>FWPV01003257.1_pt1 | contig 37289 bp, 41 predicted proteins | sample 2228371 | NCBI WGS metagenome assembly FWPV01 (sample SAMEA103939776, study PRJEB20133) | metagenome | reverse complement strand
GGCCGGGCAGCCGCGCCGACGCGGCGGTGCTCAGGCTGCCGGGCGGCTGCGAGGCGGATGATGTGGTCCCCGCCGTGGTGTGGCAGGGCTCGGCGTGTCTGGTGGAGGCGGTATGGGCGGGTGGAAGGCTGGCGTGGAGCCGGGACGGGGAGGGGGAGCGTTGGAGCGCCTGACGCGGTCGCCCGAGGAGACGGAGGCCGCCGGCCGGGAGCTGGCGGGGTGGCTGAGGCCGGGAGACGTGGTGCTGCTGGAAGGCGAGCTGGGCGCCGGCAAGACGGTGATGGCCCGGGGCATCGTCCGGGGGCTGGGCAGCGCGGACCACGTCTCCAGCCCGACGTTCGTGCTGGTCCACGAGTACCGGGGGCGGGCGCCGGTGGCGCACGCGGACCTGTTCCGCATCGGCGGACCGGCGGACATCGAGGACCTGGGACTGGAGGAGTATCTGGACGGGCAGTTCGTGGTGCTGGTGGAGTGGCCGGAGCGGGCGGGGGCGATGGAGTGGGGCGGACGGGTCTGGCGGGTGAGGCTGGAGCGCAGGTCGGGCAGCGAGCGCATCGTCCGCGTGGAGGAGCCGGCCGGATGAGGGTGCTGGGTCTGGACACCGCGCTGGATGATGTGTCGGTGGGTCTTCTTCTGCCGGATGGAAGGGTCCTGGAGCGCAGCTTCCGTCACGAGCGCGACGCGCTCCGCCGCCTTGCGGGGCTCGTGCGGGACGTGCTGGGGGAGGCGGGACTGAGCGCGTCGGACATCGATGTCGTGGCCTGCACGCGCGGGCCGGGCTCGTTCACGGGAATCAGGGTGGGGGTGGCGGCGGCCCGGGCTCTGGCGGATGCCTGCGGCGCGCGGATGGCGGGGGTCTCCACGCTCCGGGCGCTCTGCATGGCGGGCGGGGGCGGCGGGTCCTGCGCCCGGCTGGCGCTCGCGCCGTGCAGGCCGGGCGAGGTGTACGCGGGGCTGTACCGTCCGGACGCGGACGGGGTCTGGCAGCCGGTGCGGCCGGATGCCGCGCTGAGCGTGGAGGCGCTGGAGCAGTGGGTCTGCGGGGCCGGAGTGGAGGAGCCCGTGGAGGTGGTGGGTCCTGCGGCCGCTGCGGCGGGACATCTTCCGGCGGGGATGGCGCGGGTGCGTGAGGATGCGGCGCGGGTGCGCATCGCGGATGTTCTGACGGCGGCCCTGCAGGACGCCGCCGCGGGCTGCCTGGTGGACCCGATGGAGCTTGTACCGGAATACCTACGTCCGTCGCAGGCGGAGATCCGCGCCGCGCAGGGCGGCGCCTGACGGCCTCTCATCCCCCCTCACCCCGGCCCTCTCCCCTGGAGGGGAGAAGGGGAGGTTCCAGACCGCCTTGCATGCACCAGATGGCGGCTCGATGGTCCCTTCTCCCCCTTGGGGGAGAAGGTGAGGATGAGGGGGAGACGATCCGGCATCCGGCGGGCGTGAAAAAAGGCGGAGACCGGAGGTCTCCGCCTTCAGGGTCTGTCTCAGAACGTGAGGACTGCGACGAGTCCCGTGCCGCGCGTCAGCGACGGCGCAGCTTCAGCATCCCCAGTCCGCTCAGCCCCAGCAGCGCTCCCATCTGGAAGAACACCGGCTCGGGGATGGGGTTGCACTGGGTCGCCATCCTGAACCACTGCAGTTGAGCAGGCGGGCTCCACTTGAGCGTGACTCTCTCCCAGTCAGGTTGCGGGAAAATCTCCCAATAGAGAGTGACCCTTGCGGCCACGCCGTAATCCTCGACGTAGTATCCGGGATTTCCTGGCCCGACAGGGGTCAGGACCCGGGAGAGGGCGACCGACCCCGAATTCCATTGCAGCAAGGGGTCGTCCACAGTGAAGGGTCCAGGTCCAGCAAACACGACATCAGCCCAGACCTGTTTGTAGTAATCGGGCTGCGGCGTGTTGTCCATCCAGACGGTCACCCCTACCGGCACCGTACTGCCGTATAGCAGCGTAGCCGTCGGCTCCGCCAAGGGATCTGCGGGCGTGTAGTTGTAGCTCCACTTCCCGCCTGACGCTGCGACGTTGAACTCCACCCACTGCTTGGGATTGGTGCACAGCTTGAACCAATCCGGCGCCCAGGTCGGGTCCGCATACGGCTGCACCAGCGTGAGCGCGGCTGCCTGCCCTGTCACTCCGGCGGCCAGCGCGGCCACCGCCAACACGGAGATGAGAAGTCTGAATCTTCTACCTCCCATATTCTCTCGCTCCTTTCGCTGTCCTTCGGCCGCACCGGAAAACACCTGCGGCCGGACTCCTTGCGGCCCGATTGCCGCTGCTCCTTGCCCGTACGGAGATGCTAGCAGTGCTGTCCTCCAGAGTCAACGGGTCCGATGCAAATTCAGGTATAAATACCTGTCTGTCCGGACACTATCGCGTCATAAAATACGCGAACGCTTTGCATTGGATGGCGGTGCTGTCCGGACGGGCTCTCATCCCCCTCACCCCATCCCTCTCCCCCGGAGGGGAGAGGGAGCACGCTTCCGGCTCCCTCGCCTGCAGGTGGTGGCCTGAAAGTCCCTTCTCCCCATTGGGGGAGAAGGTCAGGATGAGGGGGGACTCTGCAGCAAGAGGGAATGCCCCCTCACCCCGTCCCTCTCCCCCCCGGGAGGGGAGAGGGCGAACGCTTCGGGCTCCCTTGCCTGCAGCCGGCGGCCTGACCGTCCCTTCTCCCCTGTGGGGGAGAAGGTGAGGATGAGGGGGCGACTCCGCGGGTGAGGGCGTCAGTCCGCCGCCCAGGAAAGAAGCTCCTCCGCGCTCGACACGAAGCGCACCTCCGGCTCGGGCTCCTGCCAGTCCACCACCCCGAACCGGATGAACCCTCCGGAGAAGCACGCCAGCAGCGCGCCGCCGTCCCGCTCCCGGATGAGCTCCACTCCCCCTCCGCCCTTCCAGAACTCGCGCCTCCTGTCGAACCGGAAGCGGGACATGTCCTCGCTCTCGAACACCCAGCACCTCGGACCGAATCCCCGGATGCTGGCGTTCACGATGAGCATCCAGTGCCCCCCGCGATAGATGAGGTGGCTGGACTCGAGGCTCCCCTGCGGGTGCCCGCCCTCCAGCCGGGGCTCGTAGCCTTCGCTCGGCCCCTCCAGGATGGGGCCGTGGTCCTCCCACGTCTCAAGGTCCGCGCTGCTGGCCAGCGCCACACACGAGGCCCCGAGGCGCGTGTTGGCGGTGTAGGTCATCCACACGCGCCCGTCCATCTCGAACAGGTGAGGGTCCCGGCAGCTTGAGATGCGGTCCTCCCTCCAGTCCGCCCAGTCGCGGTCCCGGCAGGGCGAGATGGGGTTTCCCTCCCATCGCCGCCATTCGAACAGGTCGTCGCTGAACGCCAGCCCGATGTCCTGGGAGATCTCCCCGTTCACCCCGGTGTAGGCCATCACCCAGCCGCCCTTCCACGGCATCAGCACCGGCGCCCAGACGTGCGCGCCCTCCCACGTGCCGGGACGGATGAGCATCACCGGGTCGTGCACCTCCCAGTGCAGGAAGTCCGCGGTGGATGCGTGCCCGAAGTAGATCTCGTTGCCGGGGTAGAAGGGCGTCCCCTCCTTCAGCCGGCGCTCGATGTAGAAGAAGTGCCAGCGCCCGTCCCGGCGCGCCACTCCGAAGTCGGCTACGCTGCCGCTCACGGGGCGGAACCCTTCGTTCACCACGTCCACCGGCGGATGCCGGTAGCGCTCCCGGCGCCAGCTCCAGAGGGTCTGTTCGAACTCGATGATGTTCAATGCGCGTCTCCTTCGACCGTTCCCGGCTCCTCCCGGGCAGTTTTCGTCCCATGATGGGACGTCTCCTCCCCGCGTCGCGCGGACGGCCTGTTTCGCGCATCCTCCGCGTGTTTGGGCCCGGAACGTTGTGCTATAATGCCGCGGCGCCCGGCTGCCGGAATCCTGCGCGCGTCCACACTCATATATGAATCTTTCAAGGCTGCTACTGGGTCGGTTCTCCCGCGCGATCGGCATCGATCTGGGGACCGCGAACACGCTCGTCCACGTTCGGGGCAAGGGCATCCTGCTCAGGGAACCCTCCGTCATCGCCATCGAGGCCGAGAGCCGGAAGGTGCTGGCGGTGGGGGAGGAGGCCAAGCAGATGCTGGGCCGGACTCCGGGCAACGTGGTGGCCATCCGCCCGCTGAAGGACGGAGTCATCGCGGACTTCGACCAGACCGAGCAGATGCTGCGCGGCTTCATCCGGAAGGTCCACCGGTCGGGGAGCCTGGTGCGCCTGACCGTGGCGGTGGGCATCCCCTCCGGAGCGACCGAAGTGGAGCGCAGGGCGGTCATCGACGCCGCCCGCCACGCCGGCGCACAGGAAGCCTACCTTATAGAAGAGCCCATGGCCGCCGCAATCGGAGCGGGCCTGCCGGTCAGCGAGCCCACCGGGAGCATGGTGGTCGACATCGGCGGCGGCACCACCGAAGTGGCGGTCATCTCTCTGGGCGGCGTGGTGACCAGCCAGTCCACCCGGACCGCGGGCGACGAGATCGACGAGGCCATCATCGCCTACGTGCGCAGAGTCTACAACCTGCTCATCGGCGCCCGGACGGCGGAGGACGTCAAGGTGCACATCGCGTCGGCGTATCCGATGGAGGAGGAGCTCTCCATGGAGGTGCGCGGCAGGGACCTGGTCACCGGGCTTCCCCGCAGCGCCGTGCTGACCTCCCGGGAGATACGGGAGGCCATCGCCGACCCCCTGAACGAGATCGTCGAGGCGGTGAAGGTGACGCTCGAGAACACCCCGCCGGAGCTCGCCTCGGACATTATGGAGCGCGGCATCGTGCTGGCGGGCGGCGGAGCCCTGCTGCGCGGCATGGACCGCCTGCTCTCCTCGGAGACCGAGATGCCCGTGCACATCGCTCCGGACCCGCTCTCGTGCGTGGTCATCGGGACCGGGAGGGCCCTGGAGGAGTCGGAGAGCAACCCGGCGCTTCGCAAGGCGCTGGTCAATGCATCGCGGTTCCAGTAGGCTGACGATGCCCGGGCTGCCAGGGGGCGGGTGAGGGGATGTTGACACGGCGGGCCGCGCAGGTCCTCGTGATGGCTGCCGCCGTCGTGCTGGGCATCACGGCGGGCGTGGCTCACCAGAAGACGCTTCGAGAGGGCCGGTCGGACTTCCTGACCGAGTGGGCGGCCCTGCTCACCCGTCCGGCCGCCGTCACCTTCCATTTTGCCTCGGACCGCGCCGCCGCCTTCGTGCGCATCTTCCGCGTCAACTCCTCGCTCAAGAGGGAGAACGCCCTGCTCAGGGAGCGCTACAGCTCCGCGCGCAGCAAGCTCGTGGAGCTGCGGGAGTCCGAGGCCGAGGCCGCGCGGCTGCGCGAGCTTCTCAAGATGAAGGAGGAGCTTCCCGTCCGCACGGTGGCTGCCCGGGTGGTCATCCGGCCGGCCACTCCCTGGGCGGACACCTGCACCATCGACGCCGGGTCGGAGCAGGGGGTGATGCCCGGCTCTGCCGTCTTCACGACGCGGGGGCTCGTGGGGCAGGTGTTCCGGGTGGGGCGGCGGAGCTCTCAGGTGCTGCTGCTCACGGACCGGAGTTCGTCCGTGGCCGCGCTGGTGCAGGGGTCGCGCGCTCCGGGGGTCTGCAGCGGGCAGGGGACGCCGGAACTGCTGATGGAGTACATCCCCGCGGACTCCCGCCTTCGCCCCGGGGAGGCGGTGGTGTCTTCCGGGGAGGGCCGGATCTTCCCGAAGGGCATCCTGGTGGGCCATATCGTCTCCGTGGAGCCTCCCGGAGAGGGGCATTTCCGGTCCGCGGTGGTGGCTCCCGCCGTCGAGTTCCGCTCGGTGGAAGAGGTGCTGGTAGCGGTGGAGCGATGAGACTCAGTCCGTGGACGGTATGGGGCGGGATGGGTGCGGCGTTCCTGCTGCAGGCGCAGGTCAGCGGGCGGGTGCCGGGCTCCGAGAACCGTCCGGAGTTCCTGCTGGCGCTGCTGGTGGCTGTGGCGGTCTTCTCTCCGGCGTCTCCCCCCCTGGCGCCGGCGTTCGTGGCGGGCCTCCTGGAGGGAGTGATGTGCGGACTTCATACCGGGGCGTTCATCGTCAGCAGGATCGTGGCCGCCGTGGCCGCCGCCCACGTGTCCGAGCGGTTCAACCTGAACCTCCCGGTGGTGCTAGTGGTGTCGATGGTGGCGTGCGCGGCGGCGCATGTGGCCTTCCTGCTGGTCAGCTCCGCCGCGGACATCGGGTGGTGGCTGAGGGTCTCCGGGCGGCAGGTCCTCATCACCACGGCAATGGCCGGCCTGCTCTACCCGGTGCTCGCGCGCTCCGCGCGGCCCTCCGGCCCGGCGCTGGGATAGGCGCCCATCATGCGGGCCGGCGGGCGCGCGTGACCCTTCGGACCATGTCCTGCTCATACAGGAAAGGACCGGACAGGCGATGATCGCCATCGTGGGCCCCACGGCGACGGGCAAGACCGACGTGGCCGTCGCGCTGGCCGAGCGGCTGGGCGGCGAGATCATCTCCGCGGACAGCATGCAGGTCTGGAGGGGGATGGACATCGGGACCGCCAAGCCCGGTCCCGCGCTGCGCGCCAGGGTGCCGTTCCACCTCATCGATGTCGCGGACATCCACGAGACGTTCAGCGTGGCGCGCTTCCAGCGGATGGCGCTGGATGCGGTCCGCGACATCCTGTCGCGGGGACGCGTGCCGCTGCTGGCGGGCGGGACGGGGCTGTATGTCCGGGCTGTGGTGGACGGTCTCCGGATGCCGCCCCCGGCGGACCCGGAGGTGCGGGCGCGCCTGCAGCGCGAGGCGCAGCGCGCCGGAAGCGCGGCTCTGCACGCCCGTCTGGCGGAGATCGATGCCCGGAGCGCCCGCCGCATCTCCCCGAACGATGCCAAACGAATCATCCGGGCGCTGGAGGTCTTCGAGACCACGGGCCGGACCCTGACCGAGTGGAACGAGCAGGACCGGCTCCGGCGCTGGGAGACGCCCTGGCTGCAGTTCGGACTGCACAGCGAGCGGGATGTGCTGAACCGGCGCATCGAAGAGCGGGTGGACGCCATGCTGCGGGCCGGATGGGTGGAGGAGGTCAGGTCGCTGATGGATGCGGGGCTGCGGCCGGGGTTGCAGTCGGCGTGCGCACTGGGCTATCAGGAGATAATGCGGCTGCTGTCGGAGGGTGGCTCACTGGAGGAGACGGCGGCGGCCATCAAGACCGCGACGAGGCGTTTCGCCAAGCGCCAGCGCACCTGGTTCCGCGCGGACCCGCGCATCCTGTGGGTGGATGTGACGGAGCGGACGGTGGAGGAGGCAGCGGAGGAGGTCCTCCGGCTTCTGTCGCGGCCGGCGAATGAACTGAGACAGGAGCGCCCCGGGTAGTCCGTCCGGAGAAGGCGCAGCAGGTTTGGCAGGGAGTGGACCGATGAACAAGGGACAGACCAGCATCCAGGACGTTTTCCTGAATCAGGTCCGGAAGGAGAACCTTCCCGTCACCATCTACCTCATCACGGGCGTACAGCTGAAAGGCTTCATCAAGGGCTTCGATGCCTTCACCATCGTGCTGGACTGCCCGGGCAAGCCGACGCAGATCGTCTACAAGCACGCCCTGGCCTCCGTGGTGCCTGCGCGGCAGGTGAGCCTGCGGCCCGAGGCGCGGCAGGAGGAGGCCGTGGAGGAAGAGGGGCAGCGTGAGGGTGGGGTGCCTGCGGCATCTCCGGAGGCAGAGTAAGGACGAGTGAACTTCGCCAAGATGCACGGGGCCGGCAACGATTTCATCGTCGTGGACGGCCTGTCCGGGGACCTGGAGTCTCTGGACCTTGCGGGACTCAGCCTGCGGATGTGCGACCGCCACTTCGGTGTCGGTTCGGACGGTCTCATCCTGGTGCTGCCCAGCCGGGCGGCAGCCTTCCGGATGCGGATGTTCAATCCGGACGGCAGCGAGGCGGAGATGTGCGGCAACGGCATCCGCTGTTTTGCCAAGTATGTCTATGATAGAGGCCTGACCCTCGACACCAGCCTGTCCGTCGAGACCCTCGCCGGAGTCAAGCAGCTCAAACTTTCCGTGGAGGACCGGCGCGTGGTCAGGGTGCGGGTGGACATGGGCTCCCCTTCGCTGGACCCTGAGAGCCTTCCGGTGAAGGCGCCGGCCGGCGCGGATGGAGCGGCTCGCGTGCAGATGCGGGTCGGCGGCAGGAAGCTGGAGGGCACCTGCGTCTCCATGGGCAACCCTCACTGCGTGGTGCAGGTCGATGACATCGGGACGTTTCCGGTGGAGAAGATCGGCCCGCTCATCGAAGAGCACCGGCTCTTTCCCCGCCGGACCAACGTCCCGTTCGTGCAGGTGGTCGCGCGGGACCGTCTCAGAGCCCGGGTCTGGGAGCGCGGCGCCGGTGAGACCCTGGCGTGCGGGACGGGAGCCTGCGCGGCGGCCGTCGCCTGCGCTCTGAACGGGGTCTCCGGCCGGCGGGTGGCCGTGGAACTCCCGGGAGGATGCCTGGAGATCGAATGGACCGGAGACGACCGGGTGCTGCTGGAGGGGCCGGCCGCTGAAGTGTTCACAGGAGACTATCCCGTGTGATGCCGGGACTCGCCGCTGCCAGGAGGCCCTGAATGCCGGGTTCCCACGAGGTCGCCCATCACGACCGGGCGGTGCTCCTGTTCGAGAGCGGCGATGTGGACCCGTGGTTCCGCACGGAGATGCGGGAGCTTGCGGCGACGGCGGAGACCGAGATCGTCGGCGAGTTCTTCGCGCGGACCCACCGCAGAGCCGGGCAGCCCTTCCTGTCGGCGGAGCGGGGGGAGGAGCTCTACCAGGAGGTGGTGGAGCGGGGGGCGAACGTGGTCCTGGTCGGGGCCGACCTGTCCCCGGGCGAACACAGCGAGCTTCAGGGCATGGTGGAAGTGCGCGTTGTGGACCGCTCCCAGCTCATCCTGGACATCTTCGCCCGGAGAGCCCACACGCGGGAAGGCAAGCTGCAGGTGGAGCTGGCTCAGCTGAACTACCTGCTTCCCCGTCTGACAGGCTCGGGCGCCGAGATGTCCCGGCTGGGCGGAGGAGTCGGCACGCGGGGGCCGGGCGAGACGAAGCTGGAATCCGACCGCCGCCGCCTGCGCCGCCGCATCGGCGCTCTGATGGCCGAGATCGATGCGGTGCGGAAGCACCGTGAGGTCGCGCGGAGCGGACGCAAAAGCCTGCCGTTCCCTTCGGCCGCGCTGGTGGGATACACCAGCGCGGGAAAGTCCACCCTTCTGAACGTCCTTTCCGGCGCCGATGCCGCCGTGGACGCCCGGCTGTTCTCCACACTGGACCCGACGACGCGCAGGGTGGTCCTTCCTGACGGGTGGGGCATCCTCATCACGGATACGGTCGGCTTCATCCGGGACCTCCCTCACACGCTCATCGCCGCCTTCCGGGCCACGCTGGAAGAGGTGCGGGAGGCGGACGTGCTCATCCACGTGGTGGACGCCTCCCATCCGGCCCGGGAGGCGCAGATGGAAGCGGTCCGCGTCACTCTGGAAGAGATCGGGGCCGCCGGGAAGCCCACGGTGCTGGTCTACAACAAGAGCGACCTGTGTCCCGACACCTATGAGCTTCGCCGCCTGGTGGCAAGCGAGCCGCTTTCGTGCTACATCTCGGCGCTCAGGGGGGAGGGCCTGTCTCATCTGATGGACCGCATCGCCTCCGCCGTGCGGGGGCTGCTGACCCGGGTGGAGGCGGTCATCCCCTACAGCCGCAGCGAACTGCTTTCCGCCAGCTACGACAACGGGCGCGTCCTGCAGGCGGAATACCGCGAGGACGGCATCCATCTGGTGGCGGATGTCACGGGCTCGTTCGCCGGGGTCCTGGCGCCCTTCAGGCGCGACCCCGGAAGCGGGGAGGACTGAGATGCGTTGCTGAGCGCCCTGCGCCACCGGGATTATCGCATCTACTGGAGCGGCTCCGTGGTCTCGTTCCTGGGCACCTGGCTTCAGGGCACGGCGCTCTCATGGCTGGTGCGCTCCCTGTCTCCTTCCCCGCTGATGCTGGGACTGGTGGGGTTCTGCAGCTCCCTCCCGATGTTCGCCCTGTCCCTGTTCGGAGGGGTCCTGGCCGACCGGATGGACAAGAAGCGGGCCCTGATGGCCACTCAGGCTTCTCTGGGAATCTTTGCGGGCGTGCTGGCCTGGCTGACCCTGAGCGGTGTCATCCGCCTGCCGCACATCTTTGCCATCGCCCTGGCGTCCGGGACCGCGGCCGCGCTCGACGCTCCCCTGCGCCACAGCTTCGTATTCCATCTGGTCTCGAAGGAGGACCTCCCCGCGGCCATCGCCCTGAACTCGGCCGCTTTCAACAGCGCGCGCATCGTGGGGCCGGCCCTTGCGGGCATCGTCGTCGCTCACTGGGGAGAGGGAGTCTGCTTCGTGCTGAACGCCCTCAGCTTCGGAGCCGTCCTTGCCGCCCTTGCGTTCGTCTCGGCGGATGCGCGGCCCGGCGCCGACCCTTCCTCGTCGGTGTGGTCCGACCTGCTGGGCGGGCTGGAGTATATCCGGAGCCACCGGACCATCGGCGGACTCATCGGCATCATCGCCGTGCCCAGCCTTCTGGTCTTCCCTTACGGCGCCCTGATGCCCATCCTTGCGAAGGACATCCTGGGCACGGGGGTGAAGGGATTCGGCGGGATGCTCAGCGCGGCGGGGGTGGGAGCGCTGGCGGGCGCCTCGCTTCTGACCCTGCTGACGCAGAGGTGCGGGCGCGGGAGGGTCATGCTCTCCGCCCTCGCTCTTCAGGGGAGCGCGCTGGTGATGCTGGCCTGGTGCAGGGTGTACCCTGTGTCCCTCGCGGCGCTGGTGGCGGCCGGGTTCGGGATGGTCTCCTTTGTATCCTCGGTGAACGCCGGACTGCAGACCCTCGCCTCCGAACGGATGCGCGGGCGCGTGATGGGAGCGTACGTGTTCACGTTCCTGGGGCTCGGGCCGCTGGGGAGCCTGGCTGTTGGCGCGCTGGCGGAAGGGTGGGGGGTTCCGGCAATGATTACGCTGTCCGGGCTGGTGGCGCTGGGCGTCAGCGCCGCTGCCGCTGTCACGCGGCCGGACATCCGCGGGCTGTAGCGCGGGCTCCCCGAAGGCGCATCCCTGGGTGGAGTGACGACCTGATATGGAACGACGCAAGATCTCGACCGACCGGGCCCCTGCGGCCATCGGGCCGTATTCTCAGGCGGTGGCCGCGGGCGGCCTGCTGTTCATCTCCGGCCAGATCCCTCTGGACCCCGCCACCGGCGAGGTGGTCGAGGGGGGCTTCGAGGAGCAGGCGCGGCGCGTGCTGGACAACTTCCTGGCCGTGCTCGAAGCTGCCGGGCTGGGCCCGGAGGACGTGGCGCGCACGACGGTCTATCTGACGGACCTCGCCCGCTTCCAGGAGTTCAATGCGCTGTACGCCGCGAGGTTCGGCGACTCGCTGCCGGCCCGGGCCGTGGTGCAGGTGAGCGCCCTGCCGCGAGGCGTCCAGATCGAGATGGACGGCATCGCGGTGTTCCCCGGCGGCTGACCTCAGCCGCGCTTCTCGCAGACGGCCAGGTCCCGGAACAGCGGCTCGAACGCGAACAGGGCCGCCACGCCTCCCGTGTGCAGGAAGACGACGGGCTGCCGCCTGTCCAGCACCCCCTTGCGAGCCAGGTCCATCAGGCCGGCCATCGCCTTGCCCGTGTACACCGGGTCCAGCAGCAGGCCTTCAAGCCGGGCCGCGGTGATGATGGCCTCGCGCCCTTCGGGGGTGGGCACGCCGTAGGCGGGCCCGTAATACTCGTCGTGGGCGATGATGTCGCCCGGGGAGAAGCGCTCATCGACGCCCAGCAGCTCCGCGCACCCGTTCGCGATCTCGGCCGCGCGGGCCCGCAGCGGGGCGGACTTCCTGCTGACGCTGATGCCGATGACCTTACTCTGCGGGAGGAACAGCCGCGCCCCCAGCACGCAGCCGGCCAGAGTGCCGCAGGAGCCGACGGGCAGAACGATCTGCACCGGCTCGTCTCCCAGCTGCTCCGCCAGTTCGCGCATTCCGCGCACGTATCCCGCTGCGCCCACTGGCGTGCTTCCCCCGATGGGGACGATGTAGGGCTTTCTCCCCTGCTCCCTCAGCTCGCCCGCCAGACGGACGAGTTCGGCTTCCATCTCGGGGACATCCTGGTCCTTCAGGAAGGTGATGGGGGCGCCCATCAGAATATCCAGAAGCAGGTTGCCCTGGAATTCCTGGAAATCAGGGCCCCCGAGGACCAGCGCCACGTCCAGCCCCAGCTTCCGCGCCGCAGCCGCGGTCATCCGGGCGTGGTTGGACTGGGGACCGCCGTCCGTCAGCACGATATCGCTGCCGGTCTGGATGGCCTCCGCCATCAGGTATTCCAGCTTTCGGGCCTTGTTGCCGCCCAGGGCCAGCCCGGTCTGGTCGTCGCGCTTGACCAGCAGCCGCTCCAGGCCGAGATGAGCCGCAAGCCGCGGAGCCTCCTCCAGCGGGGTGGGCAGGTGGGCCAGTGTCACTCTGGGCAGGGTGTCCAGTCTCATCGGGATGCTCCTCCGTCCTCCTGCGGCTCCGTCGAGGCGCAGCGGGCTGCCTCCAGCGCCAGCCGGTAGATCTCCCGGGCGGCGACGCCGCTTTCTCTGGCCAGTCTGTGGACGTCTTCGTATTCCGGAGCCATCTTCTCCCCTCCGCCGGGCAGGCGGGCCGCCTTCACGCGGACAGTTCCCAAGGGCGTCTCCACGGTGAGGTGCCGGCGCTCCAGGCATTCCCGGGAGGCGATCCAGTAGCGGACGCCGAGCGTCGACGTTTCTCTCAGGACAAGATTGACCAAGTCTGGAAGTAAAACCTTATCACACAGCATGGACAGCTGCACCCCGGGACGGTTCTTCTTCATCTGCACCGAAGTGAACCAGACGTCCAGCGCTCCCCGCTCCAGCAGCCGTTCCATCGTGTGCCCCAGGATCTCCGGAGACTCGTCGTCCAGACACGCCTCCACCACCATCACCTCGTCCGGCTCCGCAGCCGCTTCTGCGTCGCTGTCTCCCAGACACACCCGCAGCACGTTCGGGATGCCGTAGTCGTTCGCTCCCGCCCCGTAGCCGGTGGACGTCAGCCGGAAGGACGGCATCTCCCGGGAGTCCCGTCCCAGCACCGCGAAGACGGCCGCCGCCGTGGGGGTGACCAGCTCGCCCTCGATGCCCGTGTTCCGCCAGCGGAAGCCCTTCAGCAGTTCGGAGGTGGCCGGGCCCGGCACGGGCCATTCCCCGTGAGCGCATCGCACGGTCCCCCTGCTGAGGGGCAGCGGGTCCACGAACACCTGCTCCACGCCCAGAAGCTCCAGTGCAAGACAGGCTGCGGTGATGTCCACGATGCTGTCCACGGCACCCACCTCGTGGAAATGGATGCGGTCCACGGTGGTCCCGTGCACCTTCGCCTCGGCCTCCCCCAGCGCCCGGAAGACCGCCAGCGCGTTCGCCTTCACCCCGGCGGGCAGGGCGCTCGAGCCGATGATGCGCTCGATGTCGGCGAGATGACGGTGCGGATGGCTCCCGGAATGGGAGTGTCCGGCTTCTTCCCCGCTGCCGTGCCCGTGCGGGTGCTCGGCGCCGTGCACGAGGAACCGGCAGGCGGCGATCTGATGGCTCACCGTGCGGGCTGTCTCGACCGAGAATCCTGAAAGGTCCAGCCCGTCCAGTCCCCGCTTTATCTCCTCGAGCGGCGCGCCCGCGTCCACCAGCGCGGCGACGATCATGTCGCCGCTTGCCCCTCCGACGGGGTCGAACCAGGCTATCCTCACCTGTCCTCTCCGTTCGCTATGAGATGCGCCATATAGCCGGCGCCGAACCCGTTGTCGATGTTCACCACCGCCACCCCGGACGCGCAGCAGTTCAGCATGGCCAGAAGCGCCGCCAGTCCCTGAAAGCTCGCGCCGTATCCCACGCTCGTCGGCACCGCGATGACCGGCCGGCTGACCAGACCGCCCACCACGCTCGGCAGGGCGCCCTCCATTCCCGCCACCACCACCAGCGCGCGGGCGCCCGTGATCATCTCCTGGCAGTCCAGGAGCCGGTGCAGGCCGGCCACGCCCACGTCATAGGCGCGCCGGACCGGGCTGCCCAGCGTCTCCGCCGTGATGGCCGCCTCTTCCGCGACCGGGATGTCCGATGTCCCGGCGCTGAGCACGGCCACGTAGGGCCGCTGTGCCTCCTGTGCTTCGTCGGGGCTTCGTCGCATCAGGCGGACGATCCGCGCCTCGGGATGCCACTGCGCGTCAGGGACCAGGCTGCGGATGTGCCGGAAATGCTCCTCGGTGGCGCGGGTGCCCAGCACCACGGAGGAGCGCCGGGCCAGCCTCTCGAAGATGTGCGCCGCCTGCTCGGGAGTCTTTCCCTGACAGAACACGACCTCGGGGAACCCCTGGCGGAGGGGGCGGTGGTGGTCCACCCGCGCGAAGCCCAGGTCTTCGAACGGCAGGGTGCGGAGCATCCGCACCGCCTCGTCCACTTCGATGCTGCCGTCCCTGACGCTTTGCAGCAGGTTTTCGAGGCTTTTGATGTCCATCACTGTCCAGCTTTTGCGTCTTTTGTTGGACCGGAGTCCCCGGTCGAGACCCCGTCGATGCCGGTGTTCAGGCTCCCCGTGCGGTAGCCGGCAAGGTCCACCGTCACGAAGCGGTATCCCAGTTCGCGAAGCCCTTCCACCACCTTCTCGCGGATGCCCGGCGCAGCCAGCCGCTCGATGTCCGCCGCCTCCACCTCGATGCGGGCGATGTCTCCGTGATGCCGTATGCGCACCTGACGGAACCCAAGGGAGCGGATGAGGTCCTCGGCACGGTCCACCTGCCGGATGGCTTCCAGCGTGATGCGGTCGCCGTAAGGGAAGCGCGAACCCAGGCAGGCGATGGATGGCTTGTCCCAGGACGGCAGTCCCAGCATCCGGGAGAGCATCCTGATCTCGTCCTTCGTCAGTCCGTTCTCCGCGAGCGGACTGCGGACCCCCCGTTCGCTCGCCGCCTGAGAGCCCGGCCGCCAGTCGCCCGAGTCGTCGGCGTTGGTCCCGTCGCAGATCCACCGGACTCCATGGGCGTCCGCCCACGCCCGGATGCGTTGGAAGAGCTCGGTCTTGCAGAAGTAGCAGCGGTTCACGGGATTGGCTGCGTAGTCCGGGTCTTCCAGCTCGGAGGTGGCTATCTCGGTGAGGCGCAGGCCGGCTGTCTCCGCGAAACGCCGGGCGTCCCTCAACTCGGACTCCGCGACCGTGGGGGAGACGCCGAGCACCGCGTGGGCGCGCTCGCCCAGCATGTCGGTCGCCACCCGGGCCAGGAAGGTGCTGTCCACGCCGCCGGAATAGGCCACGGCGACGCTTCCCATCTCCTGCAGCGCGGCGCGCAGGCGTTCGTACTTTTCCAGAGTGGGGCCGGGTATGTCCATGGACGGTCTGTGTGCGCTACAATCCCTGTTGTCGAAGGCGGCAGGGGGCGCCGCAATGGCCGCGCCCTGAGCGAGTGTACCCTTCCCGCGAAGGGGTGTCAAACAGGCGCCGCGCGGAGCGCGGGAGGACTGCCGCATACGCGTTCTGGAGCAAGTATGAAGACTGCGGGACTGCTGGGACGGGCGGCCGGGCTGCTCGTTTTTGCCATCGGCATCGCGATGCTGGCCACTGTGTTCTGGCAGAGCTGGAAACTGTTTCTCGACCCGGGCATACCGGCCGGCGGAGAGGGCGGCGAGCTCGTCGCCCGTCTCGTCCAGCTGGTGGTCCGGCTGGCCTTCCTTCTGGCGATGTGCGTTGCGGCGTCCCTGATCGCCAGCAAGGGCATCCAGCTGTATACCGCGGCCGTCCACCGGCCTGCGCCGCACCGTCCGGTGGCTTCGCCGGTCCCTGACATCCCCGCCACGGACTGAGAGCCTCCCCTCTGCCTTGTCCGAGTCGTTCTCCCTGAATCTGGTCCCGGGAAGCCTGGACCTGGACCGGACGCTCGCCAGCGGACAGGTCTTCCGGTGGAAGCGCCTGGGGCCCCATGACTGGACGGGCCCTCTGGATGGAGCGGCTGTCCGGCTGGCGCTCGCGTCTCCGGGGTCGCTGCGGGTCCGGCATCCCCGCGGCGAGGCGGCCCGCGCCGCAGTGGAGGAGTTCCTGCGTCTTGACGCAGACCTTGCCGGTATCCATCAGGAGCTCTGCCGCCGCGACAGCCGTCTGGAGCCCCTGTTCCGGAAGCATCAGGGGCTGCGCCTGCTGCGCCAGGAGCCGGTGGAATGCCTGCTCTCCTTCGTCTGCGCCGTCGTGACGAACATCCCGCGCATCTCGATGTCCCTGGACGAGGTGTGCCGGGCCTTCGGGGCCGAGGCCGGCGAGGGCGTGTGGCTGTGGCCCGCCCTGGAGGTGCTCGCCGCGGTGGAGCCGGAGGCGCTGCGTGTCGGAGGGCTGGAGTTCCGCTGCCGGAGCCTGAGCCGGGCCGCGCGGGCCCTGCTCGAGCGGGGCGGCGAGGACTACCTCCGGGCGCTGAGACGTCTGTCCTACGAGGAGGCCTTTGCGGAGCTGGTCACGCTTCCGCACGTGGGCCCCAAGGTGGCGGACTGCGTGCTGCTGTTCGCGCTGGGCTTCGACGAGGCGTTCCCCCTCGACACGCACACCTGGCGCGCGGCGTGCCGTCTGTACGGGGAGCCCGGAGAGGCGCTGAGTCCCCGGCGGTATCTCGAGATGTCTCGACGCCTCCGGCGCCGCCTCGGCCCCCGGGCGGGGTGGGCCCAGCAGTATCTCTTCTTCGACTCGCTCGAGGTGGGACGGCGCCCGGTGCAGAAGCGCGCTGATCCTGCCGATAATCCTGAGGTCAGCCGTCCTCCGGGGGGTTGACAGGCGGCGGGCCGGGTCTATATAATCCCCGCAGTTTGCCGAAACCGGGTTCCGCTCGGATTTCCGCCGGGCCGGGGCCGCTCCGTTGTCAGGGTCTTCCCGGGAGCGGGTCCGGTCCCGGTAAAAGCCAGGAAGGAGCAGAAGTCTTGAGCCTGACCAGAAGTGCGGTGCGGGGGACGCTGGCAGCGGCTATCGCATTCCTGATGTCATCGGCGGCACTGGCTGCCACGCACACCGTCCGGACCGGCGACACTCTCTGGGAGCTTTCCCGGAAATACGGAGTCTCCACACAGGCCATCGCGCGGGCCAACGGAATCTCCGAAGAAGCGACCCTCCAGCCGGGTCAGAAGCTGACCATCCCGGGCTCCTCTTCCTCAGGCACATCGTCCCGCACGCCCTCCTCCGGCGGCCGCCAGGGCGTGGTGCAGAAGTCGGCTCCCCTGCGCGCCGAGCCCTCGACGCAGGGAAGGAAGCTCGGCACGCTCCCTGCGGGGACACGGGTGCAGATCCTGCAGACGAAGTGGGACTGGCATCAGGTGCGCACGCCTTCCGGCTCCACCGGATGGGTGGGCGGCTTTCTGGTGAAGGTCACGCAGAGCGCGCCGGCTCCCGCCTCGCGTTCCGCGCGGTCCGCGCGGCAGCCCTCCGCGACCGGGAGGACGGCCTCTGCGCCGTCTTCGTCGGCGCAGCCTGCGGCCGGGTCCTCCTCGGCCGTCCGCACCGCGATGAACCACCTGGGGGCCCGCTACCGCTACGGAGGGTCGTCCCGCGGCGGCTTCGACTGCAGCGGTTTCACGCGCTATGTCTATGCGAAGCACGGCGTTGTACTGCCGCACAACTCGGCGGCCCAGTTCCAGAAGGGCACTCCCGTCAGCAAGAGCGACCTTCAGCCCGGGGACCTGGTGTTCTTTTCGCGCGGGGGAAGGGCCATCGGGCACGTGGGCGTCTACATCGGGAACGGAAAGTTCGTCCACGCCAGCAACCCGAGGGGCGGCGTGCGCGTGGATTCCTTGACCACAGGCACCTACGCCCGCACGTATGTCGGCGCCCGGAGGGTGAAGTAGCTTCCTTCCGGAGCGCTCCTGTTCAGGCTGGAGACAGGTCAAGGTTTCGGAGGGACGCCGGGGCGGCGTCCCTCTTTCTTTGCGCTGTGAGAGGCGAGCGGCTATAATGCCGCAAGCAGAACGGATGTTTGGCGAAGAATCGCATCGAGGCTCATGAGCACGGATTTCGCGCGAGAGGTTGTGGATGTAAACATCGAAGACGAGATGAAACGCTCGTATCTCGACTATGCGATGAGCGTTATCATCTCGCGGGCGCTGCCGGATGTGCGGGACGGTCTGAAGCCGGTGCAGAGGCGCATCCTGTATTCGATGCGGCAGCTGGGGGTGGGGCCCAACTCGGCCCACGTCAAGTGCGCCAAGGTGTGCGGGGAGACGCAGGGCAACTATCACCCGCACGGCACGGAGGTCATCTATCCCACTCTCGTGAGGATGGCGCAGGACTTCAACCTGCGCTATCCGCTCATCGACGGGCAGGGCAACTTCGGCTCGGTGGACGCCGACCCCCCTGCGGCCATGCGCTACACCGAGTGCCGCCTGGCTCCCATCGCCATGGAGCTGATGGCGGACATCGAGAAGGACACCGTGGACTGGGTCGACAACTACGACCAGACCCGGCTGGAGCCGGTCGTGCTGCCCGCCGGCATCCCCAATCTGCTCGCGAACGGCAGCGCGGGCATCGCGGTCGGGATGGCCACCAACATCCCTCCCCACAACCTCACGGAGCTTCTGAACGGCATCATCTACCTCATCGACAACCCGGACGCCTCCATCGGAAAACTGATGGATTTCATCAAGGGGCCGGATTTCCCCACCCGGGGCATCATCCTGGGAACGAAGGGCATCCGGGAGGCCTACCAGACGGGGCGCGGCCGCATCACGATGCAGGGGGAGGTGACCATCGAGACGCTGGAGGGGGGGCGGTCCGGCATCGTCATCACGGAGCTGCCGTATCAGGTCATCAAGAAGAGGCTCATCGAGCAGATCGCCGAGCTGGTGCACCAGAAGAAGCTGGACGGCATCGCCGACCTGAACGATTTCTCGGACCGCAACGGGATGCGCATCGTCATCGAGCTGAAGCGCGACGCGCACCCCCGGAAGGTCCTGAACTATCTCCTCAAGCATACCCCGCTGCGCTCCACGTTCGGGGTGATCATGCTGGCGCTGGTGGACCAGCAGCCGCGTATGCTGAACCTCAAGCAGATGCTGGAGCACTACATCGCTCACCGGGAGTCGGTGGTGTTCCGGCGGAGCCTGTGGGAGCTGGAGCGCGCCAGAGCCAGGGCGCACGTGCTCGAGGGGCTGCGCATCGCCATCCGCTTCCTGGACGAGATCATCGCCCTCATCCGGCGCTCGCGGAGCACGGAAGAGGCGCGGCGCGAGATGATGCGCCGCTACGACCTGACCCAGATCCAGGCGGATGCCATCCTCGCGATGCAGCTCCGGCAGCTCACACAGCTGGAGCGCGAGAAGGTGGAGGAGGAGTTCCGGGAGCTGCTCGGACGCATCGCCTACTACGAGGACCTGCTCATCTCTCCGGACAAGATCCGCGGAGTGGTCAAGGCGGAGCTGCGCGTGATGCGCGACAAATACGGCGACGAGCGCCGCACCCGCATCATCCCGATGGAGGCCGACGAGATCGGCGAGGAAGACCTCATCCCGGAAGAGGAGACCATCATCACCATCACCCGGGCCGGGTATGTCAAGCGGGTCCCGCTGGACACCTACCGCAGCCAGAGGCGCGGCGGGCGCGGCATCATCGGAGCGGGGACGAAGGAGGAGGATGAGGTCGCCAACCTGTTCGTCGCCACCACCCACGACTACATCCTCTTCTTCACGGACCGGGGACGCGTCCATCGCATCAAGGCGTACGAGGTGCCGGAGGCCCGGCGCACGGCGATGGGGACGCCCATCATCAACCTCATCAACATCGAGCCGGGCGAGGTGGTGACGGCCAGCGTGCCTGTCAAGGAGCTGCAGGGCGCGGACGGGCGGTTCCTGGTGATGGCCACGGAGCAGGGCGAGGTCAAGCGCATCGAGCTGGAGCAGTTCCGCAACATCCGGGCGAACGGCCTGCGGGCCATCGACCTGGAGGAGGGCGACGTGCTGCGCTGGGTGGCTCTGACGGATGGCAGCTACGACGTCGTGCTGGTCACGCGCGAAGGGATGAGCATCCGCTTCCGCGAGGACGAGGTCCGGCCCACCGGGCGGGCGGCCGGCGGGGTCCGCGGCATCAAGCTTCGCGAGGATGACCGGGTGGTGGGAATGTGCGTCACTCAAGGGAAGGACGAGCTGCTGGTCGCGACAGAGTTCGGGATGGGCAAGCGCACGAAGATGGCGGACTACAGACGGCAGGGCCGCGGTGGGCTGGGCATCCGCGCCATCAACATCACCGCAAAGACCGGCAAGGTGGTGGCCGCTCAGGCGGTGGTGCCGGAAGACCGGGTCATCCTCATCTCGCAGAACGGCATCGTCATCAGGGTCCCTGTGAAGGAGGTCAGCAGGATCGGACGCAGCACGCAGGGGGTGCGCATCAAGAGCGTGGCACCCGGAGAAAGGCTGGTCTCCCTGGAGCGCGTCCCGTCCACCCAGGAGGCCGAAGAGGCCGTGGCTGCGAAGGAGGACGCGGAGAAGAAGGCCCGCGCGGCGTCCGCGAGAAAGGACGCAAAGAAGGCCGCCGCTGCTGTCGCAGAGGAGGACGTGTCCGATGGCGAGGGGGATTCCTCTGAGTCCTAAGAGACGGGAGATTCTCGACTTCATCGAGCGCCACACTCAGCGCCACGGCTACCCTCCCACCGTGCGGGAGATCGGGGAGGCCGTGCGGCTCAGCTCTCCGTCCACAGTCCAGGCGCATCTGAAGAGGCTGGCCGACGAGGGGCTCATCGAGCGTGAGAGGGGGCTGACGCGGGCCATCCGTCCGGCGCGCGCGTCCCTGCGCCCGGCGAAGACCGTCCAGCTGCCGCTGGTGGGCCGGGTCGCTGCGGGGACTCCGCTTCTGGCGGAGCAGGACATCGAGGGGTATTTCGGCGTCCCGGCCGAGCTGGTGCCGGACGGGCGCGGGTTCCTGCTCAGCGTGCGCGGCGACAGCATGGTGGAGGCCGGCATCCAGGACGGGGATTACGTGGTGGTGCGCGAGCAGCCTTCCGCCGACGATGGCGACATCGTGGTGGCTCTGGTGGACGGAGAGGGGACCGTCAAGCGCCTGCACCGCGAGAACGGGCGCATCCGGCTGCAGCCTGCGAACCGGGCCATGCAGCCCATCTATGCGGACGATGTGCGCGTCGTGGGCAAGGTGGTGGGCCTGTTCCGCCGCCTGCAGTAGAGGGAGAGCGGTTTTGACTCGCATCGAAGAGACTGTGGAGATAGCGGCCCCGCTGGAGACGGTCTGGGCGGTGGCGCAGGACGTGGAGAGCTTCCCGGAGTTCATGCCCGATGTGCGCAGCGTGAAGGTGCTCGAGCGCTCTCCCGACGGGCTGCGCACGGTGACCGAGTGGGAGGGCGTCATCAAGGAGTTCAAGCGCACGGTGCGATGGACGGAGGAGGACCTCTGGGACCCGGCCGCCCGCACTTGCGCGTTCCGGATGCTGGAGGGCGATTTCGACTCCTACGAAGGGGTCTGGTCGTTCGAGGAGCGGGACGGCGTGGTGCGCTTCCAGTGCGTGGTGGACTACGAATACGATGTGCCGCTCATCGGGCCGCTCATCAGGAACATCGTGGCGGTCAAGATGAAGCAGAACGCGGCCAACATCCTCCAGGCCATCAAGGCTCGCGCGGAGAGCCGTTGACCGGGACCGAGGTGAGAGCCCCCGCTCCGCCCTCCATGGAGGCCAGCGAGGCCGAGGGGAAGTAGTGCCGCAGGATGGAGCTGAAGTCCTGCGCGTACGGCGGAAGTGCCCGTCCCCGCGCGCCCCACTGACACAGCCCCGCGCCGTGGCCGTGCCCCAGGCCGTTCACCAGGATGTCGCCCGTCTCCGGGTCGGCCTCCATCCGGCAAAGCGTCGAGCGCATCCCCGCCGGGGCAAGGAGTGAGCGCATCTCCGCTCCCGTCAGTGTGACCCGCCCGAAGTCGTGCTCGATGGTCACCGAGGTGATGCGGCCGGAAGAGTCTCTCTCCTCGATGCGGATGCGCCGGACGGCCCCGGGACGCTGCTCCCCGAGAGCCTTCAGGATGGTCTCCTGAGTGATGCGCGCGCTCCAGCGGTGGGAGGGCCCCGCCTCGCAGAAGTGCGTCCCGTCCCCGGCGGCGTCCTCGCGGGAGGGCAGGCGCGCTCCTGACCGTGGCGCCTGCATCCCGCCGCAGTCGCTGCAGAACTCGGCCTGAAGGACGCGGCCCCCGTCCATCAGCACGATGCCCCGGGTCTCCTCGACGGCCCGGTCCGTGGCCGGAGTCTCGGACGCCGCGCCCCGGTACACCTGGCAGTGCGTCGTGTCGCACACGTCGGCCTTCCGGGCGCGGTGGCGGGAGATGGAGCTCAGGGCATAGCTTCGGGCGGCCACCGTCTGGGCCTTGAGAGCCTCTGCAGGCCATCCGGGCGGCATCTCGGACGGGACGACGCTGCGCAGATAGTCCTCCACGTCCACCACATTGACGATGCGCGGCGCCGGGCCGGCGCTCACCTCGATGATGCCCCGGTATGTGCGGGTCAGGGGGCCGCGGGTGAGGGTGACGGCGCCGTCCGCGCTGCGGATCTGAAGAGGGGCCGGGAGCGTTGCGCCCGGTTCACAGAGCGGCGCCTCGCCGGAGACCCGCCTCCACGTCTTTCCGTCGCCGCTGACCTCCAGGGACGGTCCGGATGCGCGGACCCCCTCAGCGGTCCCGAATGTGGTGAGCAGCACGCGCAGGGTGGCGGCGGGGGCCGGACAGGCGGCTGTGGCCGTCAGCCAGGTGGAGAGCCAGACAAGCAGCACGACTGCGCGGGTGGGCAAGGAAGGGGGTTCTCCTGTCGGCCGGATGAAAAAAGACATCGGGGCGGGGAGATTTGAACTCCCGACCTCTCGCACCCGAAACGAGCGCTCTACCAAGCTGAGCCACGCCCCGAAGCCGGACGGATTATACCACACTCCTCCCGCTGCCACAACAGCCCTTTGCGCCCTTGCGTGAAGCGGACGGCAGTGGTATCCTGCTGAGGCCGCGGCGGCATTCGGGCCGCCCGCGCTGCCGGACCTGCGCTCCGCATCCTGAGGTAGCAGTCTTTTGGTCATCACGGTCACGCTGAACACGGCGGTCGACAAGACTTTCACCATACCGGACTTCTCGCTGGACCGCGTCCACCGTCCCACGGAGTGGAAGATCGTCCCGGGAGGGAAGGGCATCAACGTGTCCCGCGTGCTCAGGGAGCTTGGACTGGACACCGTCGCGATGGGTTTCGCCGGGGGCTACACGGGCGGTATGATCCGTCGGGGGCTGGAGCAGGAGGGCCTGCCCTGTCACCTGGTGCCCACCGCTGAGGACTCCCGCGAGTGCATCACCGTCATCGACCCCGTTGCGGGCACTCAGACCGAGATAAACGAGAACGGCCCGCGCATCAGCGCGGGTGAGCTGTCGGCGCTGGACGAGGCGCTGCGCTCCCGTCTGGCGGAGGCGGAGGCGCTGGTGCTCTCCGGCAGCATCCCGCCGGGAGTGCCTCCGGACATCTACGCGCGCTGGATAGGCGCGGCGAGGCAGGCGGGGGTCTACACCGTGCTGGATTCCAGCGGGCCGGCCCTGATGGAGGGCGCTCGGGCAAGGCCGGACGTCATTAAGCCCAACCGGCGCGAGTTCGCGGAGCTCACCGGTGAGGACCTGCTGACCGCCGACGAGATCGCGGAGCGCTCCCTGCCTCTCGTGGAGCAGGGGATACCCTGCGTGCTGGTCTCGCTGGGGAGGGCAGGGGCGGTCGCGGTGACGCGCGAGGAGCAGTGGGCCTCCCGCAGTCCGGAGATTCCCTTCGTCAGCGCGGTGGGGTCCGGGGATGCCTTTGTTGCCGGATTTCTTTTTGCGCGTCATCATGGAGAGGATCTTGAAGGGTGTCTGCGGCTGGCGACGGCGGCCGGTTCCGCCAATGCGATGACGTTCGGGGCCGGCTTCTGCTCCAGAGAGTGCATCCTGTCTCTGGCCGGACAGGTGGAGACCCGCCGGGTGGGACTGGAGTCTAAAGACTAGATGAGCATCGGCGGGCCGGAGATAATCGTCCTCTTCCTGCTCGCCCTCATTGTGTTCGGCCCGCGCAAGCTGCCGGAGATCGGACGCAGCCTGGGCCAGGCGATGAGGGAGCTGCGGCGGATGTCCAGCGAAGTGACCTCCGTGTTCGAGGAGGCGCTGGACGACCGTCGCCGCAGCTCGACTTACGGACATGAGTGGCTTCACCCGGAGGACGGGAACCTGCATCGCCCGGCAGAGCGCTCAGCCGGGCAGGCGGGTCCGGAGGACGAGGCTCGCGACGACCCGTACGCCGATGTCTACGCAGGCGAGGACCTGACCTCCGGTGACCCGGCAGACGGCGAGGAGACCGGGGCCCGGAGCGGCGCTGCGGACGGGTTTGACAGGGAGCGGGCAGGGGAAGCCGCGGCTGAAAGGACGGACTGATATGCTGGTCACAAACGCACTGGGTGGACAGGAAGTCTGGATCATCGTCGGGGTGATCGTGCTTCTGTTCGGCGCCAAGAAGGTCCCGGAGATGATGCGCGGCATCGGTGAGGGGATGCGGGAGTTCAAGAAGGCGAGCCGCGAGATCACCGACGAGAGCAAGGATTCGGGCGCGGCTGCCGAGAATAAGGGTTAGCCGGAGGATCTGACCGGGCGCCCGGTCGCCCGGAGATTGCGGCGCAAGGGGTTCCTGCGGAAAGGGAAATGATCCACAACATACTCATCATCCTGCAGACGATCACCGCGATTCTGCTGATCGCCATCGTGATGTCCCAGACCACCAAGCACGAGGGTCTGGGAGGAGCCATCGGAGGGAAGGCGCAGTCTTCGTTCCGCGGAAAGGCGGGACTGGAGGAGAACCTTCAGCGCTTCACGATGTACATCGCGGTGACGTTCTTCATCATCAGCATCTTCGCGGCCTACACGTACTGAGCCCGCGCCCGGCCGCTGGCTTCTGAGGGAAGGCTGGCGCCTCCGGCGCCCCTCCGGACATCCCGGGGGAGGATGCCGGTCAGGCGGCCAGTCTTTCTTCGCGGTAGTCCTGGATGACGGTCTCGGGTTCTTCAGCAGACTGCTCGAGGTAGACGCAGCCGGCGCAGGAGTCGCGGTCGCAGTCGAAGCACTGGACAAGCGGGGGATCGACGGCGGAGCGCATGGCGCGAAGGCTCATCACGACGACGAACGCGATCCAGGCGATGATGATCGAGGCTATGAGCATTGGGCCCTCCCGTCCTCTTACCATGCGTCATTTTCGGAAGGGGCGGGCGGGCTCTTCAGGCGTCGGCGGCCCGGCAGAAGTGCGGGGATTATCCTGAGGCGAGACCTTCCCGCACGGCCCGGAGCGCCTCTCCGAGGTCGAGCCGTCCGTCATACAGCGCCTTGCCGACGATGGCGCCCTCCAGTCCCAGGTGGCCGAGCTCCGCGAGCGCAAGAAGGTCTTCCACGCTGGAGACGCCGCCGCTCGCCACGACGGGGATATTGACGCTGGTGACCATCTCCCGCATCGCCTCCACGTTCGGGCCGCTCAGCGTCCCGTCGCGCGAGACGTCGGTGAAGATGATGCGGCGGCACCCCAGCTTCTCCATCCTGCGCGCCAGGTCGCTCGCCACGATGCCGGCGCCTTCCGTCCAACCGGCCACCACCACCCGGCCTTCGCGGGACGCGATGTCGGCGATGGCGGCGTCGCCGAACTCCCGGAACACGGCTGCGGCGAACTCCTCGTCTAGCGCCCGGGTGCCGATGGAGAATCGCTGGAACCCCTCGTCCAGCACCCGGCGCGCCCACTCCAGGGAGCGCACCCCTCCTCCGAAGTCGGCAGGGATGGAGATGGCCCGCGCGATGCAGCCGGCCGCCTCGAGATTCCGGGGCTCGCCCTCGCGCGCTCCGTCCAGGTCCACCACGTGCAGGCGGGGAGCCCCCGCCTCCTCCCACCTGCGGGCCATCGCCACCGGGTCGTCGGAGTAGACCGTCTCCCGCGAGTAGTCCCCCTGCGCCAGACGCACGCACCGGCCTGCCCGCAGGTCGATGGCCGGGATGACCTCGAAGTCCATCGGACTCACGTCCGCCACAGCGCGAACTCCTTCAGGATGGACAGTCCCACACTGCCGCTCTTCTCCGGGTGGAACTGGGTGGCGAAGATGCTGCCGTGCTGCAGGGAGGCGCAGAAGGTCTCCCCGTGGGTGCAGAGAGCCGTCGCCACGGACGGGTCCTCCGGCGCCACGTAGTATGAATGGACGAAATAGACGCTGGGCGACTCCCCGGCCGAGCGCAGGATGCCGTCCCGGCGGCGGATGTCCAGGGTGTTCCAGCCCATGTGCGGGACCTTGATGTCCGGCGGGGGCGTGCCGTCCTCGAAGAAGCGCTGCACGCGGCCCGGGATGATGTCCAGCCCCTTCCAGACGCCCATCTCGTTGCTTGTGCTCATCAGGAGCTGCATTCCCAGACATATCCCCAGGAAGGGGCGGCCGGAAGCGCAGTAGGAGCGCAGGGGCTCCACGAGCCCCATCCGCTCCAGGTTCGCCATCGCCGCGCCGAAGGCGCCCACGCCGGGCAGGATGAGCCGCTCCGCCGCGTCGATCTCAGCGGCCGTCTGCGTGAGGTGGGAATCGAACCCCAGATGGCTGAGCGCCTTCCGGACGCTCGCCAGGTTCCCCATCCCGTAATCCACGATGGTGATGCGGCTCACAGCACCCCCTTCGTCGAAGGCACACCGGGTGAGCGCGGGTCGGGCGCGACGGCGTCTCTGAGAGCCCGCGCAAGCGCCTTGAAGGCAGCCTCGATGATATGATGCGAGTTCACCCCGCAAAGCTTGCGCACGTGCAGCGTGATGCCCGCCGCGCTGGCGAACGCGCGGAGGAACTCGGGCAGAAGCTCCGAAGGGAACTCCCCGACCATCGGGTCCAGCCGCCCGACGTCCGCCGTCAGCAGCCCTCGCCCGCTGATGTCCACCGAGACCAGCAGCAGCGCCTCGTCCAGCGGGACCGCCGCCCAGCCGTAGCGCCGGATGCCGGAGCGGTCCCCCAGAGCCTTTGCGAAGGCCGAGCCCAGCACGATGCCCGTATCCTCCACCGTGTGATGCGCGTCGATGTGCAGGTCCCCGGTGGCGGACACGGAGAGGTCGAACAGACCGTGCCGCGCCAGTTGGTCCAGCATATGGTCGAAGAACCCGATGCCGGTCCGGACGTCGCACTCTCCCGAGCCGTCCAGACAGACCCGGACAGTGATGTCGGTCTCCTTCGTCCTGCGCTGCGCCTCTCCGATGCGCTCGGCCATCACGTTCCTCCTTCGCGGAGCGCTCTCAGGGCGGCCAGTGCGGAGACGGTGTCATCGGCGATGAGGTCCGCTCCCTCCCGGATGAAGACCTCGCGCGCCTCCGCGGCGGCCGCTCCAAAACAGACCTGCAGGCTCAGCACGGGGACGTCCCCGTCGCGCCGCCGGTAAAGCTGGACGCTGCGGAGGTCGTCCGGGTTGTCTCCGATGAAGGCGGCCGTCCTGGAGCCGATGCGCTCCACCAGAATGGCAAGCGGCCGCCCGTCGGGTTTGTACATCCCGTCGTTCCAGCTGATGAGCCGGTCGTCCGTGACGAACTCGCCGAGCCCCACCAGGCGCAGACCCACCCGCGCCTCCCCGTAAGTGCGGCCCGTGAAGACCGCCTTTTCGAAGGGCAGCTGCAGATGCTCCGGGGGAACCAGCAGGCGGTCCTCCAGGATGGTGCCGTCCCCGGTCACGTATTCCGCATCGAACCCGTACATCTCGCAGCAGAAAGGCCCGGCGATGACCTCTTTCAGGAGCTGACCTGCCAGCCCGTCCGCGCAGATGCGCCGGGCCTCTTCGTAGACGGATGCGGGGCACTGACGCCGAAGCCACTCTGCCGCGCCGTCCATCCCGCCGCCCAGCGATGCCGCTCCTGCGGCGACGTCCTGCAGGCTCGGGCTCGAAGCCAGCAGCTCGCTGCCCTCTTTTGCGCCTGTCTGCAGCGCCTTCACGGCCAGCGCAAGCGCCACGGCCTCGGCGATGTTCCAGTCGTCGTTGAACCCGCCCGCCAGCTTGAACGCCGCCACATCCTCCGGAGACACGATCTCCGCGCAGTCCTTCATCCCGAAGACCATCTCCAGCCACATCTCGATGGCCAGGGGATGGGCTCGCAGGATGGAGCGGGAGGGGTCGATGAGGATGCCGTCAAGGTCGAAGATGAGGGTGTCCAGCCGCCCCAGCAGTCCCAGCGACTCCTCGAGCGCCAGAACCTCCCCGGAGGCTCCTCCCGGCAGGGGGATGGAGACGTATCGCCGTTCCGCTGCGGCCGGCGGGGCCGCAGTCTGCTCTCTGCTCAAAACTTGCCGTCCTTCCCGCGCAGCGTGATGGCCCGCGCGTGCGCGGGCAGACCTTCCGCGCCGGCGATGGTCACCGCCGCCGGCGCGTCCTGAGCCAACTCGTTCGGGCCGTACCAGATGAGGCTGGTGCGCTTCTGGAACTCGGCCACCCCGAGGGCCGATGAGAACCGGGCCGCGGTCCCGGTGGGGAGCGTGTGCGACGGTCCCGCCGCATAGTCTCCGATGGGGACCGGGCTGTAGGGGCCGACGAAGATGGCTCCCGCGTTCACCAGGCGGCCCAGCCACTCCTGCGGGCGCTCCACCCACACCTGAAGATGCTCGGGCGCGCAGGTGTTGGTCCAGCGGACGGCCTCCTCAGGGCCTTCCGTGAGCAGGATGACCCCGTAGGCGTCGAGCGCCTGGCGGATATGGTCTGCCCGGGGCTCCATAGGCAGCTGCCTGTCCACCGCGGAGGCGACAGCCTCTGCCACGTCGCCCTCCCAGGTCACCAGGATGGAGCGGGAGTCGCCTCCGTGCTCGGCCTGGGCAATCAGGTCGGCCGCCACCCATTCCGGGTCCGCCGAGTGGTCCGCGATGACCAGCACTTCGCTCGGGCCGGCCAGCGAGTCGATGCCCACGTGGCCGAACAGCAGACGCTTCGCGCAGTTCACGTAGCGGTTGCCCGGGCCGGCCACCTTGTCCACGCGCGGGACGGTCTCCGTGCCGAATGCGAACGCGGCGACGGCCTGCGCCCCTCCCACGCGGAACACCGCCTTCACCCCGCTGATGGCGCAGGCGGCAAGGATGCTGTCCGGCACATCTCCCGTCTCACCGCAAGGAGTGGCAACGAAGACATCCCGCACGCCCGCCACCGCGGCCGGGATGGCGGTCATCAGGACGGTGCTCGGATAGGCCGCCCGCCCGCCCGGCACATACAGGCCCGCGGACGAGACGGGCCGCACCAGCTGGCCCATCACCGTGGAGCCGCGCGTCGAGACCCACGATTCCGCCTTTTCCTGCTCGTGGAACTCGCGGATGTTGGCGGCCGCATGCTCCAGAGCGTCTCTCAGGTCCCGCGGGATGTCCTCCAGCGCCCGGCGCATCTGCTCCGGCGGCACCGCGATGCTCTCCAGCCGCGGAGAATCGAACCGCCGCCCCAGCTCCAGAAGCGCCGCATCACCCTCCGAGCGCACCCGGGCGATGATGTCCCGCACGGTCTGTTCCACAGGGATGTCGTCGGCGGGGGAGCCGGCCGTCAGCGCGGCGCGTATCTCTTCTTCGGGGGTTGTGGCGGTCTCCAGAAAGCGCATGTCCGCGGGCATTATACCCGACGCGCACCGGCCGCTTCCAAGACACGGCCCCGCCCGGCCCGTCCGGGTTGCGCGGCGCGTGTGGAATGACATACTATGCCGACCGGCAGTCCTATCAGTGCCGGCCGAGCCGGCCAGGAGGTCCCGAAAAAGAGTTGAGACGCGGTATCTGCTTCCGGGCGGCGCTCGCCGCCGCGCTCGCCATCCTCGTGCGGGGGTCCGCTCCCGCCGCCTCTCCCGTGGTCACCGCAGACCTTCAGTCGCTCGAGGCGGCGGCGGATGCGCCTCTGGTGGTCTTCGTGCGGCCGACTCCCCGCGGAGGCGAGTTCAGCCTAGGGTTCCGCAACGAGTCGGCGGGAGAGGTGACAGCCATCCTGCGGCTTTCCAGTGTCCCGTTCGACGCCGTGGACATCTACAACGCGGGAGCGTTCCTCGGGTCGTTCTCCCGGGAACAGCTCTCGGCCGGCGTGCCGGTCAGGCTGTCCGGCGGCGTGCTGCCGCCCGAGCAGCGCAGCCTGCTGGAACTCCACGAGGCGCTGCTGGAAGAGATGAATCGCACCCTGTCCATCACCGAGAAGCGCACTGTCGCGGGGGCGCGGATGCTCGGGCTCCGGGAGATGGTCCGGGCCATCCTGGTGGCGGACCGCGCGGAGCGCTCCGCCCGCCTGGTGCTGGTGGAGAAGGGGAAGGCCACATCGCGCAGGATCCCTTCCTCCCGGGTGGACGGCGAGTCCCTGCGGCGTCAGGCGCGGGACGTTCAGGAGGACGTCGAGCGCGTGCGTCAGTCCCTGAAGACGGCCGGGCTGACGCCGGAGGAGCAGGCTCGCTATCAGGGCTGGCTGCTGCCTGTGCAGGTCCTCGCGGAACGGACGGGGCCCGAGACTCTCAGGGTTTCCACCGTGAACCGCTCCTCGCTTCACGTGAGAGCCGTGCTGCGCATATCGAGCGAGGGGCAGGAGGAGAGGGAGCTGTCCTTCGACATTCCCCCCGGCCGGACGGGGGAAGCCGCTATGCCGCTGAAGGAGGGTTCGTCCGGCAAGCTCGTTGCCACGCTGGAAGGCAAGGCCGGAGATGTGGCGTTCAGCCGCAGGTTCGGACTGGAGGCAGCTTCCGGCGGGTCTTCGGGCAGGTGAAGAAAAGGGCGGCAGGAGACCGGCGCTCAGCCGGCCGGCTCCTGCCGCTGTGAGGGATGCGAGGCTGCCTTAAAGGTCGATATCGATCTGGACCGTGATGGTGTCCGTGAGGTCGCGGTCGTTGTAGAAGTCGTAGCCCACCAGCAGGGAGGCGTTCTCGGCGAACTTGTAAGCCGCGCCGACGCTGAAAGCGCCCATAAAGCTCTTGCCGCCCTGATAGTCCGCCGCGACCCACCACCTGTCATCGATGGCGCGGTCGATGCCCAGGAGCACCATCTTCTCGTCGCGCCCCAGGACGCTCTTCTTGCCCGCCGCGTAGCCCGCGTGGAAGCGGGTGCCCGCGAAGGTCTTGCTGACCAGACCGTAAGCCAGGTTCTGCGAGTCCGAGGCCTTGGGGGACACGTTGTAGATGCCGAAGGCCACGGCCGGGTTGCTCTCATTCTCTTCCAGCACCTTGATCTTGGCGTTGAAGAACCAGGGGCGGCTGGTGCCGGAGAAGTAATCCACCCCGACCTCTATCTGCTCCGTGACGCCGTATGTCACGCCATAGACCGTCGCATTGGTGTCCGCGGACCCCGGCGACGTGTAAGTGTCGTAGCCGAGGTGGAAGACGCCCTTCGGCTGGATGTCCGTGGACGGTATCCAGACGAGCGTCGAGGGCGTCGCCCCGAGCATTGCGGGAAGAACGGCCAGCGCGGCGCCCAGCACTGCGGTCAGTGTCCTCATAGTTTTCTCACTCCTCTCCTGGTCTCCCGGATTATCGGCCGGGGTCCGCATCGCTGAGCGCCGGTCCCCGGTCCTTGCGAGACAGTCAAAGGATACCCGCAAAATTGTTTCCGGACGATTTCAGGCGTGCTAAATAACGCGGAGTCCGGAGGCCGGCTTTGACACACCGGAAGCAGTTCCGTTACGATTCCTGTGGGGCAGCGCGCCGGACGGCGCGTGAGCGCCCTGATGGAGGGAGTGAGACCATGCGGAGGATAACGGGCCTTCTTTCGGCTCTTCTGATAGCTTTTCTCGCGGCCGGATGCGGCGGCCCGGCGGGCGAGGGACCGGGCGGCGAGGGGAAGCGGCAGCTGAAGGTGGCGCTGCTGAGCCCGGGGCCGGTCAACGACGGCGGATGGAATCAGCTGGGCTATCAGGGCTTGCTGCTGGTGGAGAAGGAGCTCGGAGCTCGCATCAACCAGAAGCAGACCGAGAGCCCTGCGGACTTCGAGGGCGACTTCCGCGAATACGCCAGCCAGGGTTACGACGTCATCATCGGGCACGGCTTCGAGCTCCAGCCGGCCGCCATCAAGGTCAGCAGGGAGTTCCCGGACACCGTCTTCGTCATCACCGCGGGCAGCAAGGTGGAAGGCAAGGTGGTCCCCATCATCCCCCGGCTGGAGGAGGCGACGTATCTTCTGGGCGTCATCGCGGCGCGGATGAGCAAGACCGGCAGGGCCGGACTGGTGGGCGGGATGGAGATCCCTCCCATCAAGAGCACCTTCGAGGCGTTCCGGAAGGGCGCGCTGTCGGTGGACCCGCAGTTCCGGATCAGCGCGAGCTTCATCGGGAACTGGGAAGACACGGCGGCGGCCAAGGAGGCGACGCGGGCGCTCATCCAGCAGGGATGCGATTTCATCTTCCACAATGCCGACGCGGCCGGGCGCGGGGTGTTCGAGGCGTGCCGCGAGGCCAAAGGGGTCTACGCCTTCGGCTCCAACAGCGATCAGAACGACATCGCGCCCGACGTCATCCTGGCCAGCGCCGTGCTGGAGATTCCCCGGACGTTCGTCGAGATCTGCCAGGCCGTGCAGGACGGCACCTTCGAACCCCGCGAGTATGAACTGACCGTCGCGAACGGCCACACGTCGCTGGTCATCAACCCTCGTCTCAGGAGCGCCATCCCGCAGGCGGTCCTCGACGAAGTGGAAGAGCTGAAAGAGCAGCTGCGCACCGGGCGTCTGAAGGTGGAACGCGCGCACTTCTAGAAGCGTTGCAACACGTGGCGCCCTGCGCCCGGCGAGCCCGGCGGTCCGGATGGACCGGTCCCGGGCTGCCCGGTCTTGAGGATTGGAGCGGGGCGTCCGGTTCGGATTTGGCGGTCCTTCTGCAGCTCAAAGACATCACCCGGGACTTCGGCTCCGTGCGGGCTCTCGGCGGCGTCTCCTTCGAGGCGGCGGCGGGTGAAGTTCACGCTCTGCTCGGCGAGAACGGCGCCGGAAAGACCACCCTGATGAACGTGGCTTTCGGGTTCGTGCGTCCGGACAGCGGTGAGATCATCCTGGACGGGCGGCGCTTCTCCGCCATGACCCCCCGGATGGCGATGGATGCCGGGGTGGGGATGGTGCACCAGCACTTCAAGCTGGTGGAGGAGTTCACGGTGGCGGAGAATGTGGCGCTGGGCTCCACGGACCACAGGGAGGCGCTCCGTCCGTCGGAGGAGTCCCGGCTGCGGTCCATCATCCGGGACACCGGTCTGGAGGTGGACCCGGGGGCCGTGGTGGAGGACCTTCCCGTCGGGCTCCGCCAGAGGGTGGAGATCCTGAAAGCGCTTTTCCGCGGCTCCCGGCTGCTCATTCTGGACGAGCCCACGGCGGTCCTGACCCCCCAGGAGACCGAAGACCTGTTCCGCGTCCTGCTGAGGCTGCGGGAGCAGGGGACGGGCATCGTCATCATCACGCACAAGCTCGGCGAGGCGCTTTCCATCAGCGACCGCGTCACGGTGCTTCGTCAGGGGAAGTGCGTGCTCTCCCGCCCCGCAGAGGGACTGACGCAGCCGGAGGTGGCTTCCGCGATGGTGGGAAGAGACCTGGAGGAGGGGGCGCTGGCGCTTCCGGCGCCCGGCGACGAGGTCCTTCTCGAGGCGAGCGGCCTCTCATCGCCTGAAGACGAGCAGCAGGCGGTCGGCGACGTGAGTTTCTCGGTGCGCTCCGGGGAGATCCTCGGCATCGCGGGAGTGGAGGGGAACGGTCAGACCGCGCTGGCGGACCTGCTGGCGGGCGTCATCCGCCCGGCGGCGGGAAGCCTGACGCTGCGGGGCCGGGACGTCAGCGGAGAGGGGGTGGACGGGCGTCTGCGGGCCGGTCTGGCGCACATCCCGGGCGACCGCCAGACTCAGGCGCTTCTCCTGGAGTTCTCCCTGCGCGAGAATCTGCTTCTGGGGCGATGGCCGCTCGGAGAGTTCAGCAGGGGGCCGCTGCTTCGCGTGAAGGCCCTCTCCGAAGCCACGCGGGATGTCATCGGCTCCTACGGCATCCGGGGAGCGACCGAGGACACCCCCGCGATGTCGCTGTCGGGGGGGAATCAGCAGCGGTTCGTCGTCGGGAGGCAGATGGGCGCGGGGCCGGAGGTGCTTGTGGCCGTGAATCCCACCCGGGGCCTCGATGTGGGCGCCATCCAGTACGTCCACGGCCGCCTGCTGGAACACTGCCGGCGCGGAGGGGCCGTGGTGCTGATCTCCACGGACCTTGACGAGGTGCTGGCGCTGTCTCATCGCATCCTGGTCCTTTACAGGGGCCGCCTGGCGGCGGCGTTCGAGCGGGGGGCGCCGCGCGGGGAAGTCGGCCTGGCGATGGCCACGGGTGGCAGGGCGTGAAGGCGCGCGCAAGGGAACTTGCGGGGACGCTGGCCTTCCCGGCGGCGGGGTTGCTGCTGGTGGCGGCCATCATCGTGCTGGGCGGCAGGAGTCCGGCAGAGGGCCTGTCGGCGCTCGTGAGCGGCAGTCTGGGTGGCACGTTCGCGCTCGCGGAGACCGCCATCCGGGCCTGCCCGCTGTTGCTGGCCGGGCTAGGGGTGGCGCTGGCGTTCCGCGCGGGGGTCTGGAACATCGGAGCGGAAGGCCAGATCTACATCGGCGCGCTGGCCGTTGTCTTGTTGGCGCCGGCGCTGGGCGCGCTGCCTGCGCCGGCGGCGGTCCCGGCGGCTCTTCTGGTGGCGGCTGCGGCCGGAGGGGCGTGGGCATGGTTCCCTGCGTTCCTCAGGACCCGGCGCGGAGTGCAGGAAGTCATCTCCACCATCATGCTGAACTTCATCGCCATCCAGCTGGTCAGCTGGTGCGTGCACGGCCCGCTGAAGGAGTCGTCGGGCCAGTTTCCCTACTCCGATGAGATCCCGGCCTCGCTGATGCTGCCGCGCCTCCTGCCTCCGACCCGCCTGCACCTGGGCGTCGTCTTCGCTCTGCTGGCCGCAGGAGTCGTATGGGTCTTCCTGTTCCGGTCGCTCAGGGGGTTCCATCTCCGCGCGGTGGGGGCCTCGCCGGAGGCGGCCGTCCACGCGGGCATCCGCACGGAGCAAAGCATCTGGCTGGCCATGGCCCTGAGCGGGGCTCTGGCGGGCATCGCGGGAGCGGTCCAGCTGATGGGCATCAGCCATATCCTCTTCGAGAAGTTCTCTCCCGGGTACGGCTACACCGCCATTGCGGCCGCCCTGCTGGGAGGGTTGCACCCCGTGGGGGTGACCCTGGCGGCGGGCCTGCTGGGCGGACTCGAGGCGGGCGCCAGCGCGATGCAGAGGGAGGCGGGCATCAGCACGGTCATCGTCTATCTCGTGCAGGGGGTCATCATCCTGTCCGTGGCGCACCAGGCCGCGCGGCGCAGGGCGGTCACGGAGGCCATCCGGGCGAGGGGAGCGCAGGAGGTCTGATGAGCGGGCTGGAGGAGTTCCTGTCCGGAACCATACGCCTTTCCGCGCCGTTGATTCTGGCGGCGCTTGGTGAGATCGTCTCGCAGCGCTCCGGCGTCATCAATATCAGCATCGAGGGGATGATGCTGGGCGGGGCGTTCGCCGGGTTCGCGGCCGGTGTGGCGACAGGCAGCCCCGCGGCCGGCCTGCTGGCCGCCGCGGCGGCCGGCGCCCTGACGGGATGCCTGCTTGCCTTCCTTTGCGTCGTGCGCAGTGCGGATCAGATCGTTGCCGGGATGGGCATCAACATCGCGATGGTCGGGCTGACCGGGGCTCTGTTCCGGGCCATCTTCGGGATGGAGTCGCTGGCGTCGGCTCCCCGGCTGGAGGACTACGCAATCCCGGTGCTCTCCGCGCTTCCGGTAGTGGGCAAGGTCTTCTTCGACCAGTCCACCCTCGTGTACGCCTGCGGGGCGGTGGCGCTGGGCATCTGGCTCTTCCTGCGAAGCCCTCAGGGACTTGGGCTGCGGGCGTGCGGCGCCCGTCCGGAGGCGGCCGACGCAGCGGGCGTGCGGGTGGGCCTGACGCGCTTCTCGGCGGTGGTGTTCGGCGGGATGATGGCGGGCATCGCAGGCGCCTATCTCACCCTGGCGCAGACCAGCAGCTTCGCGGAGAACATGACCAGCGGGCGGGGGTTCATCGCGCTGGCGGTGGTCATCTTCGGGCGCTGGCATCCTCTGGGAGCCGTGCTCGCCGCGCTCATCTTCGGAGGAGCCAACGAGGCGCAGTTCTGGTTCCAGGCTCGGGGTTCTCAGGCGATCGTCGCGGGGACGGCCATCCACATCCCGTATCAGGCGCTTCTGGCGCTTCCGTATGTGGTGACGCTGGCCGTCCTGACCGTGTTTGCAGGGCGCTACAGGGGCCCGGCGGCCCTGGGCAAGCCCTATGTGAGGAGCCGATGAAGGTCCACATCCGCCGCAGAGTCCGTTTCAGTGCGGCGCACAGCTACGAGAACATCCCGGACGACGTCTTCCAGACCGGCTCGGGTCTGGGCCTGACCCGGCGCTCGGTCCACGGACACAACTTCACGGTGGACCTTTCCTGCTCCGGGCAGCTGGACCCGCGCACGGGGATGGTGGTCAACATCACGGACGTCGACCGCGTGCTGAAGGGGCTGCTGATGCCCCTGCACGAGAGCTTTCTGGAGCGCGACCACCCGGCTGTGGCGTGGGGCATCCCGTCGACGGAGAATCTGGCGGTCTGGATCTGGCGGGCCTGCGAGGGAAGGATACCCGGGGCGAGGCTGGAGCGGGTGCGGGTGTGGGAGGACGACTTCCTCTGGAGCGATTACATGGGTGATTCGGACAATACCGTCTTCGTCACGCGGGCGTACGAGTTCGCGGCGGCGCACCGACTGCACAGCCCGCAGCTGTCGGACGAGGAGAACTGCCGCATCTTCGGGAAGTGCAACAACCCGAACGGACACGGCCACAACTACGGACTGGAGGTGACCGTCCGGGGGCGGGTGGACCCGCGCAGCGGGCTGGCCTGCCGCATCGGGGAGATCGACGCGGTGGTGCATGAGTGCGTGGTGGACCGGTTCGACCACCGGCATCTGAATCTCGATGTCCCCGAGTTCGCGGACGTCAATCCCACCAGCGAGAACATCGCGGTGGTCATCTGGGGGCTTCTGCGTCCGAGGCTGGGGGAGCAGCTTCACAGGGTGTGCGTGCGCGAGACCGAGCGCAACTATTTCGAATACTTCGGAGAGGAGTGACGCGGGTGGAGGAACACTTCAAGGCTATCATCAAGGCTGTCGGGGAGGACCCGGAGCGGGAGGGTCTGCTCAAGACCCCCTCGCGGGCGGCCAAAGCGTTCGATTTCCTGACCAGCGGCTACCGGATGGACCTGGAGACCGTGCTCAACAACGCGGTCTTCCACGAAGAACACACCAGCATGATCATCGTGCGC
>FWPV01003256.1_pt1 | contig 37293 bp, 35 predicted proteins | sample 2228371 | NCBI WGS metagenome assembly FWPV01 (sample SAMEA103939776, study PRJEB20133) | metagenome | reverse complement strand
TAAAAAAGGACTCTCCCAGCGGAACGGCTATGAAACTGGGAGAATTGATTGCAAACGCCATCGGACGCAACCTTGATCAGGTGGGCGTCTATGGGCGCAAAGGGATGATCGGAGAACGGTCGAGAGAGGAGATCGGGATGCAGGTCATCCGGGCAGGGGACATTGTAGGGGAGCATACGGTTCTCTTTGGAGGGTTAGGTGAACGGCTGGAGATCACCCATCGGGCCCATAGCCGCGACAACTTTGCCCGGGGAGCCATCAAGGCAGCCCTCTGGATCGTCAACCAGCCAAATGGTCTTTACGATATGCAGGATGTGTTGGGATTGAAGCACTCATAAAGGTTGAATGTCAAAGTGCAAATGAAAAATCAGTTAAAAAATAACTTGGTCACCCCCTCCCTTGGAGACTGTGTTGGAAGGTCATGGCGAGGGAGTGAAACGACCGAAGCCATCTTTTTTAGATTGCCACGCTATGCTCGCAACGACTTTGTCGGATTTGCCACGCTCCCTATGGTTGCTCGCAATGACACAATTTCTTAAGGGGGGAAGGGGGGAAAGGAGGTCCAATGAAGATAGTTCGTTTTCAGGATGGGGCATGGGTCAAGTGGGGTGTGGTTGAAGGGAGTCTGGTTCGTGAGATGGAAGGAGATCCTTTCAGCCACTTCCATCTGACACCTAATGCAAAGAAACTCGAAGAGGTGAAATTACTTCCCCCATGCCTTCCTTCCAAGGTCGTGGCTCTTGGACTGAACTATCGTGACCATGCCGAAGAGGTAAAGTTACCCATTCCAGAAAGACCTCTCCTTTTTTTGAAACCCTCCACCTCCATCATCGGGCCAGGGGAACCTATTGTCTATCCGAAGATGTCGAGGCGGGTGGACTATGAGGCAGAATTGGCAGTGGTCATCGGGAAGGTCGCCAGATCTGTTCCAGAGGAGAAGGCTGTGGACTACATTCTCGGATATACCTGTTTCAATGATGTGACTGCAAGAGACCTTCAGCCAAAGGATGGCCAGTGGACGCTTTCAAAAAGTTTCGACACCTTTGCCCCCATCGGTCCCTGGATTGTCACGGAGATCGATCCATCCAATCTGGACATCTCCACCTATCTTAACGGAGAGAGGCGTCAGCACTCCAACACAAAGAACCTCATCTTCAGACCCGATCAATTAGTCAGTTTCATCTCTCAGGTGATGACCCTTTTGCCTGGCGACGTGATTGCAACGGGAACGCCCTCCGGGATTGGCCCAATGGCGGTGGGAGATCGGGTCGATATTGTGATTGAGGGAATCGGCACCTTAACCAATACGGTGACCTCAAACCCAATAAAAGGAAGGGAGACATGAACCGAAAGAAATCGATTGGATACTATCGTCGTGCCCTGGAATTCATCCCGGGAGGGGTCAACAGTCCTGTTCGCGCCTTCAAAGCGATTGGGATTCCTCCTGTTTTTATTGAGAGGGCAAAGGGAGCAAAAATCTGGGATGTGGATGGCAATGAATATGTGGACTATGTCGGGTCATGGGGGCCTATGATCATGGGCCATGCCCATCCAAGGATCATTGCCACATTGAAGCGGGTTGCTTCAAAGGGGACCAGTTTTGGTGCTCCAACTCCTCTGGAGATTGAGCTTGCCAGTCGAGTCAAAAAAGCCTTTCCCTCCATTGAACTGGTGAGAATGGTCAGTTCTGGAACCGAGGCGGTGATCAGTGCCATTCGAGTGGCAAGGGGATACACAGGGAGAAACAAGATCATCAAATTTGAGGGATGTTACCATGGCCATGGAGATAGTCTCCTGGTTAAGGCGGGTTCTGGGGCAACCACCTTTGGCATACCGGATAGCCTTGGCATTCCAGAAGATTTAGCTAGGCATACCCTGACGGCGCCATACAATGATCTGGAAAGAGTGAGAATTCTGGTGGAGCAGTATCCCAATCAGATTGCCTGTATCATTGTCGAACCGATTGCAGGAAACATGGGGGTCATCCTTCCGGAGAAGGGGTTCCTGGAGGGATTACGGGAGATATGCAGTGAGAAGGGGATCGTCCTCATTTTTGATGAAGTGATTTCTTGTTTTCGGGTGGCTTATGGAGGGGCTCAAGAGCTCTATGGCATTCAAGCAGATCTCACCTGCCTTGGAAAGATCATCGGCGGAGGATTGCCTGTGGGCGCTTATGGAGGAAAGGAAAGGATGATGGAGCAGGTGGCTCCCCTTGGAGGTGTCTATCAGGCAGGCACTCTTTCAGGAAACCCGCTCGCCATGGCCGTTGGAATCGAGACCCTGGAGATGCTTCGATCGAAAAAGGTCTATCAGGAGTTAGAGAAAAAAACGGCCTATCTCTGCGAAGGGATTGCAGAGTGTGCCGAGAGTCACGAGATTCCCGTTTGCATCAACCAAGCCACAGGGATGTTCACCCTTTTCTTTACAGAAGGGCCGGTCAAAGATTACGGAACGGCTAAGATGAGCGATACCAGAAGGTTTGCCAGATTTTTTATTGAGATGTTGGATCAGGGAATCTATCTTCCTCCCTCCCAATTTGAGGCTTGGTTCATCTCGCTGGCCCACACCCAGAAGGATTTAGATAGAACGATTGAGGCTTGTGATCATGCCTTTAAAAAAATCTGAGACATCTTGAGGGCGGGTTTAAAACCCGCCCTCTGGTAAGTTTTTAATAGTATCTGTAGTAGCCTTCCGTCCAGACTCTCCTCTCCACGTATTGTCCGGGCGTTTTCCTTTCGATATAGTGACCTTCGATCCAGTTGCCCCACCGATCATAATGACCTGGAACCCAGACTTTTTCCCATCTTCCTGGGACCCATTCCCGAACCGTTTCCCAATGGCCAGGGACATATTCGTATCGTTGCTCATGGCTATAGTATTCGTAATAGGATGGGGGCCGGGGAGGAGTGTATGGAGCGGGCGGCAGGGTATGAGCATGAATATGATGAGCCACCACGCCTCCCAATGCTAAAGCTCCCAGAGCAATGGCTGCTCCCTGCCATCGGTAGCGCGCTTTTGAGCCTGCTTCAGCAGGAGCAAAGGAGAATACCATGACCAGCATCAGGACGAAGATGGCAATTCCAAATTTCTTTACCATAAAGATCCCTCCTTTCAGATCCTGTTTCTTTTTTTACTTTTTTAGACGGAGTGTGGGAGGAGTTTATTCAAGCCTGGAGTTGAAAACAGTGGTAGGGGCCTTTCTTAAAAGCGGGCGGAAAGGGCTAAAATGGAGACGCCTTCACGGTGCTTGGGCCCTCCGATGAGCACTGTCCTGCCAGGGGAGAGCCTGACCTGAGTATTGAGCAGATCCGTATTGTCCCGTCTTATTCGAACCCTTAATTCAACCATATTCGGCTGATGCCCAACCTGAATGATCTCGATGGATCTTCCCTCATGCACGGGGATGGATGTGCCCTGGTTTGGGGCAAGAGTTCGTTTCTCATCCTTCATAAGGCGGTAGGAGGTGTATCGAAAGAGAGATCCTAACTGCTCGGTGAGATCTCTCAACGAGGGATCAATGGAACTTCCCACGTTGGAGGCTTCGATCACTCTCAAATGAATCTGGATTTGAGCTGAAACGATTGACGGGAGGGTGAACAGGAGAATGGCGAGGACTCCGAAAGGGATCCAAAGACGGTTTGGACATTTTATGAAGCGGGATATCCGTTTGGCGTTGTCTCGAGAAGCCATATGACTGTCACCTTTTCTGACTCATAGACCATGACATTGTAAAATTGACTTTCGACATATTCTACAACAGTTGGTTCCATATGGGAAGAGGTTTTTTTAAAGAAAAGGGGAGCCATGATAAAAGCCAGGACGAGGGCAGTCGCTATAGCAGGAATCCATACCTTCTTCCTGAGCCAGTGGGAGAGATCGAGCCAAGAGGGGAGTGTTTCCCACCAAGAGGATTTTTCCTTCTGCCGAATGCCTTTCTCAATCTTTTCCCACACCCAGGGAAAGGTCTCTTCCTGGAGGGCCCTATCTACTGGAGATTTGATCATTTCCCTCAATCCTTCGAGTTCCTTTAACCTTCTGATGCAGGTTGAGCAAAAGGAAAGATGCTTTTCGACCAATGCCTGTTCTTCATCTGTTGCCTGTCGATCAAAATATTTTTCTAAAAGAGGTGCTATGGACGTGCAAGCATCTTTCATTCCCTGGTCCTCCCTTGAATAACCTCTCTTAATAGTTCCTGCAGCTTTTTTCTTCCGTAGTGAAGCCGGGACATCACCGTCCCTATCGAACATCCCATCATATCGGCAATCTCCTGGTAGGAGAGATCTTCGATCTCTCGATAAATCAGGGTGGCTTTCTGGTCTTTGGGAAGTTGATCGATCGCCCGCCTCACTTTCTCTTCAATCTCCTTTTGGGATGCCATCTGATCGGGTCTTTTCTCCTTCCCATTCATAGGTTGAAAGCCATCCTGGTGGTCCAAACTGAGAAAAGAGGACCTCTTCGACCTCCGGGAATAGTCAATGGCTGTATTCATAGCTAAACGATACAGATAAGTGTAGAAAGCCGATCTCCCTTTGAAGTCTTTGATCGAACGAAACAGTTTGATGAAAACCTCCTGCACGACATCCAGGGCATCTTCCCGATGCCTTAACACACCATAAGCGATTCGGTAGACCTTCTGATGATATTGTTCAAAGATCTCTTTGAATGCGGCTTCATCGCCCTGCTGGGATCGGAAGATCAGGTCTGCTTCCCTATCGTTCACCGGCTTTTACCTTATTAGACGTCAAGAAGGGATAAATATTCAATCGGCTTGATTTTATTCACCCATTAGTGTACAACTTTCGTTCAGGTTGGGCAATGAAAGAGTTCAAACAGATCGTCCTTTTGATCATCGGATGGTGTTTTGTTGGACTGGGCGTCCTTGGTCTTTTTCTTCCTATTCTTCAAGGGATCCTCTTTATTATGATCGGTTTAGCCATTCTTTCGGCCCGGAGTAAGACCGTCAAGGGATGGTTGAAAGACCTTGAAGCGCGCCATCCCCGATACCATCAACATTTGGATCGCTGGCGCAAAAAGATAAGGCATTGGTTAAAATTGGATGAAAAAGATGACCGGGTTGAAACAGATTGAAGAAAAGACGAAACGGTTGGGCCTCCTTTCTCATCTGGCTCAGATCCTGAATTCCACACTCGACCACAGGGAAGTTCGGAAGAGAGCCATGGAAGCCGCCACCCAATTGATGGATGCAGAGGTTGGTTCCCTGCTCCTCATCGATGAGAAGAAGAACCAGCTCTACTTCGAGGTCGCCCTGGGAGGACAGGAAGAGACAATGAAGAAGATGACCCTTCGTCTTGGAGAAGGGATTGCAGGATGGGTCGCCCAACATGGCATTCCGGTCATCGCGAACCATCCCGAAAAAGATCCCCGGTTTTTCAAGGGAGTGGACGAGAAGACCGATTTTAAAACGAGAAACGTGATCTGTGTTCCTGTGATCACCAAAGAGAGAAGAATTGGCGTGATGGAGGCGATTAACAAACGAGGGGATGAGCCATTCAACGAAGAGGATCTTTCGCTTTTCACCTCCCTTTCGGATCAAGTGGCCATCGCCCTGGACAATGCCCGTCTTTACCAGGAACTTGAAGAGATGTTTTTTCAGACGGCAGAATCTCTTGCATCGGCCATCGAAAAACGTGATCCCTATACTGGCGGCCATACCCAGAGAGTGACCCAATACAGCTTAGCCACGGCAAGGCATCTTCCTCTCAATCCCCTTGAAATCAAATGGTTGAAAATTTCTGCCGTGCTTCATGACATCGGCAAGATCGGCATTGATGACCAGATTCTTCGTAAGCCAGACCGTTTAGGGCCTGAAGAGTTTGACCAGATCAAACAGCATGCCCTGAAGGGAGCGGAGATTCTCCATCCCATTAAACAGCTGAGAGAAATCATCCCCGGGGTGAAATACCATCATGAGCAGATTGACGGTTCTGGATATCCGGAAGGGTTAAGAGGGGAAGATATTCCCCTGATCGCAAGAATTGTGGCGGTGGCGGATACTTATGATGCCATGACCACAGAACGGCCTTACCGAAGAGCCCTGTCCAAGGACATGGCCCTCCAGGAATTGAAACGATGTTCGGGGACCCAGTTGGATCGTTCGGTGGTGGAAGCCTTTGTGAAGGCTTACCAGGCTGGAGAAATATAAGATCTCAAATCTTCTGTCAAAAAAACCATTCGTTTCGATCCCTGACGGGAATTCGCTTATGAAACAGACCGAACGGAGAGCATGAAGGGATGTCCATCGAAGAGATTGTCCGGTCGTGGAAAGGGTCAAAGAACATCTCTCCCTGTATTACAGGGCTAAGGGTGTTTCAGCCAAAAGAGGGAGAGTATCAGCCTTTCCCCAATTTTCTCCATCCTCTTCTTAAAGAGGTCCTGAATGCCGAGGGGATCACCTCTCTTTACTCTCACCAAGCCGAAGCGCTCCAGCATATCGAACGAGGAAAGGATGTGGTGATCATGACTCCCACCGCATCTGGCAAAACGCTCTGCTATAATCTTCCGGTCCTGAATCGGAGACTTTCCGATCCTGCCTCCAAGGCTTTTTACCTTTTTCCCACCAAAGCCCTCTCTCAAGACCAGATGGTTGAACTTCAGCGTTTGATCGACCCTCTTGGAACACCGGTGCGGACGTTTACCTATGATGGCGATACCCCTCCGGATGCCCGACAGGCGATTCGAACACAGGGAGATATTGTCATTACGAATCCTGACATGCTCCATACCGGCATTCTTCCCCATCATACCAAATGGATCCATTTTTTTCAGGGGTTGCAGTTTGTCGTGCTCGATGAACTCCACACCTATCGAGGCGTCTTCGGATCCCACATGACCAATGTCTTGAGGCGGTTAAAACGAATTTGCACCTTTTATGGATCGAACCCCCAGTTCATCTGCTGTTCTGCCACCATTGCCAACCCAAAGGAATTAGCCGAGAAACTTTTAGAGAGAGAGGTTGTTCTGATCGACCGCAGCGGGGCGCCCTCATCTGAAAAGATCTTCATCTTCTATAACCCCCCCGTGGTGAACAAAGAACTTGGGATTCGGGGCAATCCCATTCATGCGGCAAGGCGATTGGCGACTCCTTTTCTCAAAGAAGGGATTCAGACGATCCTCTTCGCGACCAGTCGACTCCATGTGGAAGTTCTGACCAAATATTTAAAAGACCGGTTTGAAAAAAGGCTTGAAGATAAGGGGAAAGTCAGGGGCTATCGAGGAGGTTATCTCCCGGATGTTCGCAGGGAGATCGAAAGAGGATTGAGGGAGAAAGAGGTCAAGGCCGTTGTATCGACCAATGCCCTTGAGCTTGGCATTGACATTGGCGATCTTGAAGCTTGCTTCATGGTCGGCTATCCCGGAACGATTGCCAGTACCTATCAACAGGCCGGAAGGGTTGGGAGAAGATCAGAACAATCCCTCGTCGTCCTGATTGCCCGCAGTTTGCCCCTGGATCAGTTCATCATTGAAAACCCAGAATATTTTTTCGGGAGGTCACCCGAATTCGGTCTGATCAATCCCGACAACCTTCTCATCCTTCTCAGCCATATCCAGTGCGCCGCCTTTGAACTTCCCTTCAAGGAGGGAGAACACTTCGGCCGGGAGGATCTCAAAGAAGTGCTTCAATTCCTGGAGGAAAACGGGACGCTCCACTATGTGGATCACCACTGGTACTGGACCAAAGACGCCTATCCTGCTGAGAAGGTCAGCCTCCGTTCGGCTTCGGAGGAGAATTTCGTTGTGGTCGATACGACACGAAAGAAGGAGGAGGTGATCGCAGAAGTGGACTTCACTGCCGCCCATACCACACTTTATGAAGGGGCGGTCTATCTCTGTGAATCAGAAATGTATACCGTTGAGAAGCTCGATTACCCCAATCGGAGAGCCTACGTGAAAAAAACGGCTGGCGACTATTACACCGACGCCATCGATTACACCGATGTCTCGATTCTCGAATGTTTTGAGAAGAAGGGAGGGAAGGGGATTGAGTATGAACATGGCGAGGTGAGGGTGGTGACCCGGATCGTCGGATATAAGAAGATCAAATTCTATACCCTTGAAAATCTTGGTTACGGAAAGATTGAACTCCCTGACCTTCAGTTTCACACCACCTCCTACTGGATCACCTTCACGAAAGCCTTTCTGGATCTATTTCCCTATTCGAAGTTAGAGTTGATCGAGGGGATCCTGGGGTTAGGATATGCGTTTCAGTCTATGGCTGCCCTTCACCTGATGTGCGATCCTCACGATCTGAACCGTGCCGTGGGAGATCGGGGGGCCAAATGGTTTCTCAGGATTTCGAGGGACCGAAAGGGAAGTTACTCTTTTGCGAATATTCCAGAGGAACTCTCGACAGAGACCCTGGGCCTCTTCGAACCCACCCTCTTCATTTACGATCATTATCCAGGAGGGATGGGGTTTAGCCCTCAGCTCTTTGAAGATACCTCTGTTCTCATTGAACAGACCTTCAGGCTGATTTCAAAATGTGAGTGCCAATATGGATGTCCCTCCTGCGTCGGTCCGGTCATAGAGATGGGCGAAAAATCGAAAGAGGTGGCCATGGCTTTGTTGAGAGAAATTTTAAAATGAAGTGGCATCAGGGAAATCAGCATGCTTCTCCGCTCACGGCTTTTTTAAAGGAATGAATCCTTGAATCCATGAATCCCCGAATCTTCGGGTTCCATGACGGTAGATGAATCTAAAAGAGCGTCTTCGACAGCTTTCATCCGGTTCCAAAATTTCAACGATCTCTATCGAAGAGGAGAGAAGGCCGACCCTTCAGGAGCGCCTTGAACGTCTTCTCCGGTCGGAGAAGATGTATCAAAAATTTGAAAGGGTTCCCATCGAAACACTGATTCCGGGGGAGATTATCGCTACCTCAGAAGGAATGGCTTTCCGGTCCGAAGAGGTTTTTTCCCCCCATTATCGACATGGCGAGATGACCCTTGCAGAGATCCACGAGATCCCCACTTATCCTGCTCATCTCCTCTTGAAAGACGAACGGTTCAAAGAACTCGACTTTCGAAAGGCTCTCTTCCTCGATACCGAGACGACGGGTCTCTCTGGTGGGACAGGCACCTTCGCCTTCATGGTGGGAATGGGATTTTTTCGGGGCGATCGCTTTACCATTCAGCAACTCTTTATGAGAGACTATTCAGAGGAAAAGGCTGCCCTCCAATTGCTCCAGGAGACTCTCGAATCCTTCGACTTTCTGGTCACCTTCAATGGAAGGCTCTATGATGTTCCCTTGCTCGAAACACGGATGATCCTTTCAAGGAAACGCTCTAAACTGAGGGAGATGCCCAATTTCGATCTTCTCTATCCATCGAGAAAGATCTGGAGGGGGGCCTACGAGAATTGCCGTTTGGTCACACTCGAGTCCCGGCTTTTGGGGATTGAAAGAGAGGACGATATTCCTTCGGAGTGGATTCCTTCTCTCTATTTCGACTATCTTCAAACCGGAGATGGCAGAAAGATTCATCGTGTCTTTTACCACAATCGAATGGATATCCTCACCATGGTCGGTCTGGTAGGGAGGATCCATCTCGTCTATCATGACCCACGGGCAGCCCAACCCAGGAGAGGGGTGGAACATTTTTCGCTTGGAAGACTCTTTTGGGATCATGGTGAGCGCGAAAAAGCTATCCCGTGTTTTGAGATTGCACTGAAACGATGCGATGATGAGATGGCGTGGGAAGTCATGAAATGGCTCTCCATGGCTTTTAAAAAAGTTGGACAAACGGAACGGGCTCGGTCCCTCTGGGAAGAGATGTTGACGTGGCCCCATCCGAAAGACGAGCATCCCTACATTGAACTGGCAAAATATTACGAGCATCGCGAGAGGGCCTTTGAGAAAGCCCTTTTCTATGTGGATCGAGCCCTTGCCTTGATCCCCTCCTATCGGGAGAAGGAGATTCGGTTACTTCAAGAGAGGAAACAGAGATTGATGCAAAAGAAGGCCCATCATGAAGCTCGATGATCGATTCCGATGGTTGTTCTGGCTATCCACGGCGGAGATCGGTACCATGCTCGTCTTTAATAATTACTCTGCCCTCCTTCCGGTTCTTCAGAAAGAATGGCTCCTCACCAACAGCGAGGCAGGCTGGGTTTTTTCATCCTATCAAATAGGTTACCTCTTCGCCGTCGTCTTTCTCACCTCTCTCACCGACTATATCCATGCCAAATATATCTACGTAGTCACCTCTTTGTGGGCAGGCCTTGCAGGGATTCTCTTTGCTATCTGGGCGGAGGGATTCTATTCTGCCATGATCTTTAGAACTTTGATGGGGATTGGATTTGCAGGGACTTATATGCCCGGGCTCAGAATGGTCTCTGAACGGTATGCTCCACAGGAAAGAGGAAGAGCCGTCGGGATTTATGTTGGTGCGTTCACCTTTGGTGCTGCTCTTTCCCTTTTTCTCACAGGGATATTTCATTCCCTGTTCAATTGGCGATGGGCCTTTTTCATTACCTCCTTAGGTCCTATCGCAGGAGGGCTGATGGCCCTCTTCAAATTGGGGGAAGAAGGGGTTCTGAAGGCCGAGAGAGAGACGAAAACGCCACTTAAAGAGGTGCTGCAAAACCGACCTGTCTTAAGGATGATTGGAGCCTATGCCGCCCATATGTGGGAGATGTTCGGGATGAGGGGGTGGATCGTTGCTTTTCTCACAGCCTGCCTTCTCACCGCTCATTATGATTTAGACCAGGCCGTGGGCTGGAGTGCTGTCATTGCCAGCGCCATCACTCTAACAGGAGCCATTTCGAACGCCCTGGGAGGCGCCCTGTCCGATCGATATGGAAGGGTCCACACGATCATGGTGGTGATGCTTGGTAGCAGCCTGATCTCTCTCATCATCGGGTGGACGAGAGGCTTGCCATTGATTCTCATCATTATTCTCTCCCTCCTTTACGGTTTGATGGTTACTGGAGAGTCCTCCGTGCTTTCAACAGGGGTGACGGAACTGGCACACCCTGGAGGTTTGGGGAGGACGATGGCCCTCCAGTCTCTGATTGGCTGGATGGCTGCCTCCCTTTCTCCCATTGCTTTTGGATATGTTCTGGATTTAACCAATCCAGAGAATGCCCTCGCCCGGTACGGATTTGTTCCCAACTGGGGCTGGGCATTTATCCTTTTGGGCGTAGGGGGATTGATGGGACCTCTTATCCTGTGGCCCTTAAAGCAGAAAGGAATGCGTTCAGGGGTTCACAGAAATCTTACGTCAAAATGGTCTTAAAACATTTAACGCTCCTGAGATTTTTAAATCGGGGGACGATAAACTTTGTAGCTGCCTAAATGGCTAAGGATAAAACGCCCTCCAAGGCTTCGAATGGCGGTTCCTTGGATGTTTCGGGGGAACGGTCCTACTCCACCCGAGGTGAACTTCAGTACGGGGTATGGGGGAAATAGGTCAGGTGCCCATCCACTTGAAGGTTTGCCCCGAACCCTTTCCGAACTTCCGAACGATTCACCCATGTCCGTCTGGTTCCATTTTTTGCAACATTAAAGTAAACTTTTCACCCTGTCTCTTGACAGGAAGGGGTTCAATTTTTATATTATCGAAAAAAGGGAATGGTAGATACCCGTCTATTTTAATAAGCAGGGAGGAAGAGCCGATGCCCACTTATGACTATCATTGCCCAAAGTGTAACAAGAAGTTCTCTCTGACGATGAGCATTAAAGACCATGATGCAGGTAAGGCGAAATGCCCGAAGTGTGGGGGCAAGAAAGTGGAGCAACTCATCACTCTTTTTCAAGCAAAGACTTCGAGGAAGAGTTGATCCTCCTGAAACCTTATTCAGGACTCATCCTTTTTATTTTTTCCTTTTGACTCCTTTTTTCTTTTTTGTTCGATTTCGTGATCCGGATGAAGGGTTTTAAAAGGGTTTCTTATTGTTTTATTTTTTTATTCTCCGGATCATAGAGAGGTTCTTTTTCGATAAGGGCTTCATACCGTCTTGCCGCCACTTCAATCGATAATCGGGTTCCAGGTTTGGAATACCCTATGGGAAGATATCCGTAGGCGATGGGCTTCTTTATAGTGTGTCCAAAACCACCACTGGTTACAAGGCCAATCACCTGATCCCCATCAAGGATCGCCTCTTTTCCGATGGGCATGAGAGGCTCAGAATCGATGGTCAGGCAACAGAGCTTTCGTTTTAACCCTTCTTCTTTTTGCGTCAGGAGCGCCTCCCTTCCGATAAAATCACCCTTTTCAAACTTTACACAGAAATCAAGGCCAGCCTCAAGGGGCGTGTATTCGGGCGAGATGTCTCCACTCCAATAGCGGTATCCCTTCTCCAACCGTAGGGAATCCAGACACCGATAACCTGCATTGACCAACCCAAGAGGCTTTCCTCTTTCCCATAAAGTGTCGAAAACGTAAGCGGCATACTCCACTGGTAGGTGAAGTTCGTATCCAAGTTCTCCGACATAGGTGATCCGAAGGGCAAGTGCCGGAGCATATCCGATCATGATTTTCTTACAGGTCATATAAGGAAATCCCTCATTGGAGATATCGTCCTGGGTGAGGGGTTGGAGAATGGCGCGAGACAGGGGACCTGTTAAGGTGATACAAGCCTTCGAAGAGGTGACGTCTTCTATGGATACAGACCCATCTTTGGGGAGGTGTTTCCGGATCCAAGCAAGATCGTGATGGATGAAGGCTGTTCCGGTGATTAGGTAGAAACGATCCTCATCCAACCGGCTGATGGTGACATCACACTCAATCCCTCCCTTTTCATTCAGCATTTGGGTGTAGGTGAGGGTCCCTACAGGTTTATCCATCTGATTGTCGGTGATTCTCTGGAGAAAGGAGAGCGCCCCAGGACCTTTGATCTCGATCTTTCCAAAAGAAGTCTGATCGATGATCCCCGCCTTTGTTCGGATGGCTTCGTGTTCTTTTCTAACATGTTCAAACCAGTTTGGAAGACCCCATCCGAGTTTATCCCTTGGGGCGACTCCTTTAGGGGCAAACCAGTTTGGCCGCTCCCAGCCATATTTTTCGCCAAAGACAGCCCCCATCTTCCTGAGGCGATGGTAAAGAGGACTTGTGCGAAGAGGCCGGGCAGATGTCATCTCTTCGTAAGGCCAACTCATAGAATAGTGATGGGCATAGACCTCAATGGCTCGGCTGACGGTATAGGTTTGGCTCCGATGATGGGGTCCAAGGCGCCGGATATCGAGGCGCCAAAGGTCAAGGCTGGGTTGGCCATCGATGATCCATTCAGCCATCATTTTGCCCACACCTCCGGCAGCCGCAATGCCATGAGCGCAGAAACCTGCGGCAACAAAGAAGTTTTTCACTTCAGGAGATTCTCCCATGATAAAATCCCCATCTGACGTGAAGGCTTCGGGGCCATTGAGGAGGGTGACGATTTCAGCGTTTCCGATGGAGGGAACCCTCTTCATGGCAAGAAGCGAGAGGGGCTCGAAATGTTCAAAGTTGGATTTGAGAAGTTTTTTTGTAAAATCTTTAGGAATTCCGTCCAGAGCCCAGGGAATGGGGTTGTGTTCATAGCCTCCCATGATGAGCCCTCCCATCTCTTCGCGAAAATAGACGAGAAGATCGGGGTCTCGCATGGTGGGCATTCCCCTTTTGACACCCTGTATGGGCTTTGTAATCACGTATTGATGTTCCATGGGGATAAGGGGAATGGCGATGCCTACCATCTTCCCAATCTCCGGAGCCCAGATCCCTGCTGCATTGACGACGATTTCGGTTTTGATATTTCCTTTTTCTGTGATCACTTCATCGACGGCGCCACGGTTCAATTTGATGCCAGTGACCCGGGTCTCTGTGTAGATGGTGGCCCCTCTGCTGCGAGCTCCCTGGGCCAGGGCATAGGTGACACCGCTGGGATCGATCTGACCATCTGTTGGAAGAAAGGCGGCCCCGACCATGCCCTTTTGATTCATGACCGGGAAGAGATCGCAGGCTTCTTTTGGACTGATCAATTCCATGGGGAGGCCAAAGGTCTTTGCCATGGCGGCAGAGCGCCGTAATTCTTCCATTCGATTCTTTGAGGAGGCAACCCTAAGACCCCCGACAGGACTCCATGCCGTGTGTTGTCCGGTCTCCCCTTCGAGCCTGGCGTAGAGTTCCACACTGTATTTCAGCATTTTGGTGATGTTCACAGAGGCCCGGAGCTGACCGACCAGACCAGCGGCATGGAAGGTGGCACCGCTGGTCAGTTCTCCTTTATCCAGAAGAATGACATCATTCCATCCCCTTTCGGTGAGGTGGTATGCGATGCTACACCCTGTGATCCCTCCTCCAATAATGACGACTCGTGCTTGACTCTTCATAGCTGTTCCTCCTGCAGGAGATCTCTCTCTTCAGTGGATGTTTTCTCCCTTGTCTTTCTCACTGACGAAGACCCCATGGTTGCGGGGCCAACCGCAAACCATGAAAATGCAGCACTGCATCGGTGAGGGTGACGGTTACGAAGCCCGTTTCTTTTAGCGTTAAAAGCTTACGTCAAATGTTTTAGACGAGAGGCGTTACCGAACGACGATACGGGCATCCTGACCGTGACCGTTAGACATAACCCGTTTTCTAACTAACTATGTCAACAGGACTAATTGAAAAATGGTAATTTGTCAAATCCCAAAAAAGATTTGACAAAGATTTTTCTTTTCGATATAAGTGGAGTGAGTCTTATGCAACTTAATCCTAAACCTGACCGTTTTAAAAAATTAAAAACAAGAGGTTGGGATGGGATTTGAGATCCAAGAAAATTCACGATTCTTACTCGTCCATGAATTTGACCTTTGATGAAATCCAGCGATTCCCTTAAGACCTATCCATATATGACGCCACCCTTTGAAAGGTTAAAGGTCGGTTGCCTCATGGCCTTTTTGCAGATGCAAGATTTATCTAAATGAGAAAAGAGAGGAGGTGAAGGGGTTACACATTTTTCCAATGCATGGAATCAAATCGTTCAAGAGAAGAAGGAGGTTAGGGAGATGAAGAAGAGATGGTTGGTTTGGATGGTTGGTTGTTTGGTGGTAGCCTTTCTAACAGGAGGCGCTTTGGCTAAGGAGAAGGTGGTCGTCTATACCTCTTTGGAAACGGATGAGATTGATAAATATCGGGAAGCCTATCTGAGAGACCTTCCAGATCTCGAAATTCACATCATTCGACTTTCAACCGGAGAACTGGGAGCCCGAATGTGGGCCGAACGGGCCAATCCTCAAGCAGACGTCATCTGGGGATGGGCCGTGACGAATATGGAGGATTTTGTCGCAAAAGGGATGTTAGAACCCTATAAACCCAGGGGTGTTGAGAAACTGGATAAAAAGTTTGTCCATCCTGGATTCGCCTATGTTGGGATCGATATGTATATTGCCGCTTTCTGCGTCAATACCAAAGTCCTGAAGGAGAAGAACCTTCCCATGCCCAAGGGATGGAACGATCTACTTGATCCAAGATTTAAAGGATTGATCGCCATGCCCAATCCGGTTGCTTCGGGAACAGGATTTCTTCAGGTTTCGAGCATCCTTCAGATGTACGGAGCCAAAGAAGGGAAGGAAGATGGCTGGGAATTCTTAAAAAAGTTGGATAAGAATATGGGACAATATATCAAGAGCGGCTCCCGACCAGCGAAGATGACTGCGGCTGGAGAATTTGCCGTTGGCGCTTCCTTCGATTTCGTTGTGGCAGAACAGAAGAAACAGGGATTTCCTGTCGAGTTCGTCTTCCCGATTGAAGGAGCCGGTTATGAAGTGGAGGCCAATGCCCTTCTCAAAGGGGCAAAGAATGTGGCGGCAGCTAAGAAATTCCTGGATTGGGCTATCAGCGAAAGTGCCATGAAGGAATATGCGAAGTTTAAATATGGGGTGACTTTACCGGGAATTCCGACACGACCCGATCTCCCCAAACTCTCCGAAATCAAACTCTATCCAATGGATTTTGCCTGGCAGGCCAAAAATCGGGACGAGATCCTGAAAAAATGGGAAAGCCTCTTTTTGCGATGAGAAGGCCTCTCCTAAAAGGGCATCCTGACTAAATGGGATGCCCTTTTTTATTGACAAGACACATTAAATTGATTAAAAACCTTTATAGACAGGTCATCAGGTTAGGAAGGGCTTCATATATTCTTCCAGGGTAAGAAGAGCATTCTTGGATAGGTCTGGGAAAAGGAAAGGATATGGGCAGAAACCTCAAACTTGAAAATCTCACCAAACGATACGGAACACTCACAGCCGTGGATCATGTCAATCTGGAGATTGAAGAAGGCGAGTTCGTCTGTTTCCTCGGCCCCAGCGGTTGCGGCAAGACAACTGTTCTCAGAATGATTACCGGTTTTGAAACAGTCACGGAGGGGAATGTCATCTTTGACGGCAGGGTGATCAACCACCTGATTCCACAAAAGAGGGAATTTGGTATCGTCTTTCAGTCCTATGCTCTTTTTCCCAATATGACGGTCGAAGAGAATATCGCCTTTGGGTTAAAAATGAGAAAGATGAGCAAACAGGCAATCGCCCAGAGGGTCGATCAGATGCTCGATCTGGTCGGGCTCCGGGACTGGAGGCATCTCTTACCGGCCCAACTCAGTGGGGGGCAACAACAGCGTGTGGCTCTGGTGAGAGCCCTGGCGCCGGATCCAAAAGTTCTCCTTTTGGATGAGCCCTTAAGCGCCCTCGACGCAAAGATTCGGGTTCGTCTGAGAGCTGAAATTAAACGATTTCAGCAAGAATTAAAAAAGACGATGATTTATGTCACCCACGATCAGGAGGAGGCTCTTTCGATTGCGGACCGGGTGGTGGTCATGGAGAAAGGGCAATTCCGTCAGGTGGGCAAACCTATTGACATCTACAAATGTCCCAATTCCGATTTTGTAGCCGATTTCGTTGGCACCTCCAATTTTTTCAAAGGGATTCGCACGGGAAACCACGTCCGGACAGGGAAGTGGGAGTTTACTGTTGCCCAGGCAGGTTATTCCGAGCCGGAGAAGGTTGTTCTTGCCATTCGACCGGAGAAGATCGAAGTCTATCGTTCTGAAGAGCCTGTGCACCATTTGCCCCCCAATAATCTGATTCCTGGCAGGATCGATGTGGTGACGTTTTTAGGGGCGGCCGTCCGACTGGTTATCAATATAGGTGGGGAAGAGGTGATTTCCGATATCATTGAGAAGGCCTTCGAGCAGAGAGGTCTCAAACAGGGAGAAGAAGTCTTTCTCTACTTTCCACCGGAAAGTTTTCTTGTTTACCCTGAAGAAGGGGAGGGGGTATGAATCGATCTCTGACCGGCCCTCTTCAACCTTCCTCCTCTCTGAGCGAGAGATTTGCCCTGAGTCCGGACCGGATCGTAACAGGGGTAGCCACTCTCTTTTTCTTAGCCATACTGATCTTCTTCCTTCTCTATCCGGTCATCGACATCTGCCGGCTCAGTTTTTTAAAAGAAGGAAAAATAACCTTTGAAAACTATATCGCCTATTTTTCGAATCCAAGAATCTTCCGGTCCTTTACCAATAGCCTCTATGTCTCCATCCTGACGATGGTGATCACGACCGTGACGGCTTTCTTTTTCGCTTATGGATTAACGCGGACCACCATGCCGGGGAAGGGCGTCTTTTATACCATCTCCACATTCCCGCTGATCGCTCCAACCATCATTCAGGCTCTCGCCCTGATTCTTCTCTTCGGAAGAAATGGTTTGATCACCCGATACCTTTTGGGCACCAGCTGGAGCATCTATGGAGCCACGGGCATCATCGTAGGAGAATGTCTTTACTGCTTTCCCAATGCTCTCTTTATTCTCTATACCACCCTTTCTGCGGTCGACACTCGACTGGATGAAGCGGCACAGAGCTTAGGCGCTTCTGCCTTAAAGACCTTCTTTAAGGTGACCCTTCCTTCGGCCAAGTATGGCATTGCCAGTGCGGCTGCACTGACCTTCAACCTCACCATTACGGATTTTGGGATTCCGGTCGTCATTGGAGGCAATTATTCGGTGCTGGCCACGGAGATTGTCTCACAGGTCTTTGGGCTTCAACGATTCGATCTGGGAGCCACGATCAGCGTCATCCTTCTCGTGCCGTCCATCGGGGCTTTTGCCATCAATTATTATTTATCGCGCAAGAGTTATGCCCTGATCAGTGGACAAGCCAGACCCTTTCTCCAGCCCTCCAGAACTTTGAAGAAGTGGGGGTTTATGACCTATTGTGGGATCATTTGTCTGGCCATCCTGATCGTCTTCGCCACCGTTTTCTTGGGCGCCTTTGTGAAGACCTGGCCCTATGATTTTTCTTTGACCCTCAAACACTTCGACTTCCCCTCTCTGGGGGCTCATGCTCCTCTCTGGACCAACTTCTGGGTTTCCGTGTTGCCGGAGAGCACTTTTCGAACCATGATCGCTTACAAATATGCTCCGATCTGGACCAGCCTGTTGGTCGCTTTGGTCGTCGCCATTGCGGGAGCCTTCCTCACCCTGGTGGCAGGTTATATCATCGAAAAGAAAAAGCCGAAAGGGGAACAGGTCCTTTACACATTGAGTGTGTTGCCTGCGGCGATTCCCGGTGTGGTGATGGGGTTGGGATATGTGCTGGCCTTTAATAAACCTTATTTCTTCATCTATGGGACGATCTGGATTATCATCATTAATATCGTCATCTGCAATTTTACACTGGGAGTGCTGACGAGCATTGCCAATCTGAAGCAAATTGATCGATCGATTGAAGAAGCGGCTATCAGTCTGGGAGCAGGACCTCTCTCCACGTTCACGCGGGTCGTTTTTCCTCTCTCCAGGGTTGCCTTTTTTTCCACGGCCACCTTTTTCTTCATGAGAGCCATGACGACGATCAGTGCCGTGATCTTTCTGATCTCCGCCACCATCAAACTGGCGGCTATCGAGATCATCTTTCTCGATGTGGATGGACGGACGGCAAGCGCTAATGCGATGTGCACGGTGGTGGTGGCGATTGTCGTTGGAGCGCTCCTCTTCATGCGATTGATTACCGGCCGGTCTGCATTGACCGGTATGGTTTCATCGAAGTGAAAAACGAAAAAACATGGCTGACACTTTCCATTTAGACTCAGGCGTTCCCAAATATCTTCAGATCAGCCAGTGGTTGATGGAGATGATCCAGAAGGGACGTTATGGTATTAACGATAAGTTACCCTCGGAATCGAAACTGGCAGAACTCTTTCGAGTCAACCGGAATACGGTTCGACAGGCGATTGCCGATCTGGTGGTCAAAGGGATCATTCAGAAAAGGAATGGAGTAGGGTCTTTTGTCATCGGGAAGGTCATCGAGCCTGTCAAATATACCCTCCAGCATATCTCGAGCTTCACCGACGATATGATCCGGATGGGGGTGACGCCTCAAACAAGGCTCCTCAGCAAATCGGTCATGGAAGCCCCTCCAGAGGTGGCTGAAAAACTGATGTTGGGGAAAGAGAAACGGGTGATCCTGACAGAACGACTTCGTCTGGGAAACAAAATCCCGCTGGTCATTGAGCGCAGTTACCTCCCTTATCATGAATACAAAGCCATTCTTAAGATGCGGTTAACCGGCTCTCTCTATCATCTGCTGACCAAAAAGTTTGGCGTCGAGCTTCATCGATCCATCCAAACCTTCCGAGCCGTTTCCCTCAGTCCTCAGGATGCCAGGCTGTTGGAGGTTCCAGCTCACTCCCCAGGCATTTTTCTCGAAAGCGTGATCTATGACTCAAAGAACATTCCGGTGGAGGTGCTTCATGCCTTTCACCGGGGAGACAAATATATCTTCGAGGTGGAATCGGGAAGATACCGCTATGATTTAAAGGAATAAACCATCTTGACAAATCCTATCAACCTTGTTACCTGTATAGATAGGTAGTTAGGTAGAAAAAAGGAGGCTTTATGAGCGATTTGAAACGTTATCTGGTGCCTTGGATTGATCAGGTCAAACCCTACGATACGGAAGATCTGACCATCGCCTGGTCAAGACCGGAGCTGAAGCGGATGATGATCAACGAAAACCCGCTTCCTCCTTCTGAAAAGGTCATCCAGGCGATCGTTGAAGCGGCAAGATTGGGCAATCGTTACCCCGATGACGGACCGAGGCTCCGGGCAAAAATTGCAAAACAGTATGATCTGGGTCCGGAGAATGTTTACCTCAGTCATGGCTCTTCCGAAATTATTGACATGGTGATGAGGCTTTTTGTGACTCCTGGAGATGAAGTGGTTCTTCCCAACCCCACCTTTTCCCTTTACGGAATACGAGCCAGGGCTGTGGGTGGAGTGGTGAAGGCGATCGACCTCACCCCTGACCTTCAGTACGATGTCCCAGCCATGCTCAATGCTGTCACTCCCCGAACAAAGTTGATCATCGTCTGTACGCCCAATAACCCCACTGGAGATTTTATCCCAGATGATGATCTGATGAAGATTGTTGAACTCGGCATCCCCACGATGATTGACGAAGCCTACCTCGAGTATCACCCGGAGCATGAGTCCAAGGCTCCTCTCGTTCGAAAATATAATCATATCATCGTCGCCCATACCTTCTCAAAAGCCTATGGGATGGCAGGGATACGATTCGGGTACGCTCTGGCCGATGAGACACTGATCGGATACTTTCGAAAAATGCAGATCCCATGGAATACCAGTCTCCTCTCCCTGGCCGCTGCAGAGGCTGCCCTTGAAGAGAAAGAGGAGTTGAGACGCAAAGCGGCTTACAACAATGCTGGCGTGGAGTATGTCTGTAAAGAACTCTCCAAGATCCCTGGCGTCAAACCCTATTACTCCCATGGTAATTATGTGCTCGTCGATGCCACGGAGGCTGGGGTGACTGGCAAAGAGGTGGTGGAGGATGTGTTTGAAAGGGCAGGGGTCATGCTCAAATATTTTGCTCCATTTCGGGGACGAAGCGGGTTTTTCCGCATCAGCCTTGGCACCCATGAAGAAAATTCCATTTGCGTCCAGGCAATCAGACGGTTTTTTGAGACTCGAAAGAAGGAGAGAGGCGTATGAAACCAACACCTTTTGAAAAGTTGATGGCGACTCATCCGGAGTTAGAGATTTGGTGGGACTCATCGCCCCTCATCTATTCCAACTGGGCAGAAGGATTTTCAAAGAAGGCCTCTCCCGAAAAGGCTGTGGAGATTCGGGAGCAACTGAAGAGACTCTTTGACCCCGAACATCCGGAGAAGACCCTGTTTCGTGGCGTGACGACGAATCCTCCTCTTTCACTCGGTGTGATCAAAGCCCGGGAGGCCTATGTGGCTCAGATCGTGGACGATCTGATCGGGAAGAACCCATCCGTTGATCAAGAATCGCTCTTCTGGATGACCTACAAGGAGATCGTCCGGAGAGGGGCGGAGATGTATCTGGATGTGTTTCATCAATCCCGATACCGATATGGATACCTTTCTGGCCAGGTCGATCCGAGAGTTTTAACCGATACGGAGAAGATGACCTCCCAAGCTCTGGAACTGGCATCCCTCAGCCCCAATGTCATGATCAAAGTCCCCGGGACTCGCGAAGGCTATGAGGTGATCCGGTTTCTAACCTCAAAAGGCATTTCAACCAATAATACCCTCACCTTCACCCTCCCTCAATTGATGACCTGTGCCAAGGCCGTCCAGGAAGGGGTGGAGATGGCTAAAAAAAATGGCGTTGATTTGACCCGGTGGCGGTCGGTCATCACCCATATGACCGCCCGTTATGGAGATTTAGGAACGCTCCGTCAGGAGGCAGAGGCATTAGGCATCGACCTGACGGAAGCAGATGTCCGATGGGCAGAGATTGCGATTTTTAAAAAGGCTTATCGGTTGTTGAAGGAAAGAAATTACCCCAGCAAGATGCTTATCTGCTCCATGCGAATCAGCCCAGAGATCAATGGAAAGAAATACTGCTGGCACCTTGAAAAACTGGCAGGGGGCAGCATCGTCTTTACCTGTCCACCGTCTTTTATCGAGGGTGTGCTCCAATATCTTGACGCTACAGAGTTTACACCTCAAATCGAGGAGGATATTCCAGGGGAGATCCTCAATAAGTTGTTACGAATCCCTTATTTTGAAAAGGCTTATGATGAGCATGGATATGAGCCTGAAGAATTTATCCACCATCCTGCCATGATGGCTACGGCAAAGGAGTTTTCGAAAGCCACAGAAGAGATGGTCCGTTTTGTAGCCAGTCGCTTGTCTGCCCGTTAGAATGGGCCAATGGGATGAGACGGTATTCAGGAGGAGGAGATGATCATCGGGATTCCAAAAGAGATCAAAGCGGGCGAAAAAAGGGTGGCGATGACGCCCCAGGGCGTGGATGCGCTGGTTTCACACCGTCACAGGGTTCTTGTTGAGAAAGGGGCAGGAGAAGGGAGTGGTTTTCCTGATGAGGAGTATCAAAAGGCTGGGGCGATTCTTTTGAATCAGGCAGAAGAGATATGGGATCAAGCCGATCTCATCGTCAAAGTAAAAGAGCCCCAGGATCAGGAGTTCCCTTTCTTACGTCCTAAAAAGATCCTGTTCACTTACCTCCATCTTGCAGCGAGTGAGGATTTGACCCGTACGTTACTCAAAACGGGTATCATCGCCATGGGTTATGAAACTGTTCAGGAACGGGATGGGTCGCTTCCTCTGCTCAGACCGATGAGTGAAATCGCTGGAAGGGCTTCCATTCTTGCAGGTGGGATGTGTCTGGAGGCAAGATATGGTGGGAGGGGGATCCTCCTTTGCGGCGCCTCAGGTGTGCCTCCTGCCAAAGTGGTCATCCTGGGGGCAGGGATTGTGGGTGCCAATGCTTGTAAAGTGGCTGTGGGAATGGGCGCCCGCGTATCGATTCTCGATGTTCAACCGGAAAGGCTCCGTTACCTTCACGATATTACCCAGGGCCATATTACCACTTTCATTTCGAATCGGATGACGATCGGGGAAGAAGTTTCAGATGCCGACCTGGTGATTGGAGCGGTTCTCATTCCAGGAGCACAAGCACCGAAACTGGTGACCCGTCAGATGCTGAAACGAATGAAACCTGGCTCTGCCCTTGTCGATGTCTCTGTGGATCAGGGAGGATGTTGTGAAACAACCCGCCCCACCACACACGAAAATCCGACCTATATCGAGGAGGGAGTCGTCCACTACTGTGTGGCCAATATCCCCGGTGCTTATCCCAGAACCGCCACCATTGCCCTGACCAATGCTACCTTTCCCTATATCCTTCAGATTGCAGACCGTGGGTTTGAAAAAGCCCTCATGGAGAACGAAGCCCTTCGGAAAGGGCTCAACCTCATCGATGGGAAGATCGTCTGTGAGGGAGTGGCACAGAGTTTTGGTCTGTCCTGGATGGCCAATCCCTTTTCTCCTCGTTCTTGAAAATTACCCCCCCGATATGATAAATGATGGACAATGAACAATGAACCATGAACAAAAAGGACAATAAAGGGTTCATCGTTCATTGTTTGACGTTCATTGTTCCCCATGGATTTTCTGACCATAACCTTAGTCACAGACGAAGGATAGTATTTGGAGGGAAAGAGGTTGATCATTGCCATTGATGGACCTTCCGGTGCAGGGAAGAGCACCGTTGGGAAAGGTCTGGCGAAACGTTTGGGTTATGTTTATATTGACACAGGAGCCATGTATCGCGCGATTGCCCTAAAGATGGAGCAGAGGGGTGTTGCCCTCGAGGAGGAAGAGGCTCTTGATGCTTTCCTTGCCTCCATCCATCTCTCCTTTGCGGCCGATGGGGATGAAAATCGCCTCTTTTGCAATGGCGAGGAGGTCACCCACGCCATTCGTACCCCTGAGATCAGCCGGCTCGCCTCACATATATCGAAAAGTCGGGTGGTCAGAGAAGCCATGGTGCGACTGCAACGTGAGATGGGAAGAGAAGGAGGCGTCGTCCTTGAAGGAAGGGACATTGGGACCGTGGTCTTTCCAGAGGCTGATCTCAAGTTTTATCTGGATGCGGATCCAGAAGAGAGAGGAAGACGACGTTATCGGGAACTCCTGGAGAAAGGGATGGCTGTCGAATTTGAGAAGACTTTGCAGGAAGTGATGGAGAGAGATCGAAATGATATGAATCGCTCTCTTTCTCCCCTTCGAAAAGCAGAGGACGCCATCCACATCGACTCTACTCATCGCTCGGTGGAGGAGGTTGTGAACGAGATGTATCAAATCGTTGAAAAAAAGAGGAAAAAGATTGAAGCTCATCGTAGCTAAGTCCGCGGGATTCTGTTTTGGAGTAAAACGTGCCCTCGAGATTGCCCTCGAGGCTGCCAAAAAGTATCCTCCCCCTCTCTACACACTTGGACCTCTGATCCATAACCCCCAGACCGTAACATATTTAGAGGGATTTGGAATCCACCCAAAGGATCGGGTCGAACAGATCCATCGTGGCATCGTCATCCTTCGCTCCCATGGCGTTTCTTCCAAGGATCTCGAGAAGGCGAAGAGAAGAGGGTTAAAAATTATAGATGCAACCTGCCCCATTGTTAAGAAAGCTCATTACTTTGCCAAGTTTTTACGTCGAAGTGGTTATGCCCTGATCATTGTCGGCGATGCCAATCATCCTGAGGTGGAAGCCATTCAGAGCTATTTGGATCGTGAAGTGGAGGTGATTGAGAATGCCGAGAGATTGAGTCAGCTTGGTCCCTGGAAGAAGTTGGGCATCATTGCTCAGACGACTCAATCCCAGGAATTGCTCAAGGAGATTGTATCAGCGAGCCTTCATCGGGCAAAGGAGGTTCGCGTTTTTAATACAATCTGTCAGGCAACCACCATTCGACAGCAAGAGGCGGTAGAAATTGCCAGGAAGGTAGATTGTATGATCGTGGTGGGTGGGTATAACAGTGGCAATACGCAAAGACTGGCGGCCATCTGTCGGGAGGTTCAGCCAGAGACTCATCATATTGAAATCGCTCAGGAAATCAATCCCAAGTGGTTCTCAAAAAGCGAGAAAATCGGGTTAACAGCCGGAGCCTCCACTCCTGCCTGGATTATCCGTGAGGTGGAACATGCCATCAAAGGAATCAAACGTTCATCCTCTTAAAGATTTGTCTTTTTTTTGTGGGTATGGTATAAACAGTTGAATCGTTTGGAGAAGGGGGTTTTACTCAATGGTTGAAAACGAATTGACTCCTGCCCTGGATGAGTCAAAGGAGTCGCTCCCCGAGGGAGAGAAAGAGGAAGGGGCTAAAAATCTTACCCAAAAGGAAGAATCAGAAAATTTTCAAGCACTCTACGAGGAAAGTTTCAAGGAGATCTCGGAAGGACAGATCCTGCGTGGAACCGTCATCGACATCACCTCCGATCATGTGACCGTGGACGTGGGATACAAGTGTGAAGGCCAGATCCCGATGCAGGAGTTTTTGAAGAAGAATCGAAAACTGGATATCAAGGTGGGTGATCAGATTGATGTTCTCTTAGAGAAGAAGGACCGAGAGGGAGGTCTCTTGATCCTTTCTAAGGAGAAAGCGGACAAGGTGAACGTTTGGAAAGATGTCAGTCGATCCTGTAAAGAAGGGGAAGTGATCGAAGGCGAGGTCGTCTCCAAAGTGAAGGGAGGACTCTCTGTGGATATTGGAGGTGTCTTCGCTTTTCTCCCCGGTTCTCAAATCGATTTAAAACCGGTGAGAAATTTGGACGATTATATCGGACAGAGATTGACCTTTAAAGTGATCAAATTTAACCGAAAAAGGAATAACATCGTTCTCTCTCGAAGAGTATTGCTTGAAGAAGAGAGAAAGGCTCAGAGAGAGGAGACGCTGAAGCATCTCCAAGAGGGAGAGATCGTGGAAGGGACGGTCAAGAACCTCACCGATTATGGAGCCTTCATTGATTTGGGAGGTCTCGATGGGCTGCTCCACATTACGGATATGAGCTGGGGAAGGGTGGGTCATCCTTCAGAGAAACTGACTGTGGGAGACCGTATCCAGGTCAAAGTCCTTCACTTCGATCGAGAGAAAGAGAAGGTTTCATTAGGGTTGAAACAGGTCCTTCCAGATCCATGGAATTCGGCATTGGAACGATATCCCGTGGGGGTTCAGGTTGAGGGAAAGGTGGTCAACCTCACCGACTATGGAGTCTTTGTGGAATTGGAAGAGGGAATCGAGGGTCTGGTCCATATCTCCGAAATGACCTGGGGAAAGAAGATGAAGCACCCCTCGAAGGTTGTCCATGTCGGGGATCTGGTCAAGGTGATGGTCCTCGATTGCGATCCTGTGAAAAAGAGAATCTCGCTTGGAATGAAACAGGTTGAGCCCAATCCCTGGGATATCATCGCTGAAAAGTATACCCCCGGGATGCGCGTGAAGGGAAAAGTGAAGACCATCACCGATTTCGGAATCTTTATCGGATTGGGGGAAGGGGTCGATGGATTGGTCCATGTCTCAGAGATGTCTTGGACAAAGAAGATCAAACATCCAGCCGATCTTTTCAAGAAGGGACAGGAGGTTGAGGCGGTCGTCTTGAGCGTGGATCCCAAAAACGAGCGCTTATCCCTTGGCATCAAACAGCTGACCCCTGATCCTTGGAAAGAGGTTCATCGTCGCTACCAAAGAGGCGAGATCGTTCAAGGAAGGGTGACCAATGTCACCGATTTTGGTGCTTTCATTGAACTGGAGGAAGGTATTGAGGGGTTGGTCCATGTTTCGGAAATGAGCAAGGAGAAAGTGGAGAAACCCTCCGACGTTCTCAAACCCGGAGAAACGGTCTCTGCCATGGTCCTCCATGTCGATCCCCATGAGCGACGGATCGGACTCAGCCTGAAGGGACTGAAGGAAAGGATGGAGAAACAGGAGATCGAGAGATATATGTCGAACCAGGGCTCCACTTCCCATAGTCTCGGAGCGCTCATCCAGGAGAAGATCGAACGGCAACGAGAAGCTTCCAATAAAAAAGAGGGCGAGTAAACCCCGTTAGAAAAATTCAATGCTTACCCCGTGAGAAGCTCTGCTTCTATCGGGAATTTTTTTAACGGGGTAAAGTTTTCTTCCCCCCAGAAAAACCTCAGGGACCGTTGGGGTTCCCATTTACCCCCTTAGAAGATGCCTCCATTTTCCTTTTGTCTCAATGCCATGTGCTGACTGCGTCATTTCAACATTCAGGTCTTCTGGTTTCCTCCATTTACTTTCTTCACATAAATATCTTTTACCACTTCTTGATCCAGGGCGAGCGTCGTCTCTCCAACCTGGAGCACAAAGGAGGGATTTTTTTGGTGCATCCGGAGGATGCTTCCCGGGACCATTCCTAAAGAGCTTAAACGATCAAGCCTCTGATGGGATCGGGGAGCGATGAAGACGATTCGCCCCATCTCTCCCAGTCCCAGTTCTTCAAGGGGGATGACCAGAGGCTTCATCTCTTTTTTAAATTTAGCGCAACACTCTCCTCGGGGGATCGGTTTTCCGTGGATGCAGGTAGGGGGGTGACCGAGAAAGGTGCAGACGCTTTCAGTCACTCCAGGGCTCAGGATGTGCTCTAATTTACAGGCTTCCTCTTCCACCTCTTCCTCTGACAGTTCAAAGATCTCTGAAAGGAGCCTCTCCGTTAATCGGTGTCGCCGGATGATCTCCCTTGCCTTTTCTTCACCCCTTTCTTTGAGGATGACGCGATTGCCCTCCATCTCAAAGAGACCATCCTTAATCATCATCCGAAGGATCGAACGTGCTTCCATGTCCTTGGTCTCCGTGAGGAGTTGTTCAAGGTCAGAAACGCCCTTCTCCCTTAATGTCCAGATCAGTTCGAGAAGTTCGTCTACTCGATCCATTTCGATGTTCATCAGGTTTCCCCATCTCTTCCGGTGAGGCCCCTTGGGGCCATCCATGTCATGGTTCATGGCTTGATCTTCCTCCATAAGGTTTTTAAAAAATCGACGATCGCTGAGCGTTCTTTGTAAGAATATCCGCAATGGGGACAGCAGAGAAGGCCACAATCTTTAGCGATGAGGCACCCCGCACATTTCATCCCTTCCTCTGAGAAGGTCTTCCCGCATAGGGGGCATCGATGAAATAATTGCTTCTCCATATCAACGTCCCACCACTTTTAAGAGGGCATTGAGCATGCCTCCCACGCCAAAGGCAATCGGAAAGATGACCGCAGACAGGACAAGGCTCTTTCGCCATCCTCGCTCTTTCACCATCATGAAGAGTTGAGCGATGCAGGGGACAAAGAGTGTGATGGTGACCAGGCTCACCAGAATCTGACCTTCATTCAGTTGCCCCTCTTTGGCAAGCATGAAGAGTCCAGCCGCTCCGTAATCCCTTCTTAAAAACCCGACGATAAAGGCTTCTGTGGCTTTGGCTGGAAGCCCCAAGAGATGGACGATCAGCGGGGTAGAGACCCTTTCCAAAAGAGTCAAGGCACCGGTTTGATGAAGGACGAAGAGGACAAGGGTTCCAAGGATAAAAAGGGGAACAGCCTCTTTCAGATACCATTCAATCCGGGCGAGGGTTTTCACAACGATATTGGACCACTGGGGAAGGCGGAGAGGCGGTAGTTCAAGAATGAAGTCAGAGCCTTCCCCTGGTAGCACTTTTGCAGAGAGATAGCCGACCAGGACGATGATCCCACCAACGAGAAAGAGCCAGACCAGGAGGTAATAGGCCGGCAGTTCTGAAAACATTCCCAGGATGACTCCAAGTTGGGCAGAGCAGGGAACGCCAAGAGCCAGGAGGAGGGTGACAATGATCCGATCCTTTTCCGTATCGAGGATGCGGGTCGTCATCGTCGCCATGGTGTCACAGCCCAAACCTAAAACCATAGGTAAAACCGCTTTGCCGTTGAGCCCCATCTTTTTGAAAATGGTATTGGTCATGACAGCCAGTCGGGGAAGATATCCTGAATCCTCCATCAACCCGAAAATGAGAAAGAAACAGCCGACAATGGGAAGGACAATGGCAATGGCATACGTAAAAGCCATGGTAAATATCCCATAAGGACCGATCAGAAGCTCTTGAAGCCACCTGATGGGGATGAGCCATTGAACCCCATGGATGATCGGAGGTAGGAGCCATTGGCCGAAAAGAGTCTCTTCAAGAAAGTCCACAAAGATCTGGGCACCCAACACGCCGACAAATTCATAGGTAACAAAAAGAATGAACAATAGGATTGGAATTCCCCAGAAGGGGTGAATCATCCAGTTCCCCAATAAGGTAGTAAAAGTTTTTGGGGTGCTCCCAGATGATTTCAGCACATGAGAGAGGATTTCATCCACTTTGCGGAGCCGCGTTTGGTTAATCAGATACCCTACCGGCTCGGCAAAATGGGACTGGGTCTCGTGGCAAATGGCTTCGATTTTGGCGATCACCTCTTCAGAGAGATTCTGATGGAGCCATGTCGATAGACTTTGATCTCCTGACAGCAGCATGATGGCAAGGGAACGTCCTGAGACAGGGGGATTGGGGAGAAGGGGGAGAATCCGGGAGATTCCTTCCTCAATTGCCTCTGGATAGGTGAGAGGGATCGGATGGGAAAGCCCCTTTCGGATTGAGTCCCGAATCTTGTGGAGCCCTTTTTTTCGTGTGGCCACAGCTCGAAGGACAGGCATACCGAGGAGTTCGGAGAGTTTGTCACGCTGGATCTCAATCCCTCTACTTTTGGCTTCATCCCACATATTGAGAATGATCATGAAAGGAAGGCCCATCTCGAGGAGCTGGAGAGAGATGAGCAGCCCCCTTCGGAGATTTTTGGCATCCATGACCTGAACGAAATGGGCATGGGGTTCTTGCATGAGGATATCCCGGGTGACCTTCTCGTCTTCAGACATGGGAATGAGGGAATTGATTCCAGGGGTGTCAATCACCTGGAATTTTTTTCCATGGGTGGTCATGGTTCCTCTTGCCACTTCTACCGTGGTGCCCGGATAGTTGGAGACCGTGACGTATTTGCCAGTGAGGTAATTAAAGATGACCGATTTCCCCACATTGGGATTACCGATGAGGATCATCTTCTCATCGTGCGTTTCTTTAGAAGTCGAAGGGGTTGCACAGGAAGACATTACCGCTTTCTCCTGGGAAGGTTCTTTTTCAATGTGCACGATCCACAGTGGCCATAGATTTCCATCCGGTGATGGAAGAGGGTGAATCCGTGACGCTTTGCTATTTTTTCTTGCAAGGATTCCATCGCCTCTTCCTTAAATTCGACGATCTTCCCACATTGGAGGCAGATGAGATGGTCGTGGTGCGTTCCCTCTGGATTGGGCTCGTAACGGGTTTCCCCATCAGCAAATTTACGCTCCGTGGCCAATCCCAAACGCGTCAGGAGTTTGAGGGTTCGGTAGACCGTCGTAAAGCCGATTGTGGGGTTGACCTTATTGACCTGGGCGTAGATCTCTGCAAGGTTCTTGTGTCCCACCGAATGGAGAAAGACCTTCAGGATCTCCGCCCTCTGTCGGGTGGATTTGAGGCCCTCTTCAGCTATCAACGTTTTGAATTGATCGGTTTTCATCCGATATTTTGAAAATGAAATTCAATTTCATATTAAGGCATTCCTCCCTTTTTGTCAAGCCTCCTGGCCATTGACCCGGAGGTCTCCCTCTGTTAAAGTTTTGATATGGAATCCCACTCCTTCGCTTCTCTTCCCATGGTTTTTGAGAAGATTGTCACCCACGATGATTTCGACGGCATCGTCAGCGCCACGCTTTGTGCGCGTGCCCTTAGAATTGGAAAGGTCCTCTTCGCAGGGCCCATGACGATCCTCCGCTCTCAGATCACCATCACCGAAAAAGATGTCGTCTGCGATCTGCCTTATCCTCTCCAATGCGGCCTCTGGTTTGACCACCACGAGGGGAATCTTCAGGAACTGGAGTATCGGAAGATCGATCCCCGATCGATTCCCGGCCGGTTTGATCTGAAATTGAGTTGTAGCCGAGTGGTCTATGACTATTTTTCTGAAAACATCCCTCTTCCACCTTACTTCCTAAAAGCGGTGGAGGAAGCCGATACCATCGATGGGTTCACTTACACCTCGATAGAAGAATGGCGGAAGGAGACTCCAGGAAAGATTATCGACCTGACGTTGAAGGTTCGCTTCTCATCCAGCGAAGAGAAGAATGCTCATATGAGGAATTTAATTCGAGAACTCCGGGATCGACCTATAGAGGAAGTCGCGACACTCGACTTTGTCCAAAGACGATTCAAACAGTATCAGGAAGAAGAGGGAAGGATGCTCAAGATCATCCGGGACTCTTCCTTCTTTATCGAACAGGATGAAAGGAGAGAGGTGGTGGTCATCGATCTGACCTCTTATCAGCGGAGACCCCATCTCATCAAAAATCTTGCCCTCCTCATTCATCCCGATGCGAAAGGCATTTTAGAAGTCTATAACTTGACCGAACGGGGGGTGAAAAGTAACCACCTCGGCTTTTCCATGTCCCTTTCAATAGGAGGGAATCGGGGGGATAAAAGAAAGAATATCGGAGAGATCATGCGAACGCTCAACATTGGAGATGGTCATCCGGGCGCAGCAGCCGGACAGGTCCGCTGTCAATCGAAGCAGGAGATGCTGAAAAAGAAGAAAGAGATGTTAAACCAGATCTTCAAACTCTGGTCAAATCAAATCGGGATCGGATAAGTGGTTTAAGTCTCTTATTGAGGGGCAGTGATCTTTTTTAACTCCTCTTCGGTCAGGTCAGCTCTCCTCTTTAAAATCCATGAGCCGACCCAATCCGTGAAGACCTTCAGGATTTTCTCCCTCTTATTTAGAAACAAATCCCTCGCTGATCAGTTCTTCGTTGAGAAGAGCGAGTCGTAAGCCTTTACCCCTTTCTCATAGCCTGCCCTGTCTTTGCCCCATTCCGTATGGCATCCATTGCAAGAATTAGGAACGACGTTTTTCGGATCTTTTTCAAACATCTCCAGACTGACGCTGGGCCGGATGATTCCAAAGTCGTGATTATGTATATCCCCTGCCTCCGCCGAAGTGGCGGTCTTTACCATATGGCAAGAGGTACATCGACTTGTTCCACGGGTCTCAGGAGCATAATTATGCTTGGTATGAATACGGATCGCCCATGGGTTAGCAAATTTTTTGTCTTTGCCATGGCAGGAGAGGCAGAGGTTGTTGTTGTGGTCGGCTTTGGTCAGTTGGGACCGACTAGGTCCTCCATGGGGATTATGACAATCGAAGCAGAGAACCCGTGCATAGAAATGGCCGCTTTTCTGAAAATCGAGCCACTGTTGGTGATGCGACTTGGAGTGGGCCTGAGGGTCTCCCCAGATTCCAGGTTTGAACTGATAATAGTTGGCAAGAGGCTCTCCGAGCCTGTAAGGTTTGTTTTCTTTATCGTTCCAGGGATACTCAAATGTCCCGTTTGGAACGCTGACGCCTCTTGTATGGCATTGGCCGCATACCTCCAATGCCCGTTCATATTCCAATTTTCTGGGATGGATGATTTTCTTTTTGGATTTTGGAGACTTTACATGTTCAGAGCCAGGGCCATGGCACTTCTCGCAACCGGTATTCAGCTCGACATATTTTGATTCATATCCTGAATCGACTTTTTTTAATTCGAGCCCGGTGTTGTGGCATCCCGCGCAGCTCATTTCAAATGATTTTGCCACCGGAGGCTGTTTTAAACTGCCATCTTCATGATACCAGTTTTGTAGGTTATAGGGGACCCAGCGGGAGGTCGCCTGATTCCACTGAAACGGGAGAATGTAATGATGATTCCCGATCTTGACCTGATAACGCTGTTTCCAGCCCCATCCTCCGTAGGTCCTGACCACTGGATAGGTGACCTCTTTTGAGGGATCTTTTGCATCGACCAGAATGGCCTGATAAACCTGTCCAGGACCTTCTTCCAGTTTGACGATGACTTCAGGGATATTTCCGGCTTTGAGTTTGATCATACCCTTCCAGTTGACGACAAGGGTGTCATTGGTGCGGCTTAAAATTTGTTGAGACTTATTGTGAAGGGTATCCTTCCACATCTCATAGATCGAACTGTGGCAGGACATACATTTTTTTGAGCCGACATAGGCAGCCTGAGCCCAGGTCGACGAAGGGGCAAGGGTCAGGACGGAAAAGAAAAGCAAGGAGATTGATAGTAAAAAATTCTTCATCAGGCCTAACCTCCTTTCGTTAAGATCCTAAATTTATAGAGGTTTCCCCCATGTTTCACCGCCTTTCTATCTGTAAATAAAAAAGGGAAACCGAACAGATCGGTTCCCCCCTTAATGGAACTTAAATTAACACAGCCTCTCATGGGAAATCAAGGGAATTTTTAGATTTTTCATGGATAGACAAGAGCCCCTTTTCTTGCCAGTGCGATATGCTCCTGCTTTAAAATATGGGCCTTGTGGCAGCGGGTGCAGGATTTTAAGGCGTTCTCCCTGGCGATTTTACCACCCTCCAGGGCCTCTTTTCCCATCATCATCTCCTGATATTTTTCTCCCGGGCCGTGACAGGCCTCGCAACCGACATTCTCCTCTTTGAATTTATTATTCTCCGGGTCATATCCGGTGGCATGACAGGGAAGGCATTTGCTTTTATCCTTCTCACCGCGAATCCGCAAAAAGGCATTCTTCGTCATGGATGAATTTCTCCAGACATCGACATGTTTTTTATCCAGGCTTTCATGGCACCCGATACAGGATTCCGATCCCGTATAAGCCGCTTCCTCCTGGATAAAAAAGGGCCTCTCCTTTGGGGAAGGCTGTTCGGGCAGATCGGGCGCTGTCTTCTCCCAGCTCCGGATAAACGCCACTAACTGATGGATCTGCTCGGAGTTTAAAGGTCCTCCCTCTTTATCGCCGAGGGCAACCATGCCGGTGCGAGGAATTCCTCTCTCGATAATCTTATAAAGGAGAGAGTCGTCAACAGCCTCAAGATACTTTTTCGAATTGATCGCCCTTACTCTCTTTTGGGGGCCACCCGTCTCTCCATGGCAACCGGCACAGTGAGTGAGGTAAAGGAGTTTCCCTTTTTCGGCCGCCTGTGCACTCATCCTTTCGGCTTCTGATTTTACTCGCCTGGGTTCAAGGAGCCAGTAGAAGGTGAGGAAAGACGCAATGGCAAAGGTTAACAGAGTGGCTACCAGAATCTTTTTTTCCATTGACACCTCTAAACCTTAACGATCTGAGAGGGTTCGAATCTCCTTCTCTCAATCGGATTGCTCATATCAATGACCACTTTATCTTCAACAAGTTGAAGTTTGAAAAGATCTAAGGGCCGCGGGGGAGGGCCTTCGAGCACCTCACCATAGCGATTGAACTTGGCACCGTGGCAAGGACATTCGAACTTTTTAAGCCTTTCATTCCAGTTGACCACACAATTGAGATGGGTGCACACGGCGGAAAAAGCGAGAAAACCCTCCTCGGATTTCTCAAGAAAGACCCTCTCTTTGCGAAAATAGACGACTTCCCCCACCTTGAAGTCATTCTTCTTCCCTGCGATGAGGATTTTTTCACCCTTGTTTTTTCTTCTCCTCGGCCAGAGGAATGCGAAAGTGCCAAAGATCAGTTCGCCAATAACCACGGCACCCGCTCCGATCCAGGCATAGCCGATCAGACGTCTGCGAGAGATGGATTTTTTCTCATTGTTCAATATTGAATTCATTTCCATTCCCACCCAAATTGGAATGAGATGCAAAAATAAATTCAGCATGACAGGATTGATCAATGGCCATGTCATCCCGAACTTGGTTCAGGATCTCGATTTTGATCATGGATAGATTCTCTACCATGGCAGAACGAAGTTCCAGTTTTCTCCTCTGAAGAGAGAACCGATGACGGTAAAGATCAAAGCTCCGATGACAAAGGAGGTGAATAGGAGAACCAGCATCTTTCGTTTCTCCCCGCCGATAAAAACCCGATTTAAAATAGAACCGAGCTTTGACTTCGGTTTCCGATCTATATATGGGATCAGGATGAGCCAGAGGATGAGAAGCAGAGGAATGATAATGCCCGGAATGACCGGCTTGTCGGTATAATGGATCAACTCCTGGATTCCGGTAAAATACCAGGGGGCTTTTCCGGGATTGGGAGTCACCAGGGGATTGGCCAGGTCTTCGAGTGGCGCATCAAAGAAGAGAGAGAGCATCAAGAGGGCCAAGGTGACCATCAGAGTGCAGATCGTAAAAAGGATGAAGTAGTGGGGAAAAGTCTCCACGGTGTCCTCTGGGGCCTTCGCCACCATCGGAGAGGTTCCGTCTACGATCTCCATCAGACCATAGGTTTTGTTGGGGTCTTTAATAAAAACTTTCGGTTGCTCTTTCCCCATTTGATTTTTACTCCATTCGCTCAATTGTGGATTGCGGAATTCGGATTTCGGAAAAATATCTAATTTTCATTCCGCATTCCGAAATCTAAAATCCGCCTTTGTCAGAGGGGTCCTGATATGCCGCCATCCTTTCTCACCCTCCAGAAATGAATAGCCATGAGCAGGGCTGTTAAAAAAGGAAGCACGACGCAATGCAACACATAGAAACGGAGCAAGGCCTCATGACCCACCTCATCCGCTCCCAGCATGAAGAAACGGATCTGTTTTCCGATGAAAGGCGTATAGCTCATGATCGTCGTCCCGACGGTAATTCCCCAGTAGGCTAACTGATCCCAGGGAAGAAGGTATCCTGTATAGCTGAGGGCAAGGGTAAGGATGAGAAGAGAGATTCCGATGACCCAGTTGAACTCCCTGGGAGGCCTGTAGGAACGGGTATAAAAGACCCTCACCATATGGAGAAAGACCGTAACCACCATTCCATGGGCAGACCATCGGTGAAGGTTTCTCAGAATTTTTCCGTTGAACACAAGAGCAAGGGCCTGCATATCGAAGTAGGCCCTTTCGATCGAAGGGGTATAGAGAAACATCAGGAGGATGCCGGTCACGGTGAGGATGATGAACAGAAGGCAGGAGATTCCTCCAAGGCAGAAGGTATAGGTGAATTTTAGGCCATGGCGCTTCATTTTTGCAGGAAAGATATGGAGGAAGAAGTTATTAAAGATCAGCATCGATCGTTTGAGATCGGTATCCGGGATTCCAGTTCTAAAGATGGATTGCCAAACTGCTGAATCTGAGATGCGTCTCAGGATTGTTGATTTCAACTCAGCTTCCCTCTTGTGAATGTGGACATTGTACTAATGGATTGACTTAAATACCAATAACCAAATTCCACGCTCCTAATAAATCCCAATCACCCAAAACCAATTTTTAAAATTTGGGGTTTGGGTACGGGTGTTTATAGGGTTATGGGTATTTGATCATTCTCTTCTCTTGTAAATTGCACGCTGATTCCCGATGATACTCTTCCATGGTAATGGCCCCTGTAGGACATCTCCTGGCGCAGAGGCCGCACTGGATACATCGGGATTCGTCTTTTATCATTACGGTAGCGAGGTTAAGTTTCTCTACCTCTTTCGAAGAGATCCCATAGAGGGATCTAACTAAGATGGAAAGTTTCTCATCGCCCTCAATTTCATCCAACCTTGCCATACGCAAACAGAACTTCGGACAAATATCCACGCATCCCCCGCAGAGAATGCATTTGGTTCGGTCAAATATTGTGAAGATGTGGCATTTCAGACATCGAATGGCCTCTCGGATTGCGCTCTCCTTTGAAAAACCGAGCTCCACTTCCTTTTCAATGGATTTCCGTTCTTCTATGGGAAGGACGTTCATTTTCTGCCGGGGGATCTTTTCGAGTTCAGGGTGGATCTCAATTTCTAAAACCGGGGTGAAATATCCTGGCTTCTTTTCGATCCCTTCTCCGCTGAGGTAGGCGTGGATGGAAAGGGCCGCTTTTCTTCCATCGGCAATCACCCTGATCACATCCCTGGGGCCAGTCACAAAGTCACCGCCGGCGAAGAGGCCAGGAACATTGGTTTCGAATGTCTCAGGATTGACAGCCAGGCGATCCCATTTCGATATTTCAAGGCCGATCTCTTCAGGAAGGAAGGAGAGGTCAGGGGATTGGCTGACCGCCGGGATGAGCAAATCGATATCGATATCAAACTCTGAGCCCTCAATCGGAACAGGTCTTCGACGGCCATCCTTTTCAGGTTCTCCCAATCGATTTCGTATGCATCGAACGCCGGATACTCTGGTTCCGTCCTTTGAGAGGACTCGAACCGGTTGGGTCAGATAATGGACCTTGATCCCTTCTTCCTCCACCTGCTCGAGCTCTCTTGGATCCACTGGCATCTCCTCTCTTGTCCTCCGGTAGAGGATAAAGACCTCCTTCGCACCCAACCGGAAGGAGGAGCGGGCAGCATCCATTGCCGTATTTCCGCCTCGCCGCCACCCTCCCTGATCAATACCTCAATTTTCCATGCCAGTTCACGCTCGCTCAAGCCTGGGCGCAGCATGACCCAAACAGCGCTCAGGGCCTTTTCCGTGAGTTCCAGCGACGCCACGATCTT
>FWPV01003255.1_pt1 | contig 37293 bp, 31 predicted proteins | sample 2228371 | NCBI WGS metagenome assembly FWPV01 (sample SAMEA103939776, study PRJEB20133) | metagenome | reverse complement strand
CCCAAATGGTTTAACCACTCGAGTAAATTGCATTGAAGAATGAAGATACGACCCCAAATGGGAGATACGACCCCACAGAATTAACCTTCTATTAACCTTTTCGTTTACGAGATTTAAACCGCGAGACACCCGCTTTTAATCCCCGTTGCATGAAATCGAAGCTGTGAGAATGCAAGATGCCCAGAAGAACAGGTGCCGGGCCGGCGGATTTTGGAACGCGAGGCGTTCACGTCATACATGCGACGCAAAGATGCTCCACGCCAGAGGCGCCCCGGGGCTTGGCATATAGAAAGCGGCCTTCCCTGGATCGGCGAGAGTCGCCCGGGAAGGCAACCAGTAAGTCGGATGTCGGATGAACGAGGAGAAGTGGAAGAAAAAGGTGAACGGAAAAGGAGGAAAGGAATGATGAGGAAGAGAACGGGCGCGATGTTGGTGCTCCTGCCGGTTCTCGCGCTGGTCCTGGCCCTCACCGCGGTCGGCTGCGGCAGCAAGGGCGAGGAGAAGCCCGCGGAGCCGGAGAAGCCGAAGCTATCGGGCAGCCTGAAGCTCTCGGGTTCCACCACCGTTCTCCCGCTGGCTCAGGAGGCGGCGGAGATGTTCATGGATGAGAACCCTGAGGTAAACGTCAACATACAGGGCGGAGGCTCCAGCGTGGGCATCTCCAACGTGGCCGAGGGCGTGGTTGACATCGGCAACGCCTCGCGCGGCCTCAAGGACGAGGAGAAGAACCTGGGGCTGGTGGATCACGAGATAGCGCTGGACGTGATCGTGGTCATCGCGCACAAAGACGTCCCGGTGGACGACCTTTCCGCAGACCAGGTGTTCAACATCTTCACCGGCAAGATCACCAACTGGAAAGAGGTGGGAGGACCGGACGCCGCCATAACCGTGGTGGTGCGCGATGAGGCCTCGGGGACCAGGGAGATGTTCGACGAGAAGGCTCTCAAGAAGGAGAAGCCCATGGCCGGCGCCATCGAGTGCAACAGCAACGGCATCGTGCGCCAGACCGTGGCCTCCACGCCGCATTCCATCGGATACGTCTCCCTGGGCTACCTCGACAGCTCCGTCAAGGCCCTCAAGTACGGGGGCGTGGTGGGCAACAAGGATAACGCGGTGAACAAGACCTACCCCCTCTCCCGCTACCTGCACATGTTCACCAAGGGGGAGGCTACGGGGCTGGCCAAGGCCTTCATCGACTTCGTGCTCTCGGACGAGTTCCAGAACGAGGTGGTGGCAAAGGAATACATCCCCATGACCCAGATCTAGGTACGGGGTTCCTGCCTGCGTTCCATACCGGGTCCAGTCGCTGGAGGAGAGGCAAGGGGGGTCGGACTTGAGGGGCATCGACAGGGAATGGGTGGTCAGGAAGACGCTCTTCGTGCTGTCCATGATGACGGTCCTGGGAGTGCTGCTCATCGTCTTCTTCGTGGCCAGAGAGTCGATGCCCGCCTTCACCAAGGCCGGCCCCGCGAACCTCTTCTCCTCCGCCTGGGATCCCGGGAGCGGCCGTTACGGCATGCTCATCTTCATCACCGGCACGCTTACGACCACCGTCGGGGGGCTTCTCCTGGGCGCCCCCCTTGCCATCGGCTCGGCACTGTTCCTGTCCCAGATGGCCCCCCGGCGGGTTCGGTCGTTCTTCACCCGCGGCGTGGAGCTGCTGGCGGGCGTCCCCTCCATCGTCCTGGGATGGCTGGGCTTCACGGTCATGGTCCCCTGGCTCAGGACGGCCACCAGGAGCCCGGGCACGGGGATACTGGCGGCCTCCATAATCCTGGCCATCATGGTGCTGCCCACCATCACCGCCATCACCAGGGACGCCCTGGAAGCGGTTCCCAGATCATACCTGGACGCCTCCATGGCCATGGGAGCCACCCGCTGGCAGACCGTCGGAAGGGTACTCCTGCCGGCCGCGAAGCCGGGGATACTGGTAGCGGTGATCCTGGGCATGGGGAGGGCCGTCGGCGAGACCATGGCCGTGGCCCTGGTCATCGGCCCGGCGACCGCCTATCCAACCTCCCTGACCTCCCCCACCCATACTCTGACCACCAAGATCCTCATGGAGATGGGAGAGTCCACGGGGATACAGCGCTCGGCACTCTTCGCCATGGGCCTGGTGCTGCTGCTGCTCTCCATGGCCCTCGTCGCACTGGTGAGGGTGGTCTCGCGCGGGGAGAAGGGGGCGGCATGAACGGCACGGAGGTCGGCGCGGTGAAGGACGGCGGCCCGCGCATGGAGGTCGCGGGCGGCTTGTGCGATCTCAAGAATGAGCGCCTCGAAAGGATCCTCAGGGATAGCATCGCAAGACACAGACGCCGCGCCGCCCTCGCCGACCGCGCCTTCACCGCCTTGACCTGGGCGGTGGCCGTGGTCGGCCTGGGCATCCTGGCTTTCATCCTCGCGACCATCTTCGCGCGCGGACTGGGCATAGCCCTGGATCCCAGGTTCCTGTTCGGGAAACCCCAGGCCTTGAGGGAAGGTGGAGGGATATGGCCCATGGTGGTATCGACCTTCTACCTGGCCGTGCTCACGGTTGTCCTCGTGGTGCCGGTGGGCGTGGGGGCCGCCATCTATATGTCCGAGTTCGCGCGGGAAGGCCGGGTGACCAGGATGGTACGCTTCGGCGCGGATTCTCTTTCCGCGGTGCCCTCGGTGGTCTTTGGCATCTTCGGCATGGTGCTCTTCGTCATCTATTTCGGACTGGGTTATTCGCTCCTGGCGGGAGCCCTCACCCTCACCCTGCTCAACCTGCCCACGGTGATGCGCACCTCCGAGGAGGCCTTGAAGGCCGTGCCGGCCTCTTACCGCGAGGCCTCCCTGGCGCTGGGCGCCACGCGCTGGGAGACGGTAAAGCGGGTGGTGATGCCCAGCGCCGCTCCGGGTATCACCACAGGTGCCGTGCTCGCTATAGGTAGGATAGTGGGGGAGAGCGCCGCGGTCATCTACACCGTGGGCATCTTCGTACGCAAGGTCCCGATCTCTCCCCTGCAGCCGGCGGCTCCCATGGCGGCGCACATCTGGCATACCTACACCGAGGGGGCTCTGGTGTCGGACTGGATGAGGGTCGCCAACGGCGAGGCGGCTTTCCTGCTGCTGCTGGTCCTGGCGCTCAACCTGGGCGCCCGACTGCTGGCGCGCCTGCTGGCGAAGAAGACGGGGACGGTGAGCGGATATGAATGAGGCGGACGGCAAGTTCGAGCTCCAGGGGGTCAACCTTTTCTACAACGGCTTCAAAGCCCTGGAGGACATCGACCTGAGGATAGAGAGATGCAGCATCACCGCCTTCATCGGGCCCTCGGGATGCGGCAAGTCCTCCGCCCTGCGCTGTCTGAACCGCATGAACGACCTCATCCCGGGAGCGCGCGTGGAGGGGCAGGTCACCCTGGACGGCGAGGACATCTACCGCCGCGACTACGACGTGGTGGAGCTGCGCAAGCGCGTGGGCATGGTCTTCCAGAAGCCCAACCCCTTCCCCAAGTCCATATACGACAACGTCGCCTACGGGCCTCGCCTCTTCGGGATAAAGGACCGCGAGACACTGGATGACATCGTTGAGAGCAGCCTGACCGCCGCAGCCCTCTGGGAAGAGGTGAAGGGTAAGCTCAAGAGCTCCGCCCTCTCCCTCTCGGGAGGCCAGCAGCAGCGCCTGTGCATCGCACGCGTGCTGGCGGTGCAGCCGGAGGTCATCCTGCTGGACGAGCCCTGCTCCGCACTGGACCCCATCGCCACCCAGCGCATCGAGGACCTGCTGGTGGAGCTGAAATCCAGGTACACCATCGTCATCGTCACCCATAACATGCAGCAGGCGGCGCGGGTGAGCGACTACACCGCCTTCTTCATGATCGAGGAACAGGGTGACCCGGGGAGGATAGTGGAGTACGATACCACCAGCGTTATCTTCACCAAGCCCCGGGACGAGCGCACGGAGCGTTACATCACCGGGAGGTTCGGCTGAGGCGCCCGAGGAGGTAATATATGGAACTCAGGAAGGATTTTCACCAGCGGCTCGACGAACTGTACGCGGAGACGCTGCGCATGGGCGCCGACCTCCTGGAGACCATCGAGAAGACGCGCATCTGCTTCGCCACCCTGGACCGCGGACTGGCCGACGAGATCATCGCCGGCGACGACCTCTTCGACGCCTATATCGACCGCATCGAGGAAGGAGGGCTGGAGCTCATCGCCCTGCAGGCTCCTGTGGCGGTGGACCTGCGCATGATCGTGGTCATCATGCGCATGGCCCAGCACTTCGAGCGCATGGCCGACCTCTGTGAGGACATCGCCCAGGCGGTGAAACACATCCCCTCCGATCACGTCAGCTCATGGATGCGCGAGGCCATCGACGAGATGGCGCGCCGCGCCCTGCGCCTGGTAGAGCGTTCCATAGAGTGCTTCAAGGAACGCAGCGTGGAGATGGCCGGGGAGCTGGACGCCATGGACGACGCTGTGGACAAGCTGCACCGCAAGTTCTTCAAGGAGTTCGACCGCGGGCGCGAGGAGGACCTGGAGGTGGCGGTGCGCGTGGTCATGGTGGCCAGGTTCTTCGAGCGCATAGCCGACCACGCCGTGGATATCGGCGAACACGTGCGCTTCATGGTCGAGGGCACCATCAGCCCCGAGCCGTAAGCCTCATCCGGTCCCGTTACCCCATGCCCGGTCACGCCTCTTCACCCCCCGCTTTCCCTCAAGCTCCTCCGTCGCCCCGCCTGGAGTTGACCCGCTTTCCCTCAAGCTCCGCCGGCTCCCAGCTGTTCTCCTCGAACATAATGAGCCGCGTCACTTGCCACGCCTGCTTTTCCGGTTCATCCTCAAGACGTAGGCACGGCGATGTCACCCCTTGCTAAGTTACCGACAGGTATTATAATAGCCACGTCCTGCAAGGTAGGGTGGGCCTGTCTCCTGATCATGCCGGCAAAAGCCTCTCAACGACAGGACCTGCACTTCGCTGACCGTCGAATGGAGGCGCGGGAAATGTCCGTGATGCCTATGCCGCGGTGGCGGGCGAACGCCGGATGCAGTGCGACCATGCCGCGGGAGATAAAAACATCCCCCTTTCGAGTGAGGCGGCGGGGGCAGAATGCCTGTAATATCTTTGCCGCCGGCGAACGGTACCTGGGCGTTTCAAGCCCGACGTTTCCGGGGACGAATCTACTTAATGGTAGGTAAAGGAGGAAAGGTATATGGCGAACGTCAACGTGTGTCCCCATTGCGGCGTGCCGCTATATATCAGCAGCCAGCACAGGTGGCTCGACAACGGGGTCATACAGCCCGCGCGGGAGGAGAGCCAGCGGCTGGTCTTCTTCGAGTGCGGCAACCTGGACCCTCTCTTCAAGGGCATAGGGGAGCTCATCGGCATGCCCGTGGAGCGCATGGTCATCGACGCCTCGCGGAGGTCCACGAAACAGTACATGGACAGGGTGATACCCGACGACGTGAAGGAGATGATCCGCGCTGGAGATATGGACCTGGACCTGGTCTTCGACTCCACCTTTATCATCTGGCGCGTCATGGGGTACGGCAGGCTCGCCCTGGACGAGGTACGCTACCGCCGCGAGAAGGACGATTACATCCGCGTGCTGGCGGAAAGACCTTATTCCGTGCCCCTGGCGGTGGGGAACTTCGCCGGCTCCATAGAGGCGATAATCGGCAAGGAGCCCGGTATCGAGTTCGAGGAGACCACCCCGGGAGTCTTCGGTATCAAGATATTCGAGGCCGAGAATCCTCCGGAGCTCAGACAGAGGCTGCGATGGAGGGACTACGAGAAGCCCCTGAAGCCCGGGGACATCGCTTTTGAGCGATGCCCGGGCTGCGGCGTGCCCGCGGCCCTCTCCTCCTATAAATGGGACCAGGCCAACGGCTCCATAAGAAGCACGGTGACCGGCCGCAGGATGGTGATGACCGGCCCCTCCATGATCGACCCCATCTTCGACGAGCTGGAGGGAGAGCTGGGAGACACCATCCCCCGCGTGGTGGTGGAAGCCCAGAAGCGTTTCGTGAAATCCGGTTTCTTCGCCGTGGAAGAGGTCGCCAGCGAGGAGAACATGCGCCTCCAGCTCGCCCTGCGCGGTCTGGGCAACCTGAGGGAGCTGAAGATGGGGCGGCGCGGGGTGAGCCTGCGCCTGGAGAACAGCACCCTGCACCTGTTGGGCGTGGGCCTCGCCCAGGGCTTGTTCGAGAAGGCCTTCGGGGTGGAGAGCGAAGTGGAGTGGGAGCTCCACGACGATGGCGACCTCGAGGTCCAGGTGTCTCCGGTAAAAGGTTGAGCGGAGGCGGAGCCGCGGGATAAGCGGAGGCCCTTCCGGCCGCGTCGCGAGGTTCTGGGTCGCAAGTTCCTGGTATTGTCTGGAAGCGCGGCGGCGGCAACCCCTTCCTCCAGCCTGAGCCGGCAGCCTGATGCCCGGACTACTCTTTCCTCCCTCCGGGTCCTGAGCCGATGACCGGTCCGTTCCTTTCCCTCCCGGGCTGGATCTGGAAGCGCGGCGGCGGCAACCCCTTCCTCCAGCCTGAGCCCGGAAGTCACGGATAGCTCCCGTTCCCTTCTCCCTATGCCGCAGGCCGGTCTTACCCCTGCCGCTCCTCATGCCGGGAGATCATATCCCGGATCATTTTCCGACCTTCCTCCAGGACGTCGTGAAAACGGGAACCCGTACCCGCCCCGATTCTGTTAAAATCATAACGTCAGGAAGCGATTTCGTTGACGGCGAATCATGGGGGGGCGTTTGGTTCGATGAACGGCGAGCTGTGCCCGAGATGCGGCGTCCCCTCCTTCGTGATCGACGAACTGCTGTGGCTGGACAGCGGGGTCATCGTCCAGCGCAAGGACCAGGGGCATCGCCTGGTGCTCCTGGAATGCGAGAACCTGGACCCCCTCTTCGCCATGGTGGGCGAGGCGGTGGGCATTTCCCTCGATCCGCTGATCATTGAGAGCAGGCGCCAGAGCGCCAGGGATTTCGTGTTGAAATATCTCCCCGATGGTTTTCGGCAGATGCTGCGAGGCGATCCCTCGTTGCTCGACGCCGCCGTTACCGCCCAGTTCGAGTCCACGCGCATGATGGGCATGGGGCTCGGGCGGCTGCTGGAGCTGCGCTACCGGGACGACGAGGAGGACTACGCCCTGGTCGAGATCCGGGATCCCTTCTCCATCCCCCTGTGGGTCGGCAACCTTTTGGGGGGCATCGAGGCCATGGTGGGAGGGGACTGGTGGTTCGAGTACCTTGAGGTCTCTCGGGACTACTGCAAGGTGCGTTTCGTGCGTTCCCGGCATGAGGTCGAATGGGGATGGGTCTTCAGGCGCAGGGAATACGAGTACCGACCGGGAGAAGCGTACATCGAGCGCTGCGCCTCCTGCGGTACTCCCTCCGTTCTCTCCCGCTTCTTATGGATGCTCGACCGCGGGTTCGTGCGGAGTCTGTACACCGACCGCAGGATGGCCCTCAACGGCGAGGCGGGTCTCCGCGAGGTGTTCTCCGCCCTGGAGGATGAGCTGGGAGAGGGGATAGCCCGCGAGGTGGTGGATGCCCAGAGGCGGTTCATCAAGGGTGGGTTTTACTCCATCGAGGGCCTTTTGAGCGAGGCGGACTTCCGTACCCAGTTCGCCTTCCGCGGACTGGGCGACCTGCGCAGGTTCGCCATGGCCTCCTCAGGCCTGTACATGGAGCTGGAGAACGCCACCCTGCACCTCATGGTGGTCGGTTTCGCGCAGGCCCTCTACGAGCTGGCCTTCGGAAGGGAGAGCCACGTGGAATGGGAGCTGGATGAAGATGACAGGCTCACCGTCAAGGCCGCTCCCGCGTGAGAGAGCCGCGCCATCCTAAATCCCGCATGGGGCGGTCCCCACTTCCGTTTTTCCGCCCAAAAGGAAGGTTATAATAGGTCGGGGCGGCCCGCTCGGGCGGGCTCCCGGCCATGTTTCCCGGATGGACGGACGACAGGGGGTGATGAGCGGATGGTAAAGGTGAGGTTCGCGCCTTCCCCCACCGGAGGCCTCCACCTCGGCTCCGCCCGCACCGCCCTGTTCAACTGGCTCTTCGCGCGCGGCCAGGACGGCAAGGTAGTCCTGCGCATAGAGGACACCGACCCCGCGCGCTCCAGCCGCGAGCACGAGGAGTCCATATGCGAGGACCTGCGCTGGCTGGGGCTGGACTGGGACGAGGGCCCGGACGTGGGAGGGCCGTGCGGCCCGTACCGCCAGAGCGAACGCGGTGAGGTATACCGCGAACATGCTTCCAGGCTGGTGGAGTCCGGCCGGGCATACCCCTGCTACTGCACCCCGCAGGAACTGGAAGAGGAGAAACGGCGTGCGCTGGCGGAGGGCAGGACGCCCCTGTATGGCGGCACCTGCCGAGACCTCTCGCGGCGGGAAAGGGAGGAGAAGGAGGCGGCGGGCCGAAAGCCAGCCCTGCGCTTCCGCGTCCCGGAGGGCGAGGTGGCCTTCCAGGATCTGCTGCACGGCTACGTGCGCTTTCCGCCGGGGACGGTGGGCGACTTCATCATCCTGCGCTCTGACGGCAGCGCCGGCTTCAATTTCTCGGTGGTGGTGGACGACGCCGCCATGGGCATCACCCACGTCATCCGCGGCGAGGACCATCTCACCAACACCGCCAGGCACGTGCTCCTCTTCGATGCCCTGGGGTACGAGCCCCCCATGTACCTCCATCACTCGTTGCTGCTGGGTCCCGACGGGTCAAAGATGAGCAAACGCCACGGCGCCACTACGGTGCGCGAATACCGCGAGGCCGGCTACCTTCCCACGGCGCTGACCAACTACCTCGCCATGCTCTCCTGGTCACCGCCGGAGGGAAGGGAGGTCCTCTGCCTCCAGGAGCTGGTGAGGCTCTTCGACGTGGGAGACCTCTCGGCCTCCCCGGCGGTCTTCGACCGCGCCCGCCTGGACTGGCTCAACGGCAAGCACCTGCGCCGCCTGGCCCCGGAAGAGCTCGTCTCCCTGGCGGAGGGTTTCGCGCCCGCGTGGTCGCGCCACCCCCGCTTTCCCGCGATGGTGGAATCCGTACTGGATAATCTTACCACTCTGGGAGAACTGCCGCGCTACCTCGAACCTTACGGCGAAGCGGTGTCTCCATCCGAGACCGCGGCGGAATGGCTGCACGGAGATACGGCGCGGAGGGTGCTGGAGAAAGCGCTGGAACTCCTGGAGACTTCCTCCCTGGAGAGCCTGGAGGACTGCCGCGAGTTCGTTGGCTCACTCAAGCGGTCCTTCATGGACAGGGACCTCAAGGCCAGGGAGATACTCATGCCCCTGCGGGTGGCCCTTACCGGCAGGGACCACGGACCGGCGCTGCCGTATCTCCTTTTCGTCCTGGGGCCTGAGGAATGCGCGGCAAGAATACGCAAATGGGGTTAAGCGGGGTCACATCTTCAATCTTCGATGGGTGCGGCGAGGGGTCACCGGGGCGTGGGGTCACATCTTCGATCGAGTTTGAAAAACCCCGATGGCAATGCCCCGAGTCATGGCAAACTGAAGACCTAAGATCTTGTCATTTGGCTTTTCGTTCAAAGGTGATCAAGTAATAAGCAACCTCTCTTACGCCGTTGACTTGAAGATTGAAGATCTGACCCCACGTCGACCAGAAGATTGAAGATCTGACCCCGATAGCGGACCCCGATAGTGCCATGTCGATTGAAGATTGAAGATCTGACCCCATGTCGACCCCTTAAAACTTGTACCTGCGACATTTATAATGGGCTTTGTGTGACCGGAAGGAGGATGGATGTTCGAGACGTTGAGGGAGGACATAGAGGCGGTGCGCGACCGCGACCCCGCGGCTCGCAGCACCCTGGAGATCATCCTCGCCTACCCCGGCCTCCACGCCCTGTGGATGCACCGCGTGGCCCACTGGCTGTGGGACAGAAAGGTGCCGGTGCTGCCGCGGCTCATCTCCCACCTCAACCGCTTCCTCACCGGCATCGAGATCCACCCCGGAGCGAGATTCGGCAAGGGGGTCTTCATCGACCACGGCATGGGGGTGGTCATCGGGGAGACCTCGGAGATCGGCGACTACGTCACCCTCTACCAGGGAGTGACACTGGGGGGGACGGGCAAGGAGAAAGGGAAGCGCCACCCCACCGTGGGCAACAACGTGGTCATCGCCGCGGGCGCCAAAGTGCTCGGCCCCATCACCATCGGGGACCATTCCAAGGTGGGGGCGGGTGCGGTGGTGATCCGCGACGTGCCCCCGCGCTGCACGGTGGTGGGGGTGCCGGGCAAGGTGGTGGTACAGGAAGGCGAGCCGGTGGTGGACCTCCATCACGAGGCCATCCCCGACCCGGTCATGGACCGCATAGAGGCCCTGGACGGGATGATCCGCAAGCTGGAGGACCGACTGGTGCGCACCCAGCTGGAGCTGGAGATCACCGAGGAGAAGCTGCGCCGCGCCGAGGAGGAGCTTAACCGGGTCGAGGAGAGCCTGGGCAGGGACGCGGGCAGAGACGCGCGGAAGTCGCCCGGAGAGGGCGGGGAGGTGGCGGATTGACCCTGGTCGTCCACAACACCATGACCCGGCGCAAGGAAGAGTTCCGCCCCCGCGTGGAGGGCAGGGTGCTCATGTATGTCTGCGGCCCCACCGTCTATAACTACATCCACGTGGGCAACGGCCGCGCTTACCTGGTCTTCGACGTCATCCGCCGTTACCTGCGCTACAAGGGTTACGAGGTCTTCTACGTCCAGAACTTCACCGACGTGGACGACAAGATAATCAACCGCGCCCGCGAGGAAGGAAAGACCCCGCAGGAGATAGCGCGCTTCTACGAGGCGGCCTTCCGCGAGGACATGCGCGCCCTCAACGTGCTGCCGCCGGACGTCACTCCCCGCGCCACGGAAACCATCCCCCAGATGCTGGAAATGATCCGTACCCTGGTGGAGAAGGGCCACGCCTACGTGGTGGACGGGGACGTGTACTTCAGCGTTGAGAGCTTCGAGGGTTACGGAAAGCTCTCCGGGCGCAGCCTGGAGGAGATGCGGGCGGGCGAGAGGGTGGAGGTGGACGAGCGCAAGCGCCACCCCATGGATTTCGCCCTCTGGAAGGCCTCCAAGCCCGGCGAGCCTTCCTGGGAATCTCCCTGGGGCATGGGGCGGCCGGGATGGCACATCGAATGTTCGGCCATGTCCCTGCAGCACCTGGGGATGGGGTTCGACATCCACGGCGGCGGCCAGGACCTCATCTTCCCCCATCACGAGAACGAGATCGCACAGTCGGAGGCCTACAGCGGGGAGGGCCCCTTCGTGCGCTACTGGGTGCACAACGGCTTCGTGAACATCCGCGAGGAGAAGATGTCCAAGTCCCTGGGGAACATCATCCTGGTGCGCGATATCCTCAAGCAGTTCCCGGCGGACGCGGTGCGCCTCCTCGCCCTCCAGACTCACTACCGCAGCCCCATCGATTTCGGGCCCGAGGCGCTGGAGGAGGCGAAGCGCGCCCTGGAGCGCCTGGAGAACTGCCTCTTCGCCCTGGACTCCTTCGTCGCCAGGCCTCCGGCGCGCGTGGCCCCGGCGCGCACCCAGCGCGAGGTGGAGCTCTCCGACTCCTTCTTCGACTTCGAGCGCCGCTTCGAGGAGGCCATGGACGACGATTTCAACACCGCCCGCGCCATGGGCGTCATCTTCGAGCTGGTGAAGGAGCTCAACACCTACCTGGACGAGCAGCAGCAGTTCCAGACCCCCGCCTCGCCCATGGTGGCGAGCCACGGCCGCGACGTCCTGCTCAAGCTGTGCCGGGTGTTGGGGCTGTTCGCTCCCCCTCCGGAGGACGAGGAGGAGGCGGCGTGCGCGGAAGGGGAGGTCTCCCCTCGCGAGGAGGAGGGCGCTTTTCCCACGGCGGAGAGCCTGGTGGAGCTGCTCCTGGAGGTGAGGGCCATGGCGCGGGAGAGGAAGCAGTTCGAGACCGCCGACTTCATCCGCTCGCGCCTGCGCGAGATGGGCATACGCGTGGACGACCTGCGCGAGGGGCAGCGCTGGAAATACGTGGGAAAAGAGACGTGAACACGTTGTGAGGACGTCCCCGCCCTGACGCCGGACACCGGACGCCGGACGTGCATGCTCTGCCGTGGCGTGCTCGGAGGCGGTGCGCGGGGGAGACGGGAACCCGGAGAGGAATGCACAAGAAGTCGCGGAAGGTCCCGCGACGGCGCACGGACGCCTTTTCCGGCGCGATGATGTCGCGGGGTCCGCTTGCGATCCGGCGGCGAGGGCTGATAAACACGCGGAGAGGAAGGGTGGAGGATTGAGGTACGAACAGGTAGAGGGAAGGCGCGCGGTTCTGGAGGCCCTGCGGGGCAGGCGCGCCGCCTACGAGCTGCTCATGGCCGAGGGCTTGCAGCCCGCCAGGATCCTGGACGAGATCCTGGCGGCGGCAAGGGCGCGGCGCCTGGAGGTGACCACGCTGCCGCGCCGCGAGATCGACCGCCTGGCTGCGAGCGACAACCACCAGGGAGTGATCCTCCGGGTGGAGCCCTACCGCTATTCCACTTTCAAGAGGATATACCAGGAGCTGGAAAAGAAAAGGGACGCCTTCGTGGTGCTGCTGGATGGGGTGACCGACCCGCGCAACCTCGGGAACGTAGCCCGGACCTGCGAGGCGGCGGGGATAGACGCCCTCATCCTGCCGCGCAGCCGCGCCGCTCCCGTCACCCCGGCGGTCTTCCATTCCTCCTCGGGGGCTGTGGAAAACCTCGCCATAGCAACCGTGCCCAACCTGGTCAGCGTGATGCGGGAGCTGAAGAAGCTGGGCTTGTGGGTGGTGGGCGCGGACGCGCGGGCGGAGCAGACCTGTTATGAATCCGACCTCACGGGGCCGCTGGCCCTGGTGATGGGGTCGGAGGGCGAGGGGCTGCACCGCCTGGTGCGGGAGAACTGCGACGTTCTGGTGCGCGTGCCCATGTTCGGGAAGGTGGGCTCCCTGAACGTATCCGCCGCCGCCGCCATCGTCATCTACGAGGCTCTGCGGCAGCGAAAGAGCCTGTAAAGGCAGGTGCCGGGTCCTTGAAAGCGCTGCTGGTGGACGTGTACAACCTCATCTATGCGCACGAAGAGCTGTCGCGGCTCGTGGATTCGGACTTGGACGCCGCCAGGGAGAGGTTGGTGAGGGAGCTGCAGCCCCTGGCGGCGCCGGGACGTTACGGGGTGCTGATGGTGGTATTCGACGCCGCGGGTTCCCCCAATCCCGAGCCGGTCTTCGAGGAGCGCGGCGGAATAACGGTAGTGTTCACGCGCAGGACACAGTCTGCCGATTCCTTCATCGAGAGGGTGGCCCGCAGCATGACCTCGCGGGCAGAGGTGAGCGAGGTTGCGGTGGCGACCTCCGACCGCGTGCTCTCCTCCCTGGCCACGGGCTTCGGGGCTCGCGCCATCGACGGGAGATCGCTGCTGGAGAGAGCGCGCGAGGCGGCGGAAGAGGCGCGGGAGGAGATGAGGAAGTCCACGGCGCGGCGCGTCCCCCTCGAGGAACGGGTCAGCGAGAAGATACGCCGCCTCCTTGACGAGATGCGCTACGGTTGATCCTGTCCCGCTCCGGGTCCCGACGCCCCTGGCCTGTGCGGAACGGGTCAGCGAGAAGATACGCCGCCTCCTTGACGAGATGCGCTACGTTGAGTCGGAGGCGGCTCGAACCCGGATGCCGTTTTTTCGCTCAACGGGTGTGACGCGCTGAGGCAGAAAGGCGAGGTGTCGATGCGGAGCGTCATGTCCGGGCGGGTCCCCCTGTACGTGGACGCGCGGAGCGCCTGATGCGTGTCCCCGCGGACTTGTTGTCATATAATCGTTCCAGTGGGCCGGTGTAGCTCAATGGTAGAGCGTCCGCCTTGTAAGCGGTTGGTTGGAGGTTCGATTCCTCTCACCGGCTCCATCGCGCTTTGTCCCCCCTTCCAGAACGGAGGGACTTAAACGCCGGCTGATCGGTGATGACAAGAATTCCCGCCCGACTACGATCAGAGATCCCGTTCGCGGGACGGCAAGACCATCCGAGACCCTCAGGAAGGAGGCTTGGGTGGTCACCGAACAACAGCCATGGAGGCTGTTGGCGCTGAAGCGGAAGCGGACGTTGGCGCTGGCGCTCTTCCGCCATCGACGGGTCATCCTAACCCGAGGTCCCCCGCCTTCTCCCGGTTGCCGGACCCTCGCCGTTGGCCGGTTCCCCTCCCGCCTGTTCCCCGGCTGCAAGCCGCCTCCTCCTTATGACCGGGTTTTCCCCCGCGGCCGGGGACCGGACAGGGGTCCTTATCCTCCCGGATGCCACGGCCCCCTCAGCCGCGCCGGCCTTTTCTTTTTCATCCCCCTCGTCCTTGCGCAGGGAGAGGATGACCGACCCTCCGATGATGAACACGAAGGAGGCCAGGCGCAGGAGGAACATGCCCGCGCTTTTGGGCATGGGTTCATGCATGGCCACGATGCCGATGATGATGGGGATGAGATTTGACATCCCGGTGGTGATGGGCACCACCACGATGGCCTTGCCGCGCTGCATGGCGGTCTGGTCCAGGACCAGGGTGACGAAGGGAAGGAGGATTATCAGGTATAGATAAGGAGAGAGGAGGGCGTTGCGGAAGCCGTGTTCCCAGAAACGGCTGCCGAAGTCGTTCCACCCCAGCTTGATGATCACCGCCGTCAGCCCGATGAGAACCCCCGAGGCCACGGCGATGAGGTTGGGAGCCTGGGCGCCCTTCCTGGTGAATCCCCGGTGCAGGGAGACGCCGGCGATGATGAAGAAGAAGATAACGAAGAACCAGAGCACGAAGGGGTTGTAGGAGAATGCCTTCGCGGGCACCCCGATGAGGCTGCGCCCCAACATTATCAAGCCCACGACGATGGTTCCTATGCCCAGCCAGTCGGAAAGGGTGGGCCGCTCTCCCAGCTTGGTGATGGCCAGCACCGCCAGCACCGCGATGCCCGCGGTGTTTATGGGCTGCACCACGGAAAGGGGAGCCAGACCCACGGCGATGGCCTTTACGAAGGTGCCCGCGAATTGCAGTCCCTGGGCTTCCAGCCAGGGGCGGCAGGAGATGAAGGCCTTCACCGTCTGCAGCGGTTTCTGCGAGCCTATGAGCGGGAGCTTGTCCAGCTCGCGCTTCTGCATATAGCCGCTGTAGTTGATCATGGTGGTGGCGATCATGGCCAGAACCACCGCCAGGGCAAGGACCATGCGGACACCTCCCTTTTCTACTGCCGCTATTCTAAGGGTTGGGGAGGACGGGGAGAAAGACTCCCTGCGACTATATCCACCTCCGACCCGGGTTTCCCGTCAACGGGGGACGGGAATGCCAGGGTTGGAGTCCTCTCGCGCTCCTCGGGCGGTCAACGGCTGTGGTCTTCCGTCTCCGGCAGGACGGGGAAGGGGGTGAAAAAGCTCCTGCCTTCCGGCACGCTCGTCGGTCACCGTCCGCATGTACCTGTCCCCCGGGGAGAAAGGCGGTACGGGAAGCCCCGCCTGCCGCCTGTGCCTTCCCGCCTCCCGCTGGGCATGAGAGGATAGGAAACCAGGAGAGAGGTGGGGCTCGCCTTTACCTGTCGCCGGCGTTTCCGTTCTCTCGGGAGGTATCGCCGCGGGCAGTTGCAGGCGCAGGAAACCCCGCCTGCCGCCGCGTGCGCCTTCCCGCCTCCCGCTTGGCCTGGCCGAGCGGACCGGAGGCATTATTTCTCGGCGCCTTCGGCACCTCCTTTGTCCCTGCCGGAGACGATGGCGAGCACGCTCGGCAGCACCAGGACCGCGCCGAGGAGTGCGCCCAGAAGGCCCACGGCGGTGGTGAAGCCGAAACGCTGCATCATGCCCATGCCGGAAAGGCCGAGGATGAAGAACACCCCCATGGTGGTGAGCGCCGCGGCCACCAGGGCACGGCCCACGTGTTTCACGGTGTTGCGGATAGCCTCCTCGACCCCCGTGCCGTTGACGTGCCGTTCCTCACGGAAGCGGTGGGTGATGTGGATACCGAAGTCGATGCCCGCCCCGATGACCAGGGAGGCGACCATCACCGTCATGAGGTCGAGCGGCCAGCCCAGAGCGAAGAGGAAGACCAGCTCTGCCGCCATGCCGCAAACCACCACCACCAGAGTACATATGCCGTAGACAAGCGACCTGAAGACCGCCACCAGCACCAGGGCGCAGAGAAGCAGGGCCAGCGCCGAGGTCTTGAGCTGTGTGGGCAGGATGTTGCCCAGCAGATCAGCCACCAACACCGTGAATCCTGTGGAAGAAAATGCCAGGTTGGAGTTCTCGGCCGCCGCCGCCGAGGCGTCGCGCATGATCTCCGCCTTCGTCCGCATCTCGTCCTCGGTCTCCGGGAAGCCGGAGTTGAGCATGATCATGGCTATCAGGTCGCCGTCCTTTTCCCCGACGAAAGCTTCCACGGGCATGCGCAGGGAGAGTTGCTCCACCACGGCCACCACCCCTTCCCTGGTGTCCGGGAGCTTCCCGTCGGGCGAGAACATGAGGATGTAATCGGCGATGGAGCTGATCCTCTCCCGCGCGAAATAATCTTCCCGCCCGGGTTCGTTGCGGGGATCCAGGGGGATGGCGTTCTGGAGTTCCAGGATGGCGGCCAGGTTGGAGGGATCGTAAACGTCTCCCCTGGCGAGGATGATATCCGCGTTCTGAGGCCCGAAGATATCGCTGATCATCTGGCCGGCCTTCATGCTGGGCATCTCCTCTGGCATCATCTTGCGCACGTCCGCCCCCGTCCTCACGTTGAACACCGCGAAGGCGGCGAAGGCGACCAGCGCCAGCGTGACCAGGGCCACCGTCCAGTGGTTGCGCTCCGAGAGCACGGCCATCCTCACCAGCAAATTGTCGATGGCCGTGCCGTAGCGGGAATCACGCCGCCGGCGCCGCATCTTCTCCAGGTGAACCTGCTGCTTTTCCTCGTGTTTGCGGCGGTCGCGGATGACGAGGATGGCGGGAAGGAGGGTGAGGGAGAGCAGGAAGCTGAAGGCGATGCCCATCATGCACAGAAGGCCGAAGTCGCGCATGGGGGGCATGTCGGTGATCATGAAGGACGAGAACCCGATGAGGGTGGTTATGGCGGTGAGGAAGACGGCCACCCCCACCGTCTTTACCGCGGTGGTGGCCGAGAGGTTGACGCCGGCGCCCCCCTCGCGCTCCTCGTAGTAGCGACTGAGGATGTGGATGACGTAGGCGATGTTGATGCCCAGCATGAGGGGCATCACCGCCACGCTCATGGTGGTGTAGGTGATGCCCGCCCACCCCATGACCCCCACGATCCAGATGATGGCCACCACGATGATGAGCAACGGCAGCCCGATGTCCGAGAGGCGCCGGAAGGTGAGGTAGAGGATGAGCATGACGAAGAGGAGGGGGATGAGCATGAGTCGGCCGGTCTCATTCTGCATGAACTCCTGGGAGTCCTTCTGCATGGAGGCATCGCCGGAGAAGTAAACGCTGATGCCCTCGATCCCCGCGAGTTTCCCGGACACATAGGCCTCGAGGTCCTTCGCAAGCGCCGTCAAGGCGTTCTCGCTCAGGTCGGGGTCGAGCTGGAACTTGACCAGGGTGGCGGTGGCGTCGCCGGAGATCATCCCCGCTATCTGTTCCCGGTTCTCCTGGAAGATGGCCAGCAATCCCGCGCGCGCCTCCTCGTCGAGGCCTCCCCCGGCGAGGGCGGCCACCAGGTCAAGGAAGGGCGAATCGGGACGCGGGTCGAGATAGAAGTCAAGGAACTGCTCAAGGGCGGCGTCGTCCACGGAGCCCGGGCTGAGGGGTGCCTCTATGCCCGCCGCCTGGAGCATCTCCGGCAGGCGGTACCTGACGAAATCCAGGTAAGTCTCCACCTTCAGTACCGAACCCTCGGGCACGCCGTTTTCCGCCGCGTCCCCGGGGTCCATGGACATCAGGGCGCGGGTCGTCTCCGGGGTGGCGACGTCATCCGCGGTGAGCAGGACGATCTCGCTGGAGACGCCTCCGAAGACGTCCTTGACCTCGTTCCAGGCCTTGATGGAGTCGTAGTGCTTGGGCATCATGGCCTCCTGGCTGAGCTCGGTGCTCACGCGCGGGAAACCGGCCATGAGAAAGACGGTGATCAGGGTGACCACGGCGATCACCAGCCACGGGCGCCGTTCCGATTGTGTGGCCAGGAACTCGAATAGCTTCATGATCCATTACCTCCCCGCGGGTTCCAGAGACCCGCTCTTCTCGTAACAAAGATGGCACGAGGGGCCTTTCGACATCGGGGTCCTTCCATTCCGCCTCGCGATGGCGCGTCCTGTAAATGCCCGCCGTAAACCTGCTGCCGCACCCACCACCCGTGGCTACGGATCCCTGGGGCACGAGGACACCAGGTCTCAGGGGCCGATCGACCTCGAACGCATACCGTCCCAAACCGGAGGCCGCTTCTTATCATTCGAACCTGCCCGGGACTTTCTTTAACGGTCCAGGTGAGGCAGGCCGGTCAGGGCACTCCGGCGGCGCGGTTCTTCCGCGGCGCTTCGTCGCCCCCCTCCTCCGCTCCGGCATCTCGCCGCCTCGCTTGCTCCCGAGACGCCCACATAACAGACACTCGCATAAGATATTGTCTCGGGACGCGCAAGTCAACGGCGGGAAAGCGGGGGCATCCAACACGGCTTTCGCGGCTTTGACCGCCGCCGGACATCCCCGCGGGCTCTTTGCGCTCAGGCGTGACTTACCGCCGCCCCCGAGGAGGATGCGCTTCGGCCTTCATCATTGCCGGCGCCCAGGGGGAGAAAGGTCTTTTGTTGCCAGCGGCATCAAAAAGGCGACATTCTTGTTGACGAAGGCATTGACAACGCAACATGTCTTGAACGAACTCCCTGGACGGAGCCGCGCTTTCCCGGTCCCAGGCGGTGCATTCCTTACGCATCAATATATACGAAGCCCATGATTCGGATGCGATTTCCCGGTCCTGACCGCCGAAATCCATACGCATCCATATATGATCAAGGCGAAATCGGGACGGGTTACGTGTCCCGGTGGGACGGCACCGCCCTTTTTCGGCCGGGTTCCCGCAGCGGTGCCGCTTCGTGCGCGGTTCCGCGGGAGCGTATGATAAGAGCGTGGGCACGGTCGGAAGACGGGCAATGGCGCGGAGGTGAACGGGAGCATGGCGAAGAGCGTGGTGGTGGCCATGAGCGGTGGCGTGGACTCCGCCGCCGCCGCCGCCGTCCTTCATGAAGAGGGATACCGCGTCATCGGGGTCACCTTCCGGCTGTGGGAGGACGTGGCCGGAAAGGGGAGCGGCCCGCGACCCTGTTCGCTCGCGGGGGCGGAAAGGGCGGCCGCGGTGGCGCGGCGCCTGGGATGCGAGCACCAGGTGATCGACCTCCGGGAGCACTTCCTCTCCCGGGTGGTGGAGCCCTTCGCGAGGGAATACCTGCGGGGGCGCACCCCCAACCCCTGCGTGGAATGCAACCGTTGGGTGAAATTCCCGGCCCTCATCGAGGTGGCGGACGGCCTGGGCGCCGACCTCGTGGCCACCGGTCATTACGCGCGCGCCTGCGCCGGAGATGACGGCAGGATATCCCTCCTGCGCGCCTCGTACCGTCCCAAGGACCAGTCCTACGTGCTGTACCGCCTGGGGCAGGAGGTCCTCTCCCGCTGCCTCTTCCCCAACCAGGACATGGAAAAGGAGGAGGCGCGTCGCCGGGCGGGAGCGGCCGGGTTGACCGCCGACCGGAGCGAGGAGAGCCAGGAGATATGCTTCCTGTGCGGGGAGGACTACCGGGCTTTCCTGTCGCGCCGTTATCCGTCGCCATCGGCGCCCGGTCCCCTTCTGGACACTTCCGGCAACAGACTGGGGGAGCACAGGGGGATCGCCTTCTACACCGTCGGGCAGAGGCGCGGTCTGGGGTTATCGGCTCCCCATCCCCTCTACGTGGTGAAGCTGGACCCGGCGAGGAGGGCGGTGGTCCTGGGCGCGAGGGAGGAGGTGCCGGGGAGCTGGCTGCGCGCGGAGGAGGCGCACTGGGTCAGTGGCTTCCCGCCTGGTGAGGAAGACGCCCTGGAGGCCATGGCGCGCTACAACACAGAACCCGTGCCCGGCTGGTTGCGCGTGGAAGGGGATTCCTTCGAGCTCTCCTTCTCGTCGAGGGTCTGGGCCCTCACCCCCGGCCAGCACGCCGTGATCTACCGCGGCGACGAGGTGCTGGGCGGCGGCGTGATCACCGCGGCGCGCTGAATTGGTCGGCTGTCCGGTCTACCGGCCGTCTCACCCGCCGGAACAGGAGGGACCCGCGGGGCATCGGGACTCCGTGCACGCAAGGGATGCATGTTCCCGCCCTACGCGTAGCTCCCGTATTCGATGGTAAAGTCCACCTACACCCTGACAAGCTCCGGGTCCGCCTCGTCCAGCACCGTGTTGGTGCACATGATGAACCCGCCATCCCTGCCGACCACGTCGATGAGCTTGCGGGCGTATTCCTTCACCAGCTCGGCGTTCCCGGCCTGCAGGAGCGAAAGCGGCATATCCCCGGCGATACACGGGACGTTCGCGGCGGGAAAGGACTGGGAAGAAGCGTCAGCAGAGAGGGAGGTCCATCCGCCGTTATCGCGAAAGCCGGCCACGTCTTATATCAACGCCGGGTTACCCCAGTCTCTTAACAGCATCGAGGAAAAACAGAAGGATTGAGGGTTGACCGCCGCGGTTGTGGCGCCGGCATGCCCGGGCTGTTTCCGCTCAACCTAAGCTTTCCAGCGTCACCCGGAGGTCCTCGAGGGGCGCGCGCCCCGAGGCGAGCCTGTAGACCTGGTCGTACAGGGCCGCGTGGAAGGAGCCGGGTAGCCCGCCCGAGGCGGCGGCGGCAAGCTCGCCCGCCAGACCGAAGAGGGCCAGGGCGGAGGCGGCGGCCTCGAGGTGGGGCTCGCCCCCCGCCAGCAGCACGGCGATGGCGGTGGTGGCCATGCAGCCCGTTCCCGTGACCACCCCCAGGAGCTCGTGTCCGTTGCTCACCCTCGCCAGCCGGGAGCCGTCGCTCACGGCGTCCACCTCTCCTGTGACCGCCACCACGCATCCCAGGGAGGAGGCAAGCCCGGAGGCCACGGCGGCGGCGTCGCCCGCGAAGGACAGCGAATCGACCCCGCGTATCTCCGCCGCCTCCCCCGCCAGGCAGGCGATCTCGGCCGCGTTGCCGCGCACCGCCGCGAAGCGCACCTCCTCCAGGAGCCGGTGCGCCAGGCGGGTGCGGTAGGCGGTGGCGCCAGCCCCCACGGGGTCGAGGACCACCGGCACCCCCGCGCGGTTGGCCGCCATGCCGGCGGCGCATATGGCCTCCTCGAGCTCGGGGTAGGGGGTCCCCATGTTGATCACCAGCGCGCCCGCCTGGGCGGCCATCTCCTCCACCTCCGCGGCGGCATGGGCCATCACCGGGGAAGCTCCCAGGCAGAGGGTGAGGTTGGCGGTCTCGTTCATGACCACGAAGTTGGTGATGTGGTGGATGAGCGGCCGTTCGGCGGCGATCCGCTCCAGCCTTTCGGCCAGAAAGCCCGCGGCATCGAAGTCATCGCTCACGGCTTACCTCCTCACGTGTCTGCAGGGACAAGAACGACCAGGACGTCTCCCAGGAGATTAGCACATCCCGGTCTTTTCATGCCCGCCCGTTTGCATGCTTTGCCCGCTCCGTTTATGTGCCCACCCGTTTGAAAGGTTGCGGCAGCCGATGATACCCGGCCTGAAAGGGCGGGGGTCTTCTCGGACGGGGAAGCGGCGGCAAGAGAGAATCATCGACGCATATCCCCGCGTGACCCGCTGATGCAGGACAACCTCCTCATATACCTCCTTATATATAGACATACAGAGGAGGAGCCCGGCGCCCTCCTGCTCCGACCGCTCCACGCCCGGGGAGGGCAAGGCGACGACCTTTCCTGGATGACCGGCATCCCGCTGACCGCCACACGGCCGGAGAGGGCAAGGACTCCCTCTCCGCCGTGACCGAGCCAGACCTTTCTCCGCTACCCCGTTTCCCCGCCCGCTAGCAGGGTGGACACCGTTTCCAGGAGCTGGTCGGGGTCGGCCGGCTTGTCCAGGTAGGCGGCGTACTCCATGGAGCGCCCCGTCTCCAGCTCGTAACGGCGCCTGCTCACCTCCTCCCGCACCGAGGTCAGGATGACCACGGGGATCTTCGACCAGCGCTCGTAGCGCGGGTCCCGCAGCATGTCCATGACCGCGAAACCGTCCACGTGGGGCATGAGGAGGTCGAGGATGATGAGGTCCGGGCTCTCCAGCTTCACCTTCTCCAAGGCCTCGGAGCCGTCCCTTGCGGTGACGATCTCGTAGCCCTCCTCCTCGAGGATCATGGAGACCACGTCGATGACGTCGGGGTCGTCGTCCGCCAGCAGTATCTTCTTGGCCATGGCAACCTAACCGCCTTTCTCTCGCTCCGCGCCGTTCCGCCCGGTCCGGTTGGCTACCGGGCTTTCATACTTACCAGATGATTATATCCCCGGCGCCGGGCGAAGAGGTCTTTTCTTGACCGGCGGCGCGGACGGGCGGCAGGATACGGACGGGCCGGCGCGGCCGCGTGATCGATGCCTCTGCGAGAACGGGGCGTATGCCGCGGAGTGGCAGCGCTACCGGGAACGTGGGGATGGCGTGGCGGCCATCCACCTCTCCTCCAGGGAACAGGTCACGCCGACCGGGATGGTGAAGCTCACGCGCGTGCCCCTGCCGGTCTCCGGCACCGGGCTCTCGGCGCGAATCTCGCCGCGGTGCATGTCCACGATGCGCTTGCAGATGGAGAGCCCCAGGCCGGTGCCCTCGGGCGCCTCCGGGTCTCCCTTGTAGAACTCCTCGAACACGTGAGGGAGCTTGTCCGGCTCGATCCCCGTGCCCTCGTCCTCCACGCTCACCCTGACGGCGTCGTCCTCACGCCCCGCGCGGATGGTTATCCTGCCCCCGCGCGGTGTGTAGCGCACGGAGTTCGACACCAGGTTAAGGATCAACTGCTGCAGGCGGATGTCGGAGGCGAAGACCTCGGGCAGAGGGCGCCTGATCTCGGTCACCACCACGATGCCCTTGGGCTCGGCCAGCTCGTGGGCCATCTCCACTGCCGCCGACAGGACCTCCTCCCAGGAGACGGTCTTGAACTCCGCCACCACCTGCCCGCTCTCGATGCGCGAGAGCTCCAGCAGGTCGCTGATGAGCTCCATCATGCCGTCGATGCGCTGGATGCTGCGGCGCACCCCGTTCAGCAGCCTCTCGTCCAGCGCATCGGAGCCTTTTCGCAGCAGCATCTTGAGATACCCCTGCACCGCCACCAGCGGGGACTTCAGGTCGTGGGTGACCATGGAGAGGAAGCTGAGGAAGTGGCGACGCTCGTCCATGGCGCGGGCGAGGTCTCGGCGCGCCTCCTCGGCATCCCGGGCCAGGATGTCCCTGGCCTCCGCCATCTCCAGCACCATCCCGCCCAGCTCCGCCAGAGAATCCAGGAAGTCGAGCTCCTCGCGGTCGAACTTTCTCTTGCGGGAGAAGAAGAGGCACATCACGCCTCGGACCTGCTCCCGGTCGCGGAATGGAAGGTAGATTATGGAAGTTATCCCCGCGCGTTCCAGGTCCTCGCGCGCCGCCACCCGGGGGTCGCTGCGCGCATCCCATGAGAAGAGAGAACTTCCCTTGAGCACCTGCCGCATGGCCTGCGGCGACAGCAGGCGGTCTGCGGAGACCCGGCCTTCGTCAAGGCCGCAGCTGATACGGTGCTCCAGTTCCTCGCCGCCCGGGCGCACGGTGAAGAGCGAGCAGCCCTTGGCTTCGGTGCCGCGAGCGATGGACTCCACCAGCGCCCGGAGGACGTTCTCCACCCCTCCCGCCGCCACTACCGAACGCGCTATCTCCTGGATGATCTGTCGACGCAAGAGATCACCGTCCCCACTCGGGCCGGCCGCCCACCGACGGCCTCGTTTTCTACGGCAGCGTCACCCGTGCCGCCGCGCGTTCTTCCCGCTCCCGGACTGGTGCGGTCGTGATGCGATGGATGGTGCCGTGTCTGTGTTGATGGTGCGAGATTGAGCTCTATTATACCGCAGCGCAGGAGATGCCGTTATCCATGTGCGGGGCGGATTGTTCGTCCGCGCGCAAGGCATGCCCGGCGTCCACCGCCGGGAGACGTCACCTGGAAAGCCGGGGCTGTCCGCCCGCGGGCGGGGCGGCGCCCTCGGGAATGCCCGGCGGGCGCGCGGACCGGCGGCCCTTCCCCCGTCCGGGCGGCCGGCCGCCGGCGGGTTCCGGCGGTATCCCCCTGCTATACTTGTAGATGACGTGCGCGAGCCGCCGCGGGGTACCGGGATGCGGCCGGATGCCTGGAGCGAATGGGATAAATATCCAGGCAAGAGCGGAAGGAGCCGAGAAAGATGTTCTCGTCACTGCAGCGAAAACAGCTCATCGAGGATGCCCGGTCCAGGGTCTTCGACGTGCTGGTCATCGGCGGAGGGATAACCGGCGCCTGCGCGGCGCGCGACGCGGCTAGGCGAGGCCTGTCCACCGCCCTGGTGGAGAAGAACGACTGGGCCTTCGGCACCTCCTCCCGCTCCTCCAAGCTGGTGCACGGCGGACTGCGCTACCTGGAGCTCTTCGACTTCAAGCTGGTCTTCGAGGCCTGCCGGGAGCGGCGGAGGCTGCTTTTCAACGCCCCCCACGTGGTCTGGCCGCAGCCCTTCATCTTCCCCGTGTACAAGGGGGACAAGAACCCCCTCTTCGTCATCGCCATGGGGTTGTGGCTGTACGACATCCTGGCCCTCTTCCGCAACGTGCAGAACCACCAGCTGCACGGCAAGAGGCGCATCCTGGAGGTGGAGCCGGAGCTGGACGCCTCGCGCCTCAAGGGCGGCGGGCAGTTCTACGACTGCTCCACCGACGACGCACGCCTCACCCTCTCCCACGTGCAGTCCGCCTATCTGGAGGGGGCGCTGTGCCTGAGCTACGCCCGGGTGGTGGAGCTCCTGCGAGAGAGAGGCGCCGTGCGCGGAGCCCGGGTGCGCGATGAGGTGGGAGGGAAAGAGTTCGATATCGAGGCGCGGGTGGTGCTCAACTGCACCGGCCCCTGGACGGATGCCGTCTGCCGCCTGGACGAGCCCGACGCCGCCCCCAAGCTGCGTCCCACCAAGGGCTCCCACGTCATCGTGCCCTGGGAGAGGGTGAGGGCGCACAACGCCCTGCCCATCATCTCCCCCCGCGACCAGCGCCTGCTCTTCCTCGTGCCCTGGGGGGACTACGCCCTCATCGGCACCACGGACACCGATTACGAGGGCGACTACGACCACGTCAGGGCTTCGGGAGAGGACGTGGACTACATCCTCGAGGCCGCCAACCACGCCCTGCCGAGGGCGAACCTCGACCGCGGCGACGTCATCAGCACCTATGCCGGCTTGCGCCCCCTGGTGGTGGAGGGAGGCGGCAGGGACGTCAAGGAGAGCCAGGTGTCGCGGGAACATTCCATCTACGAGGGACACTCCGGGCTCATCTCCATAGCCGGCGGCAAGCTCACCACCGCGCGTTCCATGGCCGAGGAGCTGGTGGACCTGGCGGCGAGGCGCCTGGAGGAACGCCACGGCGTGAAGGCGGACGGGTGCACCACCAGGAGGGCGCCGGTGTTCGGTAGGGACGGGAGGGACTTCTCCCGGCGCCTGGAGAGGCTGGCGCGGGAGGTGCGCCTGGACGGGGACGTCATCGCCAGGCTGCAACTGCTGGGCACGGGGGCGGTGCGGGTCCTGGGCATGCTCTCCGAGGACGCGGCGCTTTCCCGCAGGCTGGGAGAGGGCATCCCCTACATCGAGGCGGAGGTGGTCTATTCCGCGCGCGAGGAGATGGTGGTCTCCCTCACCGATTTCATGGTGCGGCGCAGCTTCATCTTCTACGAGGACCGCGAACAGGGCCTGGGATGCGCGGAGCGGGTGGCGGAGCTGCTGGGACGCGAGCTGGGCTGGGACGAGGAAGAGAGAGCGCGCCAGGTCGAGGAATACCGCCGCGTGGTGGAGCTCTCGCGCGCCTACCGGGAAGAATAGGACCGCGAGGGGGGAACGAGCCCGCGCGGGCTTCGAGGCCCTGCGTCCCCGCCTCGAAGCGGCCGGGGTGCCGGAAGCATAGGCAAAGGGAGGGCTTTCCAGGCGGGAGGCAGGAATGGGATACTGGGACGATTTCACTGGCGAATACGAGAGCCTTTTCGACCGCGACCCCATGTACGCAGACGCCCTGCGGATCATGGTGGAGCTGGTGGGCGACGCCAACCGCAAGCGCGTGCTCGATCTGGGCTGCGGCTCCGGCACCCTGATCTCCCTACTCGCCGAGGAGAGTCCCGACGCCGAGATCTACGGCGTGGATCCCTCGGAGCGCATGGTGCAGAACTGCGTCAACCGCTTCCGAGACCTCCCCAACGTCCACATCTCCATCGGCTCCGCACTCAGGGTCCCCCTGCCGCCGGAGTACGTGCACTGCGCGGTCTCCAACCTCGCCCTGCACCATGTGCCCCCCGACGACAGGGCGGCCTGCGCCATGGAGCTGGCGCGTGTGCTGAAGCCGGGAGGCAAACTCATCTACGCGGACATGTTCTGCGACGTGGACGCCCCCGCCGACGACCCCGCGCGCGCCAGGGACATCATCTGCAAGATGGTGGGCAAGAGCCTCTACGACCTCGAGCACGGCGCCTTCGAGACCATGCTCCTGCACATCGGGGACATCCCCGCCGTGATCAGGGAGGAAGGTGAATATTTCACCACCCACGAGGTCTGGAGGGAACGCCTGGCCGGGGCGGGGTTCCACCGCTTCGAGGTCATACCCGTGGAGCCCGCCGAGTTCGGCTACCGCATCCTAACCGCCTTCAGGAGATGAGCTACCGGCTCGGCATGGGCGCTTCCGGGATGTCGCATGCGGAGAGGTGCCCGGACTCGGACGTTCATGAAGCGGCGGTAAACAGCGGGGAGACGGAACCGGACTCTTACCAACCAGAAGTTGCCATATTATATACCATGATATGGTTAGAGAAGCGAGGGTGAGTCCGCGGACCCTCGTCGAAGAATAATCGCGCCATATCGCGGGAGCTCCCGCCCTCCGGGTATGGCAAACGACCCCGGATCTGTGGCCTCTATCTCTTATGGTTATGGTCTTATGGTTATGGCACCCGACGGCCCCCGATGCTTCCGCCCCCGCAACGTCTTTCCATGATGGTGAATGGGCCTGCTCAAGATCCTGCTACCGGTCAGGGCATCCTCATTCCAGGCCCTCCAGGTCGCAGGTGCATTCCCTGCCCAGCACCCTGGCCTCCGCCAGGTTCCCGGCCACGATGGGGATGTCCAGGGGGTGGCTGTAGGGAGGGGCATAGGCCAGGTCCAGGGAGGAGAGGTCGCTCGCGGTGAGCCCCGCCGAGACGCATACCGCGAAAACGTCCAGGCGTTTCTCTACCACGGCGGGCAGGTCGCCCACCACCTGGGCGCCCAGGATGCGCCCCGTCTTCTCCTCCACCGTCACCCTGGCGGTCATGCGGCCGCCGCCGCGGTAATACCCCGGCAGCACCGCGTCCTCGAGGGTGACGGAACGCGCCTCCATGCCCGCCTCCCGCGCCTCCGCCTCGCTCAAGCCCGTCTTGCCCGCCGTCATCTCGAAGGCCTTGAGGACGAAGGTGCCCAGCACGCCCGGGAACCTCCCCTCTCCCCCGGAGGCCGTCTCCGCCGCCGCGCGCCCCTGCTTGCGGGCGGTGGAGCCCAGGGGTATCCAGGTCTCCGCGCCGGAGACGAGGTGTCGCGCGGTGGCGCAGTCCCCGCAGGCCAGGATGTCGGGGACGCTGGTGCGCATAGCTTCGTCCACCTTGATGGCGTCGCGGGCGCCCAGCTCTATGCCCGCCCTGCGCGCCAGGTCGCTAAGGGGCCTGATGCCTATGGCGAGAAGCACCATGTCCGCCTCGAGTTCCCCCCGGGTGGTGGCGACCCCCGCCACGGCGTTATTGCTGCCCAGGATGCCCTCGACCCCGGCGCTCAGGTGCAGCGCCACCCCGTTGGCCTCCAGGTGCGCTCCCAGCTTCCCCGCCAGGTCGGCGTCCAGGGGAGGGAGCACGTGGTCGGCCAGCTCCACCAGGTGAACCTCCATGCCCAGGCGGCGCAGGGCCTCGCACATCTCCAGCCCGATGGCGCCTCCCCCCACGATTACCGCGCGGTGGGGCGCCTGCAGGTCGATGAAGGATTTCATCTCCAGGGCGTGGGTCAGGGAGCGCAGCACGAAGACCCCTTTCAGCTCCCGACCGGGGATGGGCGGCATGAAGGGCGCCGCGCCGGTGGCGATGATGAGGCGGTCGTAGGGGATGGAGAGCTCGCTCACTCCCTCCAGGTCGGCCACGCGTACCTGCCTGTTCTCGGGATCGATCTCGTTGACGCGGTGGCGCAGGAAGACGCGGATGTTCTGCCTGCTCTCGAACTCCTCGGGCAGGCGTGCCAGCAGCCGGCGCCAGTTAGGGCTGTAGCCCCCGATGAAATAAGGAAGTCCGCATCCTGCGTAGGAGATGAACTCGTCCTGGTCGTAGATCTCGATCTCGGCCTCGGGGCAGCAGCGCCGGGCTTTGGAGGCCGCGGTGGCACCTCCCGCCACTCCTCCGATCACCACTATCCTGCGCGGCCGTTCCATACTCCTCACCCCTTCCTCTCGCTTACGCCGGGCCTCCCTCGCCGCGCGGCCTGCGAACCCGGCGGGAGCATGAGACGCGCGCCGGCGCCGGTTACCCGGTGGTATAATGCTCTCGTTCCCGTGTTCTATCATTCCCCCGGAGGGAGGCTGGAAAACGGTGCGCGAGGTGTACATCGCCGGTGTGGCGATGACCGACATCGGCTGGCACGAACGCGACCCCCATGAGCTGGGGGCGGAGGTTTGCGCCGGGGCGCTGCGGGACGCCGGCCTGCTGCCCTCCCGGGTCCAGGGGCTCATCTCCACCCCCCACGGCTACATGGCCCCCGCGCGCAAGATGATCACCCAGCGCATGGCGGATTACCTGGGGATGCGATGCGGCCTCATGCTGGAGATTGACAGCGGCGGGAACTCCAGCTCCGTGGCCGTGCATATCGCCAGGGACCGCATCCGGCAGGGAAGCGTAGACTCGTGCCTGGTCTTTGCCGCCCAGAGGGAGACGCCGCCGGGCACGATAAAAGAGGACATCCTGGGGCACTTCCACCTCATCAAGGCCGCCAATTCCCTTTACGATTCATACCAGGCCGCTTTCGGGGTCATCAGCCCCCTGCCCTTCTACGCCATGGCCGTGCAGCGCTACATGCACCTGCATTCCGTGCCACCCGAGGACATCGCGCGCGTGGCGGTGTTGCTGCGGGAGCATGCCCTGAAGCACCCCCAGGCCGCCTACAAGGAACCCCTCACCCTGGAGGAGGTCATGGAGAGCAGTTTCGTGTCGCCCCCCATCCGCCGCCTGGAGTGCTCGGAGATGCACGACGGCGCGGCGGCGGTGCTCCTTGTGAGCGAGGAGCTGGCGCGGGGGAACAGCAGGGCGGTACGCATAGCCGGAATGCGCGAGGCACACGACCCCACCAGCTTCCTGCCCTACCGGGGAGAGATATCCAGGTTTCCCTGTGTGGGGCGGGCGGCGAGCGGCGCCCTGGAGGAGAGTGGATACAGCATTACGGACATCGACGTGGCCGAGGTCTACGGTGCCTTCGCCGGCATGGAGCCCATGATGTACGAGGAGCTGGGCTTCTTCTCCCCCGGTGAGGCGCCGGCGGCGATAAGAGAGGGGCGCACCACCCACGGGGGAGAGGTGCTCATCAACCCCAGCGGAGGGAGACTCTCCCTTGGCCATCCTGCCTACGTCACCCCCCTGCTGGAGTTCACGGAGGTGGTGCGCCAGCTGCGTGGAGAGGCGGGGGAGCGCCAGAGACCGGGCGCCGAGGTGGGGATGGTGCACACCGAGCAGGGCTTCATCAACGGCTCCATCGTGGCGGTACTGGACCGGGGGAGGGGATGAGGTGGACACCAGGCCGTATATGCAGGACAGGGCGGCGGAGGAGTTCTTCTCCCGCCTGGAGAAGGGCGAGTTCAAGACCACCCGCTGCCGCGCCTGCGGAGTGACCCACTACCCCCCACGCGTGGTATGTCCCTCCTGCCTGGGGGAGGAGATGGACTGGGTGGACCTGCCGCGCGAGGGCACGCTCATCGCCTTCACCCAGCAGCGGGACGCCATGCGCTGCCGACGGCCGGACGTGCTGGGCGTGGTGGAGATGGAAGGTATCGGTAACGTTTTCACCCGCATCGATGCTCCTCTGGAGGAGCTGCGCATCGGCATGCGGGTGGCCTTTGACACCTGGATCTCTCCCGACGGCGTGGCCCTGCATCAGTTCCGACCCCTTCACTTAGACCGCGGCCGGAGCTGATCCCTCTCGGACTCGAAGGGTACGCTGACCTGCACCGGCCCCGCTGTCTCTTCGCCGTGCCGCAGACCGGCTCCAGACCACACCCCGCAGTGGCAATAACAGGGATGCTCAATCGACATATGTATATTTTTAATAGGTATATATTTATAATTGATTTTTATTGTATATATCTGGTAGTAATGGCCAGGAAGCATTGACAATCGGAAAGATGTGCATCCGAGAGGGCTCATATAGGCGATGAACTCCCTCTTGACAACCATGGTCGCGCTTATATATTTTTGTTAATCTAGGAAAGTGCATGGATCGCGCGAAAGCGGGTTGATGCCGTATATGGCTTCCATGTCCTGTCCTTCGGGAAGCTTGCATTTCATGCGAGGATCCGGCGCCTAGAGGATTATGTGGATGCGGATTGGAGGGCGCCAAACAAGAGAAGCACAAGGGGCGAGAGAGTTAAAAGATATATGGTAAATTTTGGAAATATGCAAGGTGTCTTGCAGGTAGAAAAGCCTCTGGTCAGCGGGAGATGAACGGCGGTGGCGGAAGCTGCCGATGGCCGGCGTCGTTAAGGCTATAGCGAGAGAGATAGACAGAGATAGGGAAAAAGAAGGTAGAAGGTAAATACGAGGGAAGAGCAAAAATAGTTGAGCGAAGCCTGAGGCGGCGCCTGCGAAAGGCGCATGAAAGGGGAGATGCGAGGGAGGCTCGGGGAAGAGCCAAGAAGCCGAGTGGGTCAGAATGAGGGAATCCTCCTGGATGCCCGTTTTTCGAGGACGCTACCAGAGGAGCAGGCGTTGCGCACGAAGCGTAAGATGAGGCGGTTTAAACCCCTGGCTAAAGCAGCCGAGAGCGGGAAACCAGCGCTCGGAACGAGGTGGGCGGCGGTCCGTATACCGCGCGATCTAATCAACCCCACTTTCCTAGGTCGGTCCATCTCTTCCGGGCGCTTCTTTTATATATCCCAATCACAATCCCTCTTACCATGAAGGTACCGGTCTAACAGGAGGTGAAAGATTCGTGGAAGGAAAGGGAGTGACACGGCGACAGTTCATCAAGTACGCGGGCGCCACCGCGGCCTTGCTGGGCTTGAGCCAGTCCCTGGTCCCGGAGATCGCCCGAGCCCTCGAGGAGCTCACCTCGGGCAAGCCGCCGGTGCTCTGGATCCAGGGGCAGAACTGCACGGGCTGTTCGGTATCTTTCCTCAACACCAACTTCCCCAATGCCGCGGAGCTGGTGCTGGACAAGCTGTCCGTGCGCTATCATCCCACGGTCATGGCCGCCGCCGGCGACCTCGCCTTCGGGGTGCTGGAGGAGACCGCAAAGGAGCTGGCCGGCAAGTACGTGCTGGTGGTCGAGGGACCCGTTCCCACCGCCGAGGGCGGCGAGTTCTGCACCTTCGGCCTGGAGAAGGAGACGGCTTCATTCAACGGTTATCAGCGCCGCAAGGACAAGCCCATGACCGTGTGGATGGAGGAGCTGGTCCCCGGCGCGGCGGCGATCATCGCGCTGGGCAACTGCGCCTCCTTCGGCGGCATACCCGCCGCTAACGCTTCGGTCACGGGGACCAAGGCGGTGCAGGACATCGTCAAGGAGATCAGCAAGGACAAGCCGGTGATAAACGTCGGCGGCTGCCCGTCCCATCCGGACTGGTTCATCGGCACCGTCCTCGATTACCTCATCAACAAGAGGGTGCCGGAGCTGGACAAGCATAACCGGCCCAAGGCTTTCTTCGGAAAGCTCATCCACGAGAACTGCGAGCGGAGGGCCTCCTTCGACGCCGGCCTCTTCCTGGAGGACTGGAACGACAACAACCCCGACATGAAGCTCTGCCTCTTCAAGATGGGGTGCAAGGGCCCGGTGACCTACGCGGACTGCCCCACCCGCCGCTGGAACTCCGGGGTGAACTGGTGCGTGGGGGCCAACGCGCCCTGCCACGGCTGCGCCGAGCCCACCTTCTACAAGGACCTCTCGCCGCTGTACGAGCCCCTGCCCAACGTGAACTTCCTGGGCATCAACACCACCGCCGAGACCCTGGGCTGGGTGGCGGCCGGCGCCACCGCGGTGGGCATAGGGGCCCATTACCTGTACAAGCAGTTGGGCAAGAAGGAACCCGAGGGAGGTGAGCAGTAAATGGCGCAGCTCATCAGCATAGACCCGGTAACGCGCATCGAAGGCCACCTCCGCATCGACGTGGAGGTAGAGGACGGCAAGGTCAAGGACGCCTGGTCCTCGGGCACCATGTTCAGGGGCATCGAGATGCTCCTCAAGGGCAAGCACCCCTTCGACGCCCAGCAGGTCACGGAGCGCATCTGCGGCGTCTGCCCCCTGGTGCACGGCACCGCGGCCTCCTATAACCTCGACGACGCGCTGGGAGTGGAGTTGCCCGACAACGCCCGGCTCATCCGCAACCTCTGCCTGGGCGCCAACTTCATCCAGTCCCACATCCTGCATTTCTACCACCTGGCCGCCCTGGACTACGTGGACGTGGCGGCGGTGGTCAACTATTCCGGGAACAACGCTGCGTTGAAGGCCATCAAGGGCAAGGTAGCGGGCCTGGTGAAGGCGAACGACGTCTATCCCTTCCTGCCGCGTTACGAGTCGGACGATTACGTGAGCGACCCCGAGCTGGCCACGGTTCTCGTCGGCCACTACGTGGAAGCGCTGGAGATGCGCAAGAGGGCGCAGGAGATGCTCTCCATCTTCTACGGCCGCATGCCCAGCTTCGTGGGCACGGTGCCCGGCGGGGTGACGGTGCAGCCCACGGTATCCAACATCGCCGCCTTCCGCGCCCGCCTGGCGGAGCTGCGCTTCTGGATCGACAACGTCTACGTGCAGGACATCCTCACCGTGGCCGGCGTGCCCGCCTACCAGATATTCTTCACCGCGGGGGACTCGGGCGGGAACTACCTGGCCTACGGCGGCTTCGACGAGGACTCCAAGGGCACGGTGAAGTTCCTGCCGCGCGGATACATCACCGGCAATGACGTTGCGGCGGTGAAGGAGTTCGACGAGAACAAGATCACCGAGTCGGTGAAGCACTCCTGGTACAGGGACGAGTGCGAGGGCCTGCATCCCAAGGAGGGTAAGACCGAGCCCGAGGTGGGCAAGGAGGGAGCCTACTCCTTCCTCAAGGCGCCGCGCTACGACGGCAAGGCCATGGAGGTGGGCCCCATGGCGCGCATGCTGGTGCTGGCCGGCCTCGAGCTCTCCGGGAAGATACCCTCCGACAAGCAGAAGCTCATGCCGCTCGTCAAGTCCCTCGGCCTGGATGCCAAGGTCATGGAGCTGGCCACGGAAGGGAAGTTCGGCATCCTGCCGCGCCACGCCATGCGCGCCCTGGAGTGCAAGCTCATCGCCGACCAGATGGACGTATGGCTGGACGAGCTCAAGCCGGGCGAGCCGATCTACGACAAGAAGGACATCCCGGGCGAGTCGTACGGACGCGGCCTGGTGGAAGGCCCGCGCGGCGCCCTGGGCCACTGGATCCACATCAAGGGCAAGAAGATCGATAACTACCAGGCCATCGTGCCCACCACCTGGAACGCCGCCCCGCGCGACAAGGAGGGCAACCGCGGGCCCATCGAGACCGCCCTGCTGGGACTCCCGGTGCCCGACGCGGAGAACCCCATCAACGTGGTGCGCTGCGTGAGGTCCTTCGACCCCTGCCTGGCCTGCGCCATCCATGTGATCCACCCCGAGCACAACGGCGTCAAGAGCTTCCGCGTGGTTTAGGAAAGGGGGATGCGGATGAAAGAGAAGATACGCATCCCGGGCCCGGCGAAGGTGATGTACGCCACATACCTCAGCGCGCTGGCGATCTCCATCTACGTGGGTTTCAACAACCTGCACCCCTTCCTGGAGGGCTGGAGGTACCCCTGGCAGATGAGCATCGCCCAGTTCGTCAACCTGGTCACCATCTGGATCGTGGCCCTGACCGCGGGCGTGTATATCTATTACGCCACCCTGGGCAGGCCCAAAGGATGGAACGAACCCATGGGGTGGTACCGGATCGTGATCGCGCTCCTGGCCATCTGGTACTTCCTGCTCACCTACGCGGTTCTGCTGCCCAACAGCTGGATGAGGTGGCTGAACGACGCCTTCGGCGGGATCGCCAACACCTGGAAGGTCTATGACGTGTTCCTGTGGATCGTGCTGCTGGCGAACATCATCTACCTCTATGCTCGCTGGACCAAGTCCGAGAGATTCCCGCGCTTGAGGGCGGCGGCCAGGAGAGAGGGGGTGTGAGGATGTCGGGCAAGACCGGATTCAAGACCTTCGCCGGCGGCATCCATCCGCCCTACAACAAGGAGCTGGCCAAGGACGAGGCCACCAGGCCCTGCCCGTTGCCGGCGGAGGTGTTCATCCCCCTCTCGCAGCACATAGGCGCTCCCAACGAGCCCCTGGTGTCGGCGGGAGACCGCGTCGAACTGGGGCAGAGGATCGGCGCCACCGACGCCTTCGTTTCCGCCCCCGTCCATTCCTCGGTGGCGGGGACGGTGAAGGAGATCGCGGAGGTGGCCGGTTTCACCGGCGCCAAGCTGAAATGCGTGGTCATCACGCCCGACGCGGAGCAGCCGGAGTTCTCCCGGCAGCCGGGCAAAGACCTCGAGGCCTATTCCGGCGAGGAGATCAGGGCCTTGGCCCGAGAGGCGGGGCTGGTGGGCATGGGAGGGGCGGCCTTCCCCACCCACGTGAAGCTTTCTCCCCCCAAGGACAAGCCGGTGGACACGGTGATCATCAACGCCTGCGAGTGCGAGCCCTTCCTCACCTGTGACCACCGCCTGATGCTGGAGCGTCCCTCCGACCTCGTGGCGGGGCTCAAGCTGCTGATGAAGGCCGTGGGAGCAAGGGAAGGCATCATCGGCATCGAGGCCAACAAGATGGACGCGGTGGAGGAGATGCGCAAAGCCGCGGAGGGAGTGGACGGCGTCCAGGTTGATATCCTTGACGTCAAGTACCCCGAGGGAGCGGAGAAGATGCTCATCTTCGCTCTCACCGGGCGCAAGGTACCGCCGGGCAAGCTCCCCAGTGAGGTTGGATGCCTGGTGCAGAACGTGGGCACCGCCATCGCGCTCTACGAAGCAGCGGCCTGGGGTAAACCGCTCTACGAGAGGGTGGTCACGGTGAGCGGTGACGGGATAGCGAAGCCGGGCAACCTCCTGGTGAGGATAGGAACCCCCATTCAGGCCCTTATCGACACCTGCGGTGGGGTGAAGGGCGATCCGGTGAAGATCATCATGGGTGGCCCCATGACGGGTTGGGCTCAATCCGGCGCCGGGGCTCCAGTGGTAAAGGGCACCTCGGGGGTTCTGCTACTCACCGCGGACATGGTGGACGTGGGCGAGGAGCACGAATGCGTGCGCTGCGGCAAATGCGTGGACGTCTGCCCCATGTTCCTGCAGCCCAATTTCATCGTACAGGCGGCGAAGAGGGAGGAATGGGACAGGGCCGAGATGTGGGGCGCCCTGGACTGCTTCGAATGCGGGTGCTGCTCCTTCACCTGCCCCGCCTACATCCCCCACGTGTCCTATGTGCGCAAGGCCAAGGCCGACATTGCGGCCCTGAAGAAGAGATAGGAGGAGGTGATGTAAATGGCTGAACTGCTGACCGACGTCTCTCCTCACCTGCATAAGAAGGACGAGACCATCTCGCGGGCGATGAAAGACGTGCTCGTTGCGCTTTCGCCCGCAGCGGTGTGGGCCCTGGTGGTCTTCGGGTTCAATGTGGTGCTCATTCTCGCCGTGAGCTGCATCGCGGCTGCCGTCGCGGAAGTGGTCATGCGCAAGATCATGGGTCGCAAGATCACCCTCAAGGATTACAGCGCCATGGTGACGGCGGTGCTCTTCGCCTTCCTGCTGCCGCCCACCACGCCCCTGTGGGTAGTGGCCATCGGCTCCTTCATCGCCATCGCGGTGTTCAAGGAATTCATGGGAGGGCTGGGCAAGAACGTGGTCAACCCGGCCATCGCCGCCAGGCTGCTGCTGTGGATCACCCCCCTGAGCGTGTACACCACCAAGTTCGTGCGTCCCTTCTACTGGAAGGAGAGCGGGTTCTTCACCCCCATCGCCACCAGCTTCAGCAAGGGGGTGGCCACCTTCCAGACCCTGGCGGGCAACACCGTGGACGTGGCCGCCGCGGCCACTCCCATGTCGCTGCTGAAGTCGGGGCGCTGGGGAGTCGATGTCATTACCGGTCCCACTCCTATCGGAGCTACCTGGGTTAATGGCGCGGGGAGGCCTACCGTCGGTTCGTTATTCCTCGGACTCAAGAGCGGGTGCATCGGTGAGGTGTCAGTGCTGCTCCTCCTTCTGGGAGGCCTGTACCTGATATGGCGGGGCACCATCGACTGGCGCATCCCCACCGGGATAATCGGCAGCTTTCTACTGCTGAACCTGGTCAACTGGAACCAGCCCTTCTACCAGCTCTTCGCGGGGGGGCTGTTCCTGGGCGCCTTCTTCATGGCCACGGACTGGGTGACCAGCCCGGTGACCAGGAGAGGAAAGTGGATATATGCCGTGGGAATAGGGATGACGGTGTTCCTCATCCGGCTGTTGCATTACCGGCCGGAAGGGGTGGCCATCGCCATCTTCATATGGAACATCGGGACACTGGTGATCGACCGCTACGTCGCGCAGCCCAAGTTCGGGGAGGTGGGGGTAAGGGTGTTCAACAAGCTCCCTGCCCTGCCGGCAACGGCGCCGGCGCCAGCAAAAAAGGAGGCCTGAGCCGGGTCAGCGGTCGAGAACGGACATCTGGTACTCGAGGAGCGGTCACACGGGGCCGCTCCATCGTCTATGATGGGATGAAGATGTGGAGCGAAGGGAGCAAGGACGCGGCCGGCTGCGTGGTGGTCGGGATCGGCAATCCCCTGCAGGGCGACGACGGCGTGGGGGTGCGCGCTCTCGAGTACCTGCGTGGATACCTGCCCGACGGCGTGGAGCTGGTGGAAGGAATGGTCTACGGACCGGACCTGCTGCCTTTT
>FWPV01003251.1_pt1 | contig 37363 bp, 25 predicted proteins | sample 2228371 | NCBI WGS metagenome assembly FWPV01 (sample SAMEA103939776, study PRJEB20133) | metagenome | reverse complement strand
AGCGTCGCGCCGAGGAGCACGGCGAACAGCGCCCATCTCCACGTCCCTGCCCTTGCTTGAAGCGGATCGCCAGATGTATGCTCTGCCGGGACGGGGATCTGGCGATCCCCTTGAAGCGGGAGAAGCAGGGATGGATTTCTTTCTTGTGCTTGAAGCGGATCGCCAGATGTGCGCTCTGCCGGGACGGGGATCTGGCGATCCCCTTGAAGCGGGGGAAGCACGGATGGTGAGGGACAATATATGGCGCGCCAGAAGAGATATAGTGCGGCGGTGAACAGCGCCAGCAACAGGCTGGAGCGTAACGCCTGCCGACTCACCGCCAGTGACCAGAACGAGGCGGCTTGCAGGGCAACGGCGAACAGGGCCGTAAGCCCATCCAGGGCCTCGCGCACCCACAAAAAGGTGAAGAGCAACGTCAACAAGCCGGCTATCACCGACGTCAGCCGCAGGGCGAGCACGGTCGGACTGCCCGGCGCCATCATACCGGCGACCACATAATCATAAAGTGGCTCACGGCCATAGCCTACCGTCTCATAAATCGGTCGCGCGCCGCCGAGGATTGCCAGGGCGTCGTGCGCGTGTCCGGCTTCATCGTGCGTCAGGCCGGGCGGAATGGCGTCGAGGCGATAGAGGCGCGCGCACGCCGCGACGAGCATGATGACGGCGAACACCATCCATTCCCATTGTTTGCCGGGTTGTGTGTTTTTGGCCGCCTTGTTCACGGCTTGGTGAACCCCCCTCCCACTTCGTAAAAGTCGCCGATCACGTGCCCTTCCGCATCCAGCACCGGCAGGCGACTCATGTCGGCGAGCAGATACCATCCCACAATCACCCGATATTGCCCCGTCGGCGCGTTCGGCTTCAGGTAGAACTGATATGGATCGGCCAGCTCTTCCCCTACAGCCCAACTGCTTGTGGGCCGCGTGCCCTGGATCGGCCAACTATCGGCCTGCCCGTAGACCTGGCCATCGGGGCCGATGGCCTGGACGAAAACGGTATAATCGTGCTCCAAGGCTCGCAACCCGCGCCAGCGCAGGTCAACGCGAACTTGTCCGCCGGCGGGGATCGCGCCAGCGTCGAGGGTAGCGTTCAGGAGGGCAATTTGATCGGCGAAGTTCGCCAATCCCACCTGAGATGGCCGCACATTGATTTCGCCCAGCAGGCAATAATCGCTCCGTGCGGCGAGCCAGTCGCAATGTGCCGGCAGCATCGTTTGGCCGGCGGCGCGCAGGCCGAGTTCTAGGTGGTACCGGCCAGGCTCTGGTGGCGCGACGACGGGGTAGCGGATGGTGCGCGTTTTCCCCGGCGACCATGCGTCCGGCGCCGTTGCCGGGCCGAGACCTTGCAGCAATGTCGCTTGGACAACGCGGCCTTCGCGGAGCCAGCGTATTTCCGGTGTGGCCTGCGGCGCGGTACGGTTGCGCTGCCATGCCAGATCGAGATCGAACGCCCCATCTGCGCGCGCCTCGCCGGGGAAGTCGGCGCCGGCGAGCCGGAGCGTAACGAAAAGGGCGTTGGCGTGGCGGGACAGGGGTTGCTGATCGCTTGCTGGAATGGCGATGCTGCCCAGCGGATGCCATACGGTCGCCGTTCCGTCTACCGGCAAACCGCTCTGCCCAAAGCGCGGAAAGACCGCCAGTTCCACATCATAGTTACCGGCCGAAAGCCATTGTGGCCAGGGGAGCGCGTAATAATCGGCGACGACCGTTCCGGCTTGCCAGGCTTGCGTCGTCGTGTAGCCGCCGACCGGCCGTGTCGCCACGTTTTGCCAGACCGTTTGTCCGGCATACGTTAAGCGCACGCGCACCTCTAAGTCATCGCCGATGGCGGCCAGGGCACGCCACATCAGCGTCAGATGATGGAGGGGCCGACCTTCGGGATCGCGTTCGAGATGGAAACCGTTGAGTTCGAGGGTGTTGCCAAAGCGGGCTGCCGGCGTGGAACTGAGGACGGTATGGGCAGGCGGGTGTACTTCGACAAGGGGGCCGACGGCGCTCACGCCATAAGCGTCCATGCCGGGCAGATAGCGCGCCAGGTAAACGCGCTGCCCGGCGGCCAAACGGGTTTCGAGCGCGGCGCGGTATTGTTCCTCGCTGAAAAGCATCACCAACTCCAGGTCCGGGCGCACGCCGGCAACCTGTTGCAGATAGTATAACGGCGGAAATTTCTCGCTGTCTGCCAGGATCGCCGCCGCGTTATCCAATGGCTGACGCAGAACATAGCGCGCCCACGCCTCATCGCTGCGTCCCACGCTCATTGTATCCAGCGTCGGCCCCGTCAGCCACAACCGACTCAAGAGCAGCAGGAGGACAGAAGCATACAAGGTAAAACGTAAAACATGATTTGCCTCTCGCCCCTTGTTCCTTGCTTCTCGCCACTCGCTACTCGCTATTCCCAACCAGAAGATAACGAGGACGTGGGCAGGGATGAGAAAGGCTGAGAAGTCGGGATCGGCGACGTAAAAGCTGAGGTTGAACCACACCCATGCGGCGAAAGCGAGAAGCGTTCCCATAGCCAACGCCCGTTGCTTGCGGAAGAGTCGGACAAGGCCCACGGCTGCCAGCATCAGGCCGACCCATCCGACTTGCATGCGCAACAAGCGGAGGACGAGTGACCAGCGTGAAGGGTCTTGGATGAACGCCAGTGGACGCAGCGCGCCGCCCGATTCTGCGTTGGTGATGAAGCGCAAGAAGTGCGCCAGGGTCATCGTCTCGCCGTTGTTCACCGCAGGCCAGCGCAGGGGAATGTAGGCGTAGATCGCCAGCCCGGCGAGTCCCAGCCCCGCCGCAGAAAGCAGTGCGCGCCGGGTGGGACGTGGACGGCCGAGCAGCAACGGCAAGCCCAGGAAGGCGAGCGCCCCCAGCGTGATGTGGGAGGCCAGCGCCACGCCGGTCAGCAGGCCGAACAACGGCAGTGCGCGGTTTGGGTGCAGTTCGCCGGTTGTCCACCGCACTGCCAGCCACAGTCCCATCGTCGTCAACAGTGCGTTGAGCGCGTACACCTCCGCTTCGATTGCGCGCGACCAGAGTGTTGGCAAAAAAGACGATATCAGCGCGACAAGAAGCAATCGAAGGTTTGTAGACCGACGATCCAGAATTGAGAACCCTTGATCCCCGCTTCTTGCTTCTTGATTTTCGATGCGCCGATTCTCCCATGCGCTCAGGGCGAGGAAAAGCACGCCGGAGGCCAGGGCCGCGCACATGGCCGACGAGAGGTTGACGCGCCAGGCCGGAGAGCCGAAGGGCAACAGGGAAAAGAGCTTGCCGATCAAAATGTAGAGCGGATAACCGCTAGGGTGGGCGATGCCCAGACGGGGAGCCACAACCTGGAACTCGAACGTGTCGGCGCGCCCGACGTAGGGCGAAATATCGGGGAGATAGACGGCCAGGGGAAGCAGGATGGCCAGGGCCAATCCCCCTTGGCGGGAGAGGCCGCGTCCTACGGTGAACCATAATGTCAATGCCAGCCCGCCAAACAACAACACCGGCCCGCGCCAGGGCTGAAATGTTCCGCCGAGTATATCCACAGCCGGGAGCAGGAGCGGCAGCCGATCCAGAAGGGCGTTGGTTCCGGCGGAGCGCCGGGCGGTCCATAGACTGACGCCTGCGCCGAGCAGGACGCCGATGACTGCCCCCCGCATGGTGAAGAAAAACGGGTTGTGCAATTCGAGCGCCATAACCCGCGCACAACCCATTCCCCAGATCGAACCGCATAGCCCGATGAAGAACCATGGTGTAGTGCGCCGTAGGTGAAGGACCGGCCCGCTCGTCTTAGTGCGTTGATGGCTCAGGGCGTTCCTCCTGGGGCTGCTTCCTCCGGCTTTTCGAGAAGGCCTAACTTACGCCGGAAATAGAACTCCATAATCTCTTTGGCAACCGGCGCGGCAGTGACCGAACCTTCGCCTCCGTCATAAATCCAGACCAGGACCACGATTTCCGGTGCTTCAAAGGGTGCATAGGCCACGAACCAGGCATGGGTCGGGAGGGTTTTGCCTTCGGCAACATCACAGCGTCCGGCCTTGAGAGCAATATCATCACAATACTCAGCGGTACCTGTTTTCCCGGCGACATTGATGCCCAGCTCGGTCAGGTCGGCGCGCTGACCGGTGCCGGTCTCCGAGACGGCCAGGTCCAAGCCTTCCCGCACGATTTGCCAAACCGAGGCCGCGATGTTGAGGGTACTGCTGATGATGGGCGTGAAGGGGCGGATGACGTTGCCCTCGGCATCCTCGATGTGGTGGATGATCTGGGGCCTGTAAAGGGTGCCTCCGTTGGCCACCACGGCAAACGCATTCGCCATTTGCAGCGGTGTCACCAACATGTTCCCTTGCCCAATGCCGGTGATGTAGGTGTCACCGGTCGTCCACGTTTCCTGGTAAGTTTTTCGTTTCCAGTCCGGCGTGGGGACCAACCCGCTCATTTCGCCGGGGATGTCGATGCCGGTAGGCGCGCCAAGCCCAAACAAACGGGCATAAGCGGCCAAACGCTCGATCCCCAAGCCCTTGAATTTGGTTTCCTCGAAGCCACCGGCAATCTCGTAAAAGAATGTATCGCACGATTGCGCCAAAGCGTCCACCACATTCATCGGACCATGGCCGCCGCCGTGCTGCAAATAGATCCAACAATAAAAAGGCTGCGCGAGTTTGGGATCGTCGGGCGCAAATTTGTTCGGCAGCCGGATAATACCGGGGTCATTGATAAGCGTATACCGATTGATGACGCCCTCTTGAAGCGCGGCCGTTGCCGGGATGATTTTGAAGGTGGAGCCGGGCGGAACCTGATCGGCAATGGCATGATTGATCAAAGGGCGATGAGGATCGCTGAGCAGCGCCTGGTAGGCAGCCGTATCCAGCTTTTTGCTGAACATATTATTATCATAGGTCGGCAAGCTCACCATTGAGAGCACCTGTCCATCGCGCGGATCCAGCACGATGGACACGGCCCGCTTGGAACGGGCGGCTTCCATTCCACTGCGCAAGGCTTCTTCGACCACCTGTTGCAAGTCCACATCAATGGTTAAAAAGACATTGTCACCCGATCTGGGGGGCGTTTCGCTGAGGGTGCGCAACATTTGCCCTAACACATCCTCTTCGATGAGCCTTCGTCCAGGCGTACCGCGCAGTGCTTCCTCCATTTGGGCTTCTATGCCGGCATAGCCAATACGATCAATGTTAGGATCGTAGCCTTTGGTTTCATACGCTTCCATCTCGGTAGCGGGGATTGGCCCCAAGAAGCCCAGAATTTGTGAGGTTTGTGCTCCATAGGGATAACTGCGCCGCGAGATGATCTGAATGCCCACCCCCGGCATGGTCACACTACTTTCCTGGGCGATCAGCAAAGCCAGATCGCGGTCGATGTTCTGGGCTACCACAATCGGGCTGTAGGGTCTCAGCCAGCGTATCTCTTCTACTATCTCCCGCAGGCCCGGCTCAGGCTCCTTGCCATACGGGGGGAACATTGCCCGGCCGGCCATGCGTAACTCACCACGATATTTCGGGATATCCAATCCCTGGCTGGTACTGTAAGGGACGGCGATGAGTTGTGCAAGGCGCATAAGGATGGCGCGTTCACGCTCCGGGTCTTCGGGAAGATAGCCCGGCGTGATGGTGACGTTGTAGGCCGGAATGTTGCGCACCAGGATTTTGCCCGTGCGATCATAAATCACGCCGCGGGGCGGTGAAATCGTGAGCAGGCGGCTTTGTTGTTGTTCGGCGCGCGTTTGCCATGCTCCGCCTTCGAGGAACTGCAATTGCCACAGGCGGATGAGATAAAGCCCCAATATCAGCACAATAATCCAGCCGATCACGGCCAGGCGCGGCGCGCGTTGAATCCACGGTGGGCGGGCCACTTCTGAAGCGATGAGGTCCCGTGTGCGGGAGCCGAATACGCGGTTGCGATGTCCGAAATTCATGCTCTCATCCCTCCCCGGCGACGCTGTGAACGCTGGTGAAACCAGACCAGGAAGGCAAAGGCAAATGGAGAAAGTAAAAAGTTTAACAGGGCTGCCGGGCCGGCGACGGTTTGTAGGCTGCGGGCAAAATTGATACTGTAACCCAATACGATCATCGTCCCCAAAAGAATGCTATGCCCAAGCAGGGTGCCGAGCGCCGAGACCAACGCCAGACGGATCAAGGTTGGGCCTAGGGCATGGATCCAGGGCTGTCCGGCCAGAAATCCTACGGCGGTCAAGGCAAAGACCCACAGGCCGAAGTCGCCGCCGGAGAGCAGATCGCAGAAAATACCTCCTACAAATCCCCAGCCCGCCCCCTCGTTGGCTCCTCGGATGATGGCCCAGGTGATGACGAGGAGCAGAACCAGATCGGGCCGTCCGCCGAAGACTTGCATATGTTCCAACCATGTACTTTGCAACACAGCACCGAGCAGCAGGATCGGGATGCCGAAATAAAGGCTCATGGTTGCAACTCTTCGAGATTGGTGCGTGAGAAATCGGTGATCACCAGCACCGTTTCTAAGCGGCGGAAGTCAATTGCCGGCCGTACCGTCGCCTTTTGGAACAGATCGGATTCGGCATAGGTGACACTTTCTACTTGCCCCAAGATCAGCCCTCTGGGGAGTAGCCCGCCTGTTGCCGAGGTAATAATTGTTTCACCCCCCACAACCTTTTCATCGGGGAGGATGTCGACCATCATCAATCCACCCTCTGCCGTTCCTACCACCAAACCGGTGACACGGGATTCTTGCAGTATGGCGGTAATCTGGCTTTGCGGATTGTTGATGAGTTGCACATAGGCCAGGTTACGGGAGACACGGGCAACCCGGCCGATCATAGCTGCGCCGCTCGTCACCACGGGCATGCCAACGGCTACGCCATCTCGTGTCCCGGCGTTGATGATAATATATTGCAGGTAGGGGTTTGTATCTTTGCCGACCACTGTGGCACAGGGAAAAATCCCACATCCATATTCGATGACGTCAGCGCCGACATAACTATACGTGGGGTTCTCTTGGACGAAGTTGAGTTTACGGCGGAGTTCCTCATTTTCGGCTTTGAACTCCCGCAAGTGGAAATTCTCCTGGATGAGGATGGCATTCGCACGTTCCAGCTCTTCAATGCGTTGCTCTAATTGCCGTATATCTCGACCTGTTTGTCCTAGACCCCCGAGGAAATCGAGGATCGCTGCTACCCCACGTTCGACGGGGGAAATGATGTAGCTGAACAGGCTTTCCAGCGGGGTAAGCACCTCAGCCTCGATCAAGACGAGAAAAAGCAGCGCTACGATGAGCAATATCCAAGACACCCATTGCCCACTTTTCTGTCTCATCGGTTATCCTTTGTGGTGCGCGGGTGAGCCGCTTTGGGTTCCGGCGTTGATGATAATTGTGGAGTGCGGTCGAGCCGCTGCCGGCTTCAGCATGCTGGCGGACTCTACCGGCGTTCTTGGGTCGCTCCTCACCCTAAGTTGATCACGAAGCTGAGCCTCCAGGGTGGCGACGGTCGTCGCTGGAAAGGGTGGCCCGGAGGACCTCGAAGTTCTCGAGTACCATGCCGGCACCACGGGCAACGCATGTCAGAGCATCTTGCGCTACCCAGGCCCGGATGCGGGTTTCCTCGGCAATGCGCTCGGCCATCCCTTTGAGGAGCCCGCCGCCGCCGGCGAGACAAATGCCGGTTTCCATCAAATCCGCCACCAATTCCGGCGGGGTTTCATCCAATGTGTCGCGCACCAGGTCAACGATGATGTTTGTTGAGCGACTCAGGGCTTCACGGATTTCGATACTGCTGATTTCGACCTCTTCGGGCAGGCCGGTGATGAGGTTGCGCCCGCGCATGGCCATGGTGCGCTCTTCAGGCAGCGGGTAAGCCGAGCCGATGTTGATTTTGATGCGCTCGGCGGTGCGCTCGCTGATGGCGAGGTTGTACTTCTGGCGTGCATACTGCACGATGTCTTCATCCATTTCATCACCGGCAATGCGGAGACTTTTGCTGACGACGATCCCTTTGAGGGCGAAGACGGCCACTTCGGTCGTACCACCCCCGATGTCAACGATCATGCTTCCCTGTGCTTCGGTGACGGGCAAGCCGGCCCCGATGGCGGCCGCCATCGGCTCTTCGATGAGATAGGCTTCCCGTGCGCCGGCTTCGATGGCTGCATCATGCACGGCACGCTTTTCTACTTCGGTGACGCCGCTGGGAATACCGATCACGACACGCGGGCGTGGGAAGGGGATGAAGAGTTGTCGGTGTGCCTGTCGAATGAAATGCCGGAGCATGGCCTCGGTGATGTCGAATTCGGAGATCACGCCGTCGCGCAAGGGGCGGATAGCGATGATGTTGGGCGGTGTTTTGCCCACCATCTCTTTGGCTTCGGCCCCTACGGCAAGCACATAGTCCCGCCGATTGCTGTCCACGGCTACCCATGAGGGTTCGTTGCTGATAATACCCCTACCGCGCACATAGACCAGTGTGTTGGCCGTGCCTAGATCAATTCCTATGTCTAGGGAAAATAACCCTAGCAGTGCATTTATAGGATTATACAAACGTTTCCTCAGATCTAGCTTTTTAAATTACTTAGTCATTATACCATAAGCATAGGGTTGCCGCAACAGCGAAGAAGGAAGGGGACAATGGATTGAACGTTTTTTTCTTTTCAATCCGTTGGCACTTTCAGCATGTCTCTGCGCGCGTGACACCCTCGCCCTGCTTCTTATGGGCACTGCTCGATCCACCAGATTTGTTCCTGAATAAGCCGAACAAGGTATCGGACGCGGATTCACGCTGATTTTCGCAGATTTACAGAAAATTATCTGCGTGAATCTGCGAAAATCTGCGTCCTAAGCCAGGTTGGTGCTATTGGGCAACAACTCTATTGTTCTTTCAGGTTATACCGTGCTTCAAGGGCGGCCAGTGTGGTAGTGGTGCCGATGGTATGGAGAAAGTCACGTGGTGTTGGGCTGATCGCCCAGGCTTGCCGCACTGCCGGCCCGATGGGGTCTGCACCTGCCGCGCCGCCGCCGGGCGAGCTGGCATAAGCGCCGTGAAAAGCGAAGTAAGCCTGATTGAGCCGCCTCAGCTCATAGCCGTTGGCGACGAAGTAGCGACGTTGTAGCTCCATATACCATTCGGCCTCTTTGATTTTTCCTGCGGCCAACATCTGATCAACGATAACGCGGGTGTGATGCATCTCCGCATTAAAGTCGAAGCGGGCGCGATTGACTTTGACTTCCTCTGCCGGCATGACGAGCGTATTGGGGAGGGATTTGGTGCGGTTCAGAGCGGCAGCGTAGAAACGCAGGATGACCTCTTGGCCGGCCCATTCACCGAGCAGGGAGGCTGCCGTCTCATTCAACGTGCGCGTTTCGTCGGACCTGTCGTAATACAAGCCCAGGGGATAGAAGGTCAGATAATGATGCGCCCACTCATGCGCGATGACCTCGCCGGCCCAGGCGATGGAGCTATTCTCCAACAACATTGCCGGATAGGCGGCCAATCCGCCGATGGCGGTGACGTACATGGATTTGTCAGGGAAGCGGGCTTCCAGGTCTTGTTCGATGGCATCTTGTTCGGCGGCCGTCAGCCCGGCTACCAGCGGGCGTTGATAGATACTCTGGATGGTTTCGCGTGGAGAAACGATAAGCATGTAGGGCAGGGGGGTGAAGGCGCTACTGACCGGCGGAAGAATCTGTGCCAGTACGCCGAAGTTGCCTTGCCGCAAAACGAGGCTGACCTGTTCGCCCAAAATGGCCTCGGCCATCAATCCGCTGCGCTGCATCTGCCCGCGTAGCTCCGCCAATCTCAACTGCTGTCCCCGGGTTGTCTCTGCCGGAGCGGCATTGGCCGGGTCACTGTAAGCGCGGCTGATCTCGTCGGCGAGCTGATGCGCCTGCTCCACGTCGGCGAGATAGTCCAAAACCACCTGGGCGCGCACCTTTTCGTCCATAAACCGCTGCGGGGCCAGGAGACCGAAGGCTACTTTACGGCTCAGGGTTTCGATTTCCCAGGTTATGAAATTGAAGGCCCGTTTGGCCGTCACAATAGTGAGTTGATGTTTCCAATCGTGAGGGGGTGGTCCCTCGTAGCGGACTACCAATGTGAGAATAGCCAACAGGGTGACGAGCCAGACTTGGCGCACGGGTTGCGTTTTCATGATCTTTTGCATGGATTCTAGTTTATCCCAAAAAGGCGAAAAATCAAGAAGAAAATGTTTTAGCCGGGGGTACTTGCTAAAACCGCACTCATCCCTTATAGTAAGAGTGTGTCGGGACCTACGTCGTACTCCGAAGTTGTATGCCGATTCACGCGGATTTTCGCAGATGTTTAATGAAGTGCAGCGACAAAATCTGCGTTAAAGGGCTTTTCTACGACCGGGCGACCATTTTGGGATGCGTAACCGAATCCGTTGACATTAAAATTCTGCCCCGACGACTACAGGGCGTTCAGAGTTTTTTTCTTTCTCTGTGCTCTCTGTATTGTCGGTGGCTATTTTCAGAGGAGATGGGCATGGAAATCGGAATCGTCAGGCAAGTGGATATCAACGCCGAAGTGCAACGCGCTTATCTCGATTATGCGATGAGCGTGATCGTTGCCCGCGCGTTACCGGATGCCCGCGATGGGTTGAAACCCGTTCAGCGGCGCATCCTTTATGCCATGCATGATATGGGGTTGAACCCGGACGCGCCGTATAAAAAATCGGCGCGCATTGTCGGTGAAGTGCTCGGTAAATATCACCCGCACGGTGACTCGGCGGTGTATGAGGCCATGGCGCGGATGGCCCAGGATTTCTCGGTGCGTTATCCCCTCGTGGATGGACAGGGCAACTTCGGCTCCGTTGATGGTGATGCGCCCGCCGCGATGCGCTATACCGAGGCGCGTTTGATGCCGCTGTCCTTGGAGATTCTGGCCGATATCGCCAAGGATACGGTGGATTGGACCGACAATTTCGACGGCACACTCAAAGAGCCGCTGGTTTTGCCTTCACGGGTGCCGAACCTGTTGGTGAACGGGACGTCGGGGATTGCGGTAGGGATGTCGACCAATATCCCGCCTCACAACCTGGGCGAGGTCGTGGATGCCTTGATTTATTTGCTGGACAAATGGCAGCGAATGGATGATGTTGATGTTGCGGAACTGATGAAGTTTATCCAGGGACCGGATTTTCCCACCGGCGGCCTGGTTTACCGCAAAGACACGGCGGACGGCGAAGATCTGCTGGTCAAGGCCTATGCGACCGGTCGGGGCCGCGTCACCATCCGGGCGCGTGCCCATGTCGAAGAGGCTACCCGTGGACGGCAACGTTTGATCATTACTGAGATCCCCTATCAGGTGAACAAAACTGCCCTTATCGAAGGTATTGCCGAGGACGTGCGTGCCGGGCAATTGGAGGGCATCTCCGATCTGCGGGACGAATCGGACCGGCAGGGGATGCGCATTGTCATCGAGCTGGGGCAAGGGGCTAACGCCGACAAGGTGTTGAACGACCTCTACCGCCGCACTCCTTTGGAGACGCGCTATGGCATTATCCTGTTGGCCTTGGTGGATGGCGAACCGCGCCGGCTGACGCTTAAACGTGCGCTCACCTTGTTCCTTGAACACCGCCTGGAGGTTTTGCAGCGTCGGGCACGTTTTGACCTTGAGCAAGCGCGCCGCCGCGCCCATATCCTTGAAGGTTTGCTGATTGCCCTGGATAACCTCGACGCCGTCATCGAGACCATTCGCCGCTCGCGCACCGTGGAAACGGCCCGCCAGAATCTCCAGAAAAACTTCAAGCTCACCGAAGTCCAGGCCCAGGCGATCCTGGATATGCAATTGCGCCGCTTGGCTGCCCTGGAGCGCAAGAAACTTCAAGATGAATATCACGAACTTTTAGCGACCATCAAGGACTTGGAGGCACTGTTGAAGTCGCCGGAGAAGCAGCGCGCGGCGATCCGCGCCGAGTTGTTGGACATACGCACCCGCTATGCCGATGCCCGGCGCACGCATATTCTGGATGTGCGCGGCGCCACCGTCGAGGCCGAAGCATTGACACCGGACCAGCCGGTTTGGGTTACGGTAAGCCGCGAGGGACGCCTGGGCCGTATCCCCGATGATGGCAAGACGCCACCCCGCATTACGGCACATCCGGCAGAGGCGCCGTTGGCTTTGCTCGCTGCCTCGACCCGCAACCTGCTTTACCTGTTTACGACAATGGGAGACGCCATTGCTTTGGCAGTCCATCAAATCCCCGAAGGCATCGCCTGGGATGGCGGAGGTACACCCTGGTCTACGCTGTTGCGGGTTGATAACGGCCATCATCTGGCGGCGGCGCTGGCCTTGCCAACCGACTTGCCTGAAGCGAGTACACTGTTCTTTGCTACGGCCATGGGACAGGTGAAGCGCCTTGCCCTTGATGAGCTGCCCGGCGTGGGGCGCGATCTCACGTCGGTCATCCGTTTGGATAAGGGCGATACATTGGTCGGCGTGGCCTGGGTCGAGGAATCCGATCAGGTGATCTTGGGGACGGCGTTGGGACAGGGCATTCGCTTCGAGGTGAGCGAGGTGCGTCCTACCGGTGCGAAGGCCGGCGGGATGAGCGGTGTGCGTCTCGAGGACGGCGATGTGGTGGTGGGATTGGCCGTCGGGCGACCGCGTGCCTCATTCTTCACCCTTACCACCCTTGGATTTGCCAAGCGAACGCCGTTGAGCGACTTCCCCGTTCAGAAACGCAGTGGCAAAGGGGTGCAAATCGCCAAACTGGCAGCGGGTGAACGCCTGGCCGCGGTAGGCGTCATCACCGCGGCGACTCGTCTCATGCCGGTTACACAGCGGGGCGCCTCCAAGCTGGTCACGGGCCGGACGGTGCCTGAGCAGGGGCGGACAACACGCGGTGAATCCATTATCGCCCTACAGAGCAAGGATAGTATCGTAGGGGTCGTCTTGCAAGTTGAACGGCTCGAAGCTGCGGCTGAGCATTAGCGAGGAGTCCCCACGTGGGATACCACACCAACGATGATGAAAATTTGAGCTACCGAGAGCAGAGAGCATGCAGGGATTTTTCTCTGTGAACTCTGAGTTCTCTATGGCTATTTGCAGAGGAGAGAACGAATGGTCTATCGGGATGAGTGGGTGACATGTGAAGCATGTGGCAAAACATTTATCTATCGCATTGAGGAACAGCGCCGGCAGGTTGAACTCGGCTTCCCCATTGAGACCCCGCGTCTTTGTGTTGCCTGTCGAGCGCAAGAGGCGTTGGGGCCGGGTCTGCGGGCCGGTGTCGTCAGGTGGGTGCGTGAGGACAAGCACTTTGGTTTCATCATCCAGCGCGATGGTAGCAATATCTTCTTCCATCACAGCGATGTAGAAGGGGACCCTGAACAGGTGATGCGCGAAAATGCGCGGGTGTGGTACGAGGTGATTACGACAGAACGCGGCCCGCAGGCGATCAACGTGCATTTGCGGGAATAGTGCACTGGGGATTGTGGATGGTCCAATGCGTGTAGCTCTAAATGGCTGGTTCTGGGAGCACCCGGAAACGGGGAGTGGACAGTACCTGCGCTACCTGACGACGGCACTGGCCACTTTTGCACCTGTGACGCAGTTCGTCGTCCTTGTGCCGTTGCCACCCGCTCAAGAAGTAACTTGTGCACCGAACGTCGTGCTTGTCGTGGCGCCGGGGAAACGCACCCCTCTGGGAAAAGTATGGTGGGAGCAGGTGACACTTCCCAGGGCAGCCAAACGTCTCGGTGTGAATGTGCTCCATGTGCCGTACTGGGCACCGCCGTTCTACGTTCCTTTGCCGACCGTTGTTACCATCCATGATCTTATCCCTCTGTTGTTGAAACCCTATCGCGGCAACATGATGGTGCGGCTGTACACGACGTTGGTGAGCTTGACTGCGGCGCGGGCAACCCTGGTGTTGACGGATTCGGAGGCCTCGCGGCGGGACATTATCGCCCATTTGCGCGTCTCGCCGGCTCGCGTGCAAACGACCTATCTGGCAGTGGACCGCATGTATGGGCCTGGGATGACGGAGGCAACCGGCGGCCCGGCAGAGGATGCCGGCAAGTCCCCTTCTCTACGCTGTGAGATTTCACCACAAGAAGACGCGGCCGTCCTCGCCACATTCGAGATACGACCGGGCTATGTCCTCTACCTGGGTGGGTTCGACGTGCGCAAAAACGTACAGGGATTGTGTACAGCCTTTGCTGAGGTATGCCAGACCTTACCCGAGGCGCAGTTGGTGATTGCCGGGAAATTGCCCGCCGTGGATTCCGCCTTCACGCCGGATCCTTGCCGTCTGGCCCGCGAGGCCGGTATACCGACGGAGTGCATTCACTTTGTGGACTTCGTTCCTGAGGCCGCCAAACCTGCTTTATATCGTCAGGCACGAGTATTTGTTTTCCCCTCGACCTATGAGGGCTTTGGTCTACCCCCTCTGGAAGCCATGGCTTGTGGTACGCCGGTCGTGGGAAGTCGCGCTGCCAGTATCCCTGAAGTTGTACGTGAAGGGGGCATTCTGGTTGATCCTGCCGATACCCATGCGCTGGCGACCGCTCTTGTCCGCCTGTTGACCGATGATGCCCTCCACGCCGAACTGCGCCGTCGCGCCATTCAGCGGGCCGCGCGTTTCACCTGGGAGACGACGGCGCGGGAGACGTATACAGCTTATCAACGCGCGATAAAGGTGCAATCGTCTGAATGATGATGGATATGCAAACGACGTATATACACCAACCGCGATTATTTGCCGCAGATGTCACTGCCGCAAAATTCCCCGGCACCCGTTACCAGGGCAGCAAGGCAAAATTGACGGATTGGATCTGGGAGCAGGTTAAGTCGCTGGATTTCCATACGTGTCTTGACGCTTTCGGCGGCACCGGCGCGGTGGCTTACCGTTTCAAGCAGGAAAACAAGTGCGTCACCTATAATGACGTTCTACGGTTCAACTACTACTTTGGCGTCGCCTTGATCGAGAATAATGCCGTGCAACTGACGCCGGACGATGTCGAGTGGATACTGGCCCGCCATCCTGACATTGACTATTCTGATTTTATCCAGAGGACTTTCCACGATATTTATTTCACAGACGAAGAAAACGCCTGGTTGGATCAAACCATTGTCAACATCAACCTATCGCCGATCCCTATAAATTCGCGTTAGCGTTTTTTGCTCTGGCGCAAGCGGCGATTATTAAACGCCCTTACAACCTATTCCACCGTAAAAACCTGTACGTGCGTCTGGCGGATGTCGAGCGTTCTTTTGACAATAAGACCTCGTGGGATCGCCCTTTTGCCGCGTGGTTTTGTGATTTTGTGGCCGAGGCGAATCAGGCGGTTTTCGATAATGGACAGGCCAATCAGGCATTCAACGTTGATGCATTCGCCGTTCCGGGAGCGTATGACCTGGTTTATATTGACACGCCGTATATTTCCAGACAGGGGGAAGGTGTCGATTATCGGGATTTTTATCATTTCCTGGAAGGGCTAACAATGTACGATGTGTGGAAAACGCATATTGACTACCGTTCCAAACACCGGCGGTTGAAACGTGCGGCCAACGTATGGACGGATAAAAAGCGCATTCATGCCGCTTTTGATCAACTTTTCCGTCATTATCAGGACAGTATTCTGGTGGTTTCCTATCGCAGCGACGGCATCCCTTCGCCGGAAGAAATTCTTGCATTGCTGCAAAAATACAAACGGGATGTGCGCGTCGAGTGGTTTGGGCAATACAAGTACGTGCTCTCAACGGAGCATTGTTCAGAAGAAGTTTTATTCATCGCTCCGTGAGGTTGTTATGGATCGTGACGCATACATCACCCTGTGGCAGCAAGAAGAACAAGCGCCTTTCATCGGTTGGGACTTCTCCTATCTCGAAGGCCGGATGATAGAGGAGCGGCCGCCGTGGTCGTATGCGACGCGGGCGGCGGAGGTGTTGCAGGGTGCGGCGTCCGTGCTGGATATGGGCACGGGCGGCGGCGAGCGCTTGCTCAAACTGCGCGAGCACTGGCCCGCGAAGGTCGTCGTCGCCGAGGACTATCCGCCGAACGTGCGTCTGGCAACGGAGCGGCTGTCGCCGTTGGGCGTGCGCGTGGAAGTGGTGGAACTGACCCGCGACGGCACGTTGCCCTTCGCCGATGCGGAGTTCGACGTTGTACTCAACCGCCATTCGGGGTTCAACGCCGCGGAAGTGGCGCGCATCCTCACGCCGGGCGGCACATTCCTGACGCAGCAAGTGGATGGCCGGTGGGCGCACGACCTGATGGCAGTCTTCGGTGTAAGTCCGCAGTGGCCCGATGAGACGCTTGCCAACTGCGTCGCGTGGATCGAAGCCGCCGGCCTGACAATCCTCACGGCGGAAGATTGGACCGGCGTGTTCACCTTCACCGACGTCGGCGCGATTGTGTATTATCTCAAGGCCGTGCCGTGGATCGTTCCCGGTTTTTCCGTGGCGACGCACATGGATGAGCTGCTGACGTTGCAAATAGAATTGGAAGCACAGGGGAAGTTGCGCTTTGCCGCCAAGAAATTCCTCATCGAGGCGCGCAAATTGTCATAAAGCAGGTTGAGCAGGAGGAATACAATGCGCAAATTCTGTTCTTACGGGCCAATAGATACGGACTTGCACTATTACGTGCCGCGCCAGGCGTTGGTGGACTTTGCCTATCAGCAATTGCTCGGCGAGAACCCTGAAAAAGGCGGGCACTACATCACCGTCTGGGCGCCGCGCCAGCGGGGGAAGACGTGGGTGATGCAACAAGTGATGGAACGTTTTCAGGCGAGCGATGTTGTTGAGGTGGGATACCTGGTCATGCAGTCGGCGAAAAATACCACCGGCGGGCAGGAGGTGCGCGATCTGCTGGTGAACCACTTGCGGGTGTGGTTCAAGCGCGACTTTCCGCGCCTGGAGAGTTGGCGGGATTTACCGTCCCTGTTCACGGCGGCGTATTTCGAGCGACCGGTGGTTTTGATTCTGGATGAATTTGACGCGCTGCCGGAAGCTGATATTCAGGCGTGCGCCAATGCTTTTCGGGATATGTACATCCAACGGAGCGTCGAGTCTGCCAGACCGAGCGCCGAGCGGCATTATCGTTTGCATGGCCTGGCCTTGATCGGCGTGCGTGCGGTACTCGGCGTCGAAAACACCACCGGCAGCCCGTTCAACGTACAACGGAGTATGCACATCCCCAACCTGACCGAAGCGGAAGTCAACGAGATGTATCACTGGTATGAACGCGAGAGCGGGCAGGTGGTGGAGCAGGCGGTGATTGACCGCATCTTCTACGAGACGCAAGGGCAGCCGGGACTGGTTTCGTGGCTTGGCGAGCTGCTCACGGAAACGTATAACGAGACGCCGGATAAACCTATCACCCTGGCGCATTTTGAGGCCGTCTATGGCCGCGCCATCAATGTGTTGCCGAATAACAACCTGCTCAACATCGTCAGCAAAGCGCGGACGGAACCTTACAAAGCGACGGTGCTGGAACTGTTCCGCACGCGCAAAGAAGCGGTCTTCCGGTACGAGGATCCACAGTTGAATTTTTTGTACCTCAACGGGGTGATTGACTGGGTCGAGGTTAGCCCGGACGAATATCACGTCAGATTCCCGTCGCCCTTCGTGCAGAAGCGGCTGTTTCACGCCTTCGCAAGCGAGATCGCGCCAGAGGGAAGCCGGTTGTATGATCCCTTCGCCGATTTGAGTGACACGATCACGGAAGACACACTCTTTGTCCCCGCGCTGTTGCGTCGCGCCGAAACGTACTTCCGTGAAAACCGCGGTTGGCTGTTCCGCAATGCGCCGCGTCGCGCTGATATGCGGCTGTACGAGGCGGTCTATCACTTCAACCTGTACGTCTACCTGCGCGATTTTATGCGACGGCGCGGGCAGGTGTGGCCGGAGTTTCCGACGGGCAACGGCAAAGTGGATTTGATGATCCGGTATGCCGGGCGGTTATATGCCATTGAAGTCAAGAGCTTCACAGACGCTTACGCATACCGTGAAGCGTTGGGGCAAGCCGCGCATTACGCGCAGCAGTTGGGTCTGACGGAGATCACACTCGCGCTGTTCATTGATACACCGGTGGACGATGCCAACCGCGCCAAGTACGAGGCGATCTATGTGGATATAGAAACCGGTGTGACCGTGCAGCCGGTGTTTGTGGAAATCGTGGAATGAGGAACAGGAGAGCAGCTATGGACTTTTTCGATTGCAACGCCTTTTTCGGCCTGCCCGCGCTCCGTCCGCTCGCCCCGGTAGCGACGGCGGAAGAATTGCTGACGGAGATGGATCGCGCCGGCGTGGAGCGGGCGCTCGTCTGGCACATCACCCAGCACGATGGCGCGCCGCGCATTGGCAATCAATTGCTGGCGGAGGCGATTGCGCCACATCTGCGTCTGGTGGGCTGCTGGACGGTGTTGCCGAATCAGGCCCACGAGTTCCCACCGCCGGCTGAACTGTTCCGGCAAATGCAAACCGCGCGGGTGGCGGCGCTGCGCGTCTTTCCCAACGCACACAAGTTTCTGCTGAACGCCGTCTCGATGGGCGAGCTGTTGGAGGCGATGGTCGCGTGGCGTGTGCCGCTGTTCGTCTCGGTCAAGCGCGGGATGGCCTGGCATGATGTGTACAACCTGCTCGCCGAGTTCCCGGAGCTGGTCTGCGTCATCTGCGACCACGGCTGTTGGGGTGAGGACCGGATGTTCCGCCCGCTGTTGGAGCGGTATCCGCACGTCTACGTGGACACGGCGCAGTATTTGCTCGACGGTGGCATCGAGTCGCTGGTGGCGGATTATGGCCCGCACCGTATACTGTTCGGCAGCGGCTTCCCCGAATCCTACTTCGGCGGGATGATGCTGGCGCTCAAACACGCGCGTATCTCCGACGAGGCGAAGGCGCTGATCGCGGGCGGCAATCTTGAGCGCATCATTGGGGAGTTTAATCAGCAGATTTAGCAGATTAAGCAGATTTATATATCCTAATCTGCTGAATCTGCTTAATCTGCTTAATCTGCTGACCATTTTTAGGGAGGCGGAACGATGATTGGCGATTCGGCGTTGGCGCGTGAGTTTTGGGAGAACGGCAAATCGGCGTCTTGCCCGATTATTGATATGCACGGGCACATGGGCGACTTTCACTCGATCTACTTCCCGCGCGGGGATACGACGGCAATGATCGGCACGCTGGACGAGTGCGGCGTGCGGATGCTCGTCTTTTCGCATCACACGGCGCTCTTCTCACCCGATCTGGCGAACACGCGCAGTGTCGAAGCCGTGCGGCAATTCCCCGACCGCCTGCGGGCGTACTGCGCGATCAATCCGAACTACCCGGAGATCGTCGAACGCGAGGTAGCGAGTTTTGAAAGTTTGTTTCCTGATGTAATCTTGGGGTTCAAGTTTTTGTCGGACTATCACCAAATCGCTTTGACCGACGACCGTTACCGCCCTGCCTGGGAATACGCCGACGCGCGCGGTTTGCTCGTGCTGGCCCACACGTGGGGCGGCAGCCGCTTCGACGGCGAGGACGTGGTGCGGCAAGTCGCGGAGCGGTATCCCAACGTCAAATTTCTCCTGGGGCACTCATGTCACGGCGCGTGGGATGCGGCAGTGCAACTGGCGCGCGACTTCCCCAACGTCTACCTGGAACTCACCGCCGTCTTCGACGACCGGGGCGTGATCGAGAAATTCGTCCGCGAAGCCGGCTCTGACCGGATGCTCTTCGGCACCGACTTGCCGTGGTTCGATCCGCATCAGGCCGTCGGCGCGCTGCTCAACGCCGACATCAGCGACGATGATCGTCACAACATCTGTCACCGCAACGCCGAGCACCTGCTTGCGCCGTTGATCGAGAAGAACAGGACTTACGCAACTTGCCTGAATTTTACCGCTGAGAACGCAGAGTGCGCAGAGAATTTGTGATTTTTAGCGTTCTCGGCGAGCTCTCTGCGGTGAAAAATAACCGCTTTGGCGTAAGTTCTGAAGAAGTAGCGTTCCCTTATCGCTCCATAGCCTGCCGAATCGCGCGGACCTCGGCAAGAATAGCGTTCAGCACCTCAGGTGTAGCCGCAGCCGGCGCTTCTTCTTCTGCGCTTGTCGGCGCCATCCCGCTGCGGAAGCGATGCAGCGCGGCGACGACCATCTCATACACCTCTTGCGGGTTCTCCAGACCCACCAGACTTTGCTCCGGCACCCCTTGCGTACTGCTCATCCCGGCGGTCTCGATATCCAACGTGCCGATGCCGAGCCAACGATCCAGGATGCCGCGCTTGACCGTCAGATTTGTCACCGTGCGGAAAGGCACATGTTTGACCGACTTGGTCACGACGCCTACATACATGATCATCTCGTCCTCATGGATTTCGTAACGCAGGCTGCGATAATACGGGCCGGTCAGCAGCATCCCCGCCGTCCACCACAGCAAGTCGAGCACGAGCGTCACCAGCAGCGTAATCGCCAACGCGCCGATGCCCTCTTCGAACGCGATCAACACGCCGAGGATGAACCCGCACACCAGAATCGCCAGGGCGATCAAACTCAACGTGACCCGTAACTTCGTCAAGTATTTTGGACTGGGGGTAAAGTGTTTCGTTTGCATTGTCGTCACCATTCCTTTCGTCACTGAAGACCGGTTATGCTTCTATTGTACCCAAAATCCGGTCTTTTGACATCGGCCTGGTGGCTAAATTCACAATGTACTTGCGGACAATATGCCCTGTGTCATCGCTTATTCGCTTAATTTCCTATCGTCGGTATCATGAAACCAATTTGATCTGAAGGTGCACGTCATTCATTGGAGGTCATGATGAACGCCATTTATGATGAATCGGGATGCAGACGGACGTGAGGTGATGTATGAAGCTGATGAAGAAGCCGCTGGTGTTGAAATGCCTGCGTTTGTTGGAGATCGCCGTCGTTTTGACCCTCTTGGGCAACGCCTTTTTCAGCCGCCTTTCAGCGGTGCGTTTTCATGGCGACGAAAGCCACTGGATTGCCACCAGTTGTTATTTCGAGGCGCTGGTGATGCCTGGTTTTCAGGAACCGGCGTGGTTGACCGAAAGCCGCGTCCCCGCTAAGTTTTCTGCGCCGACGTGGCTAACGGCGACTCTGACGCCAGCAGCATCCTCCTCACACGTTTGGAGCGCGCATTACTGGACGCTGACACAGCCGCCGGTAACCCGTTATATGATCGCGTTGGGGCGCATCGCCGGCGGCTACAATGTGGCAGACTTGAATCTCCCGTGGGATTTCCATGTCCCTGACTCGCAGAATTTCATGACGGGTGCGATGCCCTCGTCAGGCTTGTTGTGGGCATCGCGGGCGGCGATGGCCTTGCTGGCGGTCATCAGCGGCGCAATTCTTTACTTGCTGGTTCGTCATTGCGCCGGAGCGTTGGCCGGATATAGTTTTGTGGCGATGTATGCGGGATCGGCGTACATGCTGACGCATTTGCGCCGCGCGATGAGTGAAGCCCCATTGCTGTTTTTCACCACACTGGCGTTGTTGTGCGCCGCGCGCGCACTGATGGTCGCGCCGCGGCATCTGGGGCGGGCGGTGGCCTGGCTGCTCTTGATGGGCGTCTGCGCCGGCCTGGCGGGAGCAGCGAAGCTCAATGGTTTGGCGCTTGGCCTGGCAGCGGTGGTGTTGTGTCTTGTGGCTGCCTTCCGGCATCGCAAGCCGAATGTGAAGCGCTGGCGGATTGCATTCCTGGCGACATTCTTCGTGCTCGTGATCACGGTAGGCGTCTTCATCCTCGTTAACCCGTTCCTCTACTCACAGCCGTTGCGGCGTATCGTCGTTTTGGCGCTGTTTCGCCGCTGGGAGATGATCAATCAGCTCAGACGTCCTGAATGGCGTATCCCCAATTTTGCCGCTCGGATGCGCATCTTGCCGCTGCGCATCTTTAGCGATTACCCCGCCGTGCATATCGAATTCTTCAACGAGCTGCTGACCATACTGGGCCTGTATTTGCTGATCCGTAGCGTATGGCAATGGTTGCGCGGTCGGCAACGGGAAGTGGGTGAGAAAGTGATTCGGGCGGGAACCGCCCTGGCGATTCTGGTCGTCGGCGCCGTCATGGCTCTGCCCCCACTGCTGACCCCGCTGGACTGGGATCGCTACTATATGTTTCCCGTTCTTTTCGTCACGATCAGCGTCGCTGTGAGCCTGGGTTGGATCGCGAGTCATTGGCGGGATGTGGTTGCTTTATACGCCGAACCATAACCTCCCCGTCTTTCATTTGCGCGTTTTCTTTGCCTGGATTAGAATACCCCTCGTGCATTTAAGCATATCAACGCACGATGTTGATTACAAGACTCAGTAGATCCAAAAATGCTCAGAGGGAATCGTCAGATCCCCGTTCCAGGCCGAGCAAAATTAGATTTACTGAGACTAACGACTATTTGACTATTAGGAGGCTTATCACACATGGCATTTCACGATGTAGAAGATCATTATCAGAACTTTGCCGTCGCCATCTACTGCACCGTCTACGATGTGCAGAAAATGGCCGACCTGGCCTGGCTGGAGCAGCGTTTCGACGTCATCAGCCGCTACCTGAAAGTCAACAAGGTTTATCTGGAGACGCACCGCGACGCGGTGAGCGCGCCAGAGGCGACGCTGAAACAGGCGAAGCAGTTTTTCGCCGCTCGCGGCGTCGAGACGTCCGGCGGGATCACCTATACCGTCAACGAGCGAAACCGCTTCCAGACCTATTGTTACTCCAACCCGGAACACCGCCAGAAGGTGAAAGAGATCGCCGCATACACCGCCAGTCTGTTCGACGCGTTCATCCTCGACGACTTCTTCTTCACCAACTGCAAGTGCCCGCAGTGCATCGCTGCCAAGGGCGACCGGAGCTGGACCGAGTTCCGTCTGGCGCAGATGACAGAGGCGGCGCAAAATCTGGTCATCGGGCCGGCAAAGGCCGTCAACCCACAGGTCAAGATCACCATCAAGTACCCCAACTGGTTCGAGCATTTCCAGGGCCTCGGTTTCAATCTGGAAACTGGACCCGTGCTGTTCGACGCGATCTACACCGGCACTGAGACCCGCGACCCGGTGTTCAGCAACCAGCACTTGCAGGCGTATCACGGCTACTCGATTGTGCGCTACTTCGAGAATATCAAGCCCGGCGGAAACCAGGGCGGTTGGGTCGATCCGTTTGCTTCGTTCTTCCTGGATCGCTACGCTGAGCAGCTCTGGCTGACGCTGTTCGCCAAAGCGCCGGAGATCACGCTGTTCCACTTCGGCCAGTTCGAGCCGCGTCCTCTCGACGCCCGGCAGCGCGCGCCGTGGCAAGGGAGCGGTTCGAGCTTCGACTTCGACGCGATGCTGGCCCCATGGCTCCAGGCCGACGGCAGTTGGCCTGAGGAGACGTCGCTGGCCATGACCGCCGGATACGCCTTCGCGCAGATAGACCCGGTGATTGGTGAACTCGGCAATCCAATCGGTATTCCGAGTTACAAGCCTTTCCACTCCACCGGCGAGGACTTCCTGCACAGCTACCTGGGCATGCTCGGCATCCCCATTGATCTGCGACCGGAATTTCCCGCTGACGAACCGCTGATCCTGCTGACCGAAGCGGCCAAATTCGACCCGGACATCGTGGCGAAGATCAAAGGGCAGCTCATGGACGGCAAAACCGTTGTCGTCACCTCCGGGCTGTTCAAGGCGTTGCAGGACAAGGGCATCCGCGACATCGTCGAACTGGATGTCACTGACCGCAAGGTCAGCGTGCAGGATTACCTGATCGGGCGGTTCCGCATGGTTCACGCGGATGAGGCCGTGCTGCTGCCGCACATCGACTACCTGACCAACGACTCGTGGGAGGAGATTTCCGGCACGACGCGCACGACGGGCCATCCGCTGCTGCACTACGCGGCCTACGGCAACAGCGTGCTCTACGTCCTCACTATCCCCGATAACTTTGACGATCTGTACAAGCTGCCGGAGGACGTGCTGGCGCGCATCCGCGAACTGCTCCTGCGCGACCTCTGCGTCCGCGTGGACGGCCCGGCGCAGGTGATGCTGTTCGTGTACGATAACGGCACGTTCATCGTTGAGTCCATCCTGCCGGAAGCCGCCGAGATACGCATCGTCACCGATACCGCTGTGACCGCCATCCACGACGTGCTGACCGGCGAGACGCTGACGGACGCCGACCCCATCCTCGACTGGCGCGGGCAGAGCACCGGCAAGCACCGCTTTGCCGCGACGCTCAAACCGCGTTCGTACCGCGTCTTCCGGTTGGGGAAGTGATTCACCGCAGAGGACGCGGAGGACGCTGAGATTAACAAAAATTCTCGGCGCTCTCTGCGAACTCTGCGGTAAAAATGAAAACTCGCCATTTGCCATTTGCTATGGAGGAACTGATGACCGATATGGAAAAGACGTACACGCTGGCGGACTTGCGCATCCGCGACCCGTTTATCGTGCCGGACGAGGCCACGCAGACGTACTACCTGGTCGCGTCGCTGCCCGCCGGGCCGGAAGGGCGGCCTGCCGTCGGCCTCTATTCCAGCCGCGACCTGGAGACGTGGACCGGCCCGACCATCGTCTTCGAGACGCCCGCCGATTTCTGGGCGCAAGGGCCGATCTGGGCGCCGGAATTGCACCGCTACGCGGGCAAATACTACCTCTTCGTCACCTTCAACACCGACGATCCTCTGCCCGAAGGCGCACCGCTGCCGGAGGGCGAGATTCCGGCCTGGTGGTCGAAGTTTGTCAAGCGCGGTTCGCAGGTGCTCGTCGCCGACTCGCTCTTTGGGCCATACCGCCCGTTCCGCAACGCCGCGCACACGCCCCCCGAGCTGATGATCCTCGACGGCACGCTCTGGGTGGAGGACGGCGTCCCCTACATGATTTACTGCCACGAGTGGGTGCAGGTCCGCGACGGCACAATCGATCTGGTGCGCTTCACGCCCGACCTCTCGGCCAGCGAAGGCGAGCCGGTGACGCTCTTCAAGGGCAGCAACGCGGCCTGGACGCGCCCTGGCATGGATCGCTACGTCACCGACGGGCCGTTCATCTACCGGATGCCAAGCGGCAAGCTGTTGATGTTGTGGGCGACCCTGGGCTGGTTCGGCTATACGCAGCTTATGGCGATCTCCGAGTCGGGCAGCATCCACGGGCCGTGGACGCAGCACCAACGCCCGCTCTTTATGGACGACGGCGGGCACGGCATGATCTTTCACCGCTTCGACGGCGCGCCGATGCTCACCCTGCACCATCCCAACCACCCGCCGCACGAACGCCCGCTCATCTTCGAGCTGGAACCCGACGGCGACGCCTTTGCCATCGTGCGCAAACCGCCGCGCGGCTACCCGTTCGCCGATCCCGATCTGCCCATGGAGGCGCGCATCGATAACCTCTTGTCGCTGATGACGGTCAGCGAGAAGATCAACTGCCTGGGGACGATCCCCAACGTACCCCGCCTGAGTGTCTGGGGGACGGGCCACGTCGAGGGCTTGCACGGGCTGGCTATGGGCGGGCCGGGCGGCTGGGGTCGGCCCTCACCCGTGCCCACGACGCAGTTCCCGCAGGCGATTGGCCTGGGCGAGACCTGGGACCCCGATCTCATCCAACAGGTCGCCGCCGTCGAGGGCTACGAGACGCGCTACATGGCGCAGAGCAAGCGCTTCCGGCGCGGCGGCTTGGTCGTGCGCGCACCCAACGCCGACCTGGGCCGCGACATCCGCTGGGGCCGCACCGAGGAGTGCTACGGCGAGGATGCGTTCTTCAACGGGACAATGGTGACGGCCTTCGTGAAAGGTCTGCAAGGTGATCATCCCCGTTACTGGCAGACCGCGTCGCTGCTCAAGCACTTCTTCGCCAACAGCAACGAGGACGAGCGCGAGTCTTCGTCGTCCGATTTCGACCAGCGCCTTTTCCGCGAATACTACTCCGTCCCCTTCCGCATGGGCATTATGGACGGCGGCGCGCGGGCGTACATGGCCGCCTACAACGCGCACAATGGCATCCCCTGCACCGTACACCCGATTCTGAAGGAAATCACCGTCAAGGAGTGGGGGCAGGACGGCATTATTTGCACGGACGGCGGGGCGTTCACCCTGCTGGTGAAGGGCCATCACTACTATCCCGACCTGGATATGGCGGCGGCGGTGGTGATCAAAGCGGGCATCAACCAATTCCTCGACCGCTACCGCGAGAGCGTCCACGCCGCCGTCGATCACGGCTGGCTCACCGAGGCCGACCTCGACGAAGTGCTACGCGGCGTGTTCCGCGTGATGATCAAACTGGGCGTGCTCGATCCGCCCGAAATGGTCCCGTATAGCGCCATCGGCAGCGAACCCGAACTCCCCTGGGAGAGCGAGAAGCACAAGGCCCTCGCCCGGCTGGCGACGCAAAAGTCCATCGTTCTGCTGAAGAACGAGGGCAAGCTGTTGCCGCTGGACGCCGGCGCGCTCAAGACTATCGCCGTCATCGGTCGCCGCGCCGACGAAGTCCTGCTGGACTGGTACAGCGGCGATCCGCCCTACGCCGTGACCGCGCTGGACGGCATCCGCGCCAGGGTGGGGGATGCGGTGCGCGTGATTTACGCCAAGGATAATGAGAACGACGCTGCGGTCAACGCCGCGCGCGAGGCCGACGTCGCCATCGTCTGTGTGGGCAACCATCCCACCGGCGACGCAGGTTGGGCGCAGTGCCCCACGCCGAGCGACGGTAAAGAGGCCGTGGATCGCCGCGCTATTGTGCTGGAGCAGGAGGAACTGATCAAGCAGGTCTACCGCGCCAATCCGAACACCGTCGTCGTGCTTATCAGCAGCTTCCCCTTTGCCATTGTGTGGACGCAGCGCCATGTGCCCGCCATCGTCCACATGACGCACAACAGCCAGGAGTTGGGCAACGCGCTGGCCGACGTGCTCTTCGGCGACGTCAACCCCGGCGGGCGGCTGGTGCAGACGTGGCCCCACAGCATCGAACAGTTGCCGCCGCGCCTGGACTACGACCTGCGCAACGGGCGGACGTACATGTACTTCAAAGGCGAGCCGCTCTACCCGTTCGGCTTCGGCCTGAGCTACACCACGTTCGCGTACAGCAACCTGCGCCTGAGCGCGGAGCACCTTCCGGCGGACGGCGAACTGACGGTCAGCCTCGATGTCACCAACACCGGCGACCGCGCGGGCGACGAGGTGGTGCAGCTCTACGTAAAGCACCTGCACTCGGCGGTGGAGTGGCCCAAGAAGGAGCTGAAGGGCTTCAAGCGCATCACCCTGCAACCCGGCGAGACGCAGACCGTGACGTTCCCGCTCAAGGCCGCATCGCTCGCCTACTGGGAGGTTGAACGCCAGCGGTGGGTCGTCGAACCCGGAACCGTCCAACTCATGCTCGGCAGCTCCTCCGCCGACACCCGCCTGGACGCGATTGTAAGAGTGGGAGTAAGGAGTAAGGAGTAAGGAGTAAGAAGTAAGGGGCAGGAGATTCCTACTCCCTACTCCATATTTCATACTCCCTACTCCAGGAGGCATTCATTGACAGAACACTACATCGATCGCCGCACGGTGGTGACGCGGCACAACGTCGTTCTCGAACGCGCCGATCCGTTGACGCCGTTGAGTGTGGGTAACGGCGCCTTCGCTTTCACCGCCGACATCACCGGCCTGCAAACCTTTCCCGACTTCCACGCGCGCGGGATGCCGTTGGGCACGCACGCGGAGTGGGGGTGGCACAGCCTGCCGAATCCGGCGGGCTATCGCCTGGAAGACGCGCTCGAAGACTACATCGTGGACGGGCGCGCCGTGCCCTACCTTTCCGGGCTGGACGCTTCCGGCAATTACACGCCCGCCTCGGGGTGGCTGCGCGCCAATCCACATCGCCTGCATCTGGGGCGGCTTGGCCTTCGCATCGTCAAAACGGGCAGTGCGCCGCTCGCCATTGACGATGTCACGCATCCGCACCAGACGCTCGACTTGTGGGCTGGCCTGCTCGACAGCCACTTCGAGGTGGAAGGGCAGCCCATCCACGTGCTGACCGTCTGCCATCCGGCGCTGGATGTGCTGGCGGTGCGCATCACGTCACCGCTGCTGGCGGAAGGCCGCCTGGCTGCGACGCTGGCCTTCCCCTACGGCGCGACGCAGTGGGGCAACGCCGCCGACTGGACACAGCCGGAGCGCCACCAGACGCAAGCGATCATCGACAACAACCAGGCTGACTTCACCCGCATCCTCGACGCCGACCGCTACTTCGTCCGGCTCGCGTGTTCGCGCGCGGGGCGCGTGCAGGCCGTCGCAGCGCACGAGTACGAGATACGCTCGTCTGAAGGCGACACGCTCGATCTCGTACTGGCCTTCTCCCCGGAGCCGCTTGCCGAGTCACTGCCCAATTTCGACGCAACGCGCGAGGCGTCAGCTCGTCATTGGGCGGCGTTCTGGGAGAGCGGCGGCGCGCTCGATTTCTCCGCTTGCACCGATCCTCGCGCCGACGAGTTGGAGCGCCGCGTGGTGCTCTCGCAGTATCTCACCGCCAGCCAGTGCGCCGGTTCGATGCCGCCGCAGGAGACGGGGCTGGTCTGCAACAGTTGGTACGGCAAGGCGCACCTGGAGATGCACTGGTGGCACGCCGCCCACTTCGCGCTGTGGGATCGCCTGCCGCTGCTTGAACGCAGCCTGCCGTGGTACGATCGTATCCTTCCCCTGGCGCAAGAAACCGCCGCACGGCAAGGCTATCGCGGCGCGCGTTGGCCCAAAATGGTCGGCCCTGACGGGCAAGATAGCCCCAGCGAGGTCGGCATCTTCCTGATCTGGCAGCAACCGCATCCCATTTACCTTGCCGAACTGTGCTACCGCGCGCGCCCACAGCAGGAGACGTTGGAGCGGTACCGGCGGATCGTCTTCGAGACCGCCGAATTTATGGCATCGTATCCGGTGTGGGACGGCGTTGGGCAGCGCTACGTCCTCGGCCCGGCGATGATTCCGGCGCAGGAGAGCTACGCCGCCGACCGGGCGCGCAACTTGAATCCCACTTTCGAGCTGGCGTACTGGCATTGGGCGCTGGACGTGGCGCAACGCTGGCGTGAGCGGCTCGGCATGGGGCGCGATCCGCAGTGGGAGCGCGTGCTGCGTGGCCTGGCGCGGCCCACCGTGCGCGACGGCGTTTACACGGCCATCGAAACGCCGCCATACACCGTCCCCACCGATCACCCTTCGCTGCTGGCGGCGCTCGGCGTCGTTCCGCAGACGCCGTTGATCGACCCGGCGGTGATGCAGCGGACGTTCGATCACGTGCTGCGTATCTGGGAGTGGCCGACGACGTGGGGTTGGGACTATCCCATGCTGGCGATGACGGCAGCGCGCCTGGGTCGCCCGGAGCAGGCGGTGGACGCGCTGTTCCTTGACTCGCCCAAGAACCGCTACCTGGCGAACGGTCACAACTACCAGTCTGCACGCTTGCCGCTCTACTTGCCCGGCAACGGCGGCTTGCTTACCGCCGTGGCGATGATGGCCGCCGGGTGGGATAATGCGCCCGACCGTCCGGCGCCGGGCTTCCCCGCCAACGGCGCGTGGGCTGTGCGCGTTGAGGGCTTGCGGCAGATGCCATAGTGGTTGGGCAAGAACTTTACCGCGAATCTTTACGAATTTCCTCTAATTGGATTTCGATTCGTGAGGATTGGTGTAGATTTGTAGTCGTTGAGGCAAGGATTTTGTGTGGAGTCACGGTGAGGTGAAAGATGAGTGACATGAAATTGCCCAAAATCACACGCGCGATGATCCAGCATTCGACCACGGCGCAGTCGTTTGCCCGTGGCGAGGACTATTACGCGACAGGCGCTGTCCTGGAACTGGTCCGCCGCGGCGACACGCTGTATGCCGAAGTGGAAGGCAGCAGCTCCGAACCGTATGAGGTTGAAGTCACATTCGATGAACAGGGTATCAGCGACGCCTATTGTACGTGCCCTTACGATTGGGGCGGTTGGTGCAAACACATCGTTGCCGTGTTGTTGGCGGTTGCCGAAGCGCCGGATAGAATCAAGGTACGTTCCACGGTCGAATCGTTGATCGAGACACTGGATGCCTCGCAGTTAAGGGATGTTGTGCTGACTTTGGTGGAACGTCACCCCAAGCTTATCGGTGAAATAGAAAGTTGCGTCACGGTAAAGACGCCCAAGCCTGCGCCGACGTTACCCTCTACCCCACCGTCTCGTCCCGCCGTAGACCCCGCGCCGTTCCGGCGGCAAGTCCACTCAATTTTGCATAGCCTGGACCGCATGCGACCCTCTGAAGCATACTGGCATGTCGGCAACGTTGTGAATCAAGTGCGGGGTCTTCTGGATCGCGCTTGGGAATTGATCGAGGCCGGCGACGGCAACAACGCCCTGCGCGTGCTGGAAGGCATCACAGATGCTTACGTCAACGAGTGGTACAATCTGGACGATTCCGACGGTGACGCTTCGGCATTTTTCTCCGATTTGGGCGCCGTGTGGACCGAAGCCGCGCTGACCGCCGACCTGACGCCGGAGGAGCGTGCGCAGTGGATCGAAAAGTTGTCAGCCTGGCAGGGCGAGATCGATGAGTACGGCATCGACGAAGGTTTTGAGGCCGCTCAGGAGGCGCTGCGGCAGGGATGGGACTATCCGCCGTTGCTTCGCGTCATCCGAGATGGCGAGATCACCATAAATGGGGCGTGGGAAAATTACGAGGAAGTACCGTACTATGCCGACGATTTGACCGTGGCGCGCTTGAACGTGCTGGAACGCCAAGGACGTTATCAGGAATACCTGTATCTGGCCGAAGCCGAGAGCCAAATCGTACCTTATGTCACGATGCTGGTCAAAATGGGGCGCGTCAAAGAAGCTGTCGCTTATGGCCCGGAATATCTGACCTTGACCGAGGAGGCTTTGTCCCTGGCGCAGGCTTTGCACGCGGGCGGGCACACCCAGGAGGCGCTACGTGTGGCCGAACATGGCCTGGAACTGGGTGGTTGCGCCAAAGCGCAGTTGGCGACCTGGCTCCGCGACCTGGCTGCGGACGCGGGCGAACCCGAGCTGGCTCTCAATGCGGCGCTGACGGCATTCAAGGCTGCGGGCGATTTGGAAGCGTACCGGAAAATCCAGGACCTCGCCGGCGCGCGGTGGGAGACGTTGCGCCGGGAGCTCTTGGAGATGCTCCGGCAGCGCACTGAGTATGGCGGCCAGGCTGTCATCGAGATTTTCCTGCACGAAGGGCTGATTGACGACGCCATTCGGGCGTTGGGTGACTATCCCCATTACAGCGTCGTAGAATTGGTCGTCAATGCCGCTATCGAAAGTCGTCCTGACTGGTGTATCCAGGCGTGCAAACAGCAGGCTGAATCGATTATGGATCAGGGGCAATCCAAGTATTACCAACGCGCCGCGTATTGGTTAGGCCGGGCGAAAGCGGCGTATTCGTCTGCCGGGCGCGGCGACGAATGGCGGGTTTATCTTGAATCGTTGCTGCAGAAACACGCACGTAAATACTCGCTGGTGCCGCTGCTCAAAGGACTCCAGAGGTAACTGTGGAATCCGAAGTGCCTGATCTCATCCAATGGCTGCTCGACGAAGGCGGCCCTGTGATCCGCTATCGGACCCTGGTTGAGCTGGCAGGCTGCGGCGCTCCTACCGATTGCGAATCGGCGTTGAGCGCCGTGCTCCAGACGGAGAAGACCCAGGGGGTGTTAAGTCAACTGGATCGCTTTGGACCGCTTACCCGTGTCGATATTGGCATGCTGAATGCACTGCACGGGATGAAGCCGACCTGTCTGGAAAATGTCATTCCACGTCTTTTGGAGCGCGGATTGCGAGCCGGGATAGCCGTTTTCGATGAGAAGATGGCGCGCTTTCGGCAGTATGTGGATAATCCTCTGGTGCATCAAGCGCTTGATGACCCCGCGCATCCCACCGTCGAAGGTGGAAGGGCCGTTTTCATTGCCATTGTGCTGGCCTCGTACTTTATGCGCGGCGGGTATGCTTATGATGAGGTAATCCAGTTTGTCCAGCGGCGTATCGAGTCACTGTCTCGTCTGGCGGCGAAAAAGACCTACGACATTCACTTGACCGAGGCGGAATTAGCCGGTCTGCCGAAACAATGGGCAGGGAAACCGATCATCAATCCAGATATGGATCCAATGAGCGGGACGACGCCTTTGCCGCTGATTCACGATCTCTATGCCTTCGCCTATATACCTGCTGAATGCCTGACTGACTCGATGCGAAGACACCTCGATGACATCGTCATCTACGTGACCGACAAACGGTACAGAGCTTTTCCGCCGGGTTATGGCTATCTCTGGTCGCAGGCCAACCGTCGAACCTGTTACGCTTGCGGCTGGAACCTCGATCTGCCCGATCTGGACAGCGCCAATCCTTACGAGCAACGGAAAATCGTGCAACGGCTGGAATTGTTGGTGCATTTTCCGGCGGCGCATCAATCCGCCTGGTTCCAGGAAGGGATGCGGCTGCTGGAAACCTATCGAACTGAGCGGGGTACATACTGCTTCCCTGCCACCTTTTTGACGGAAGCGAAAGCCGGATACTATGTTGGCGGGGAGTATATGGGATTGGAAGACAATCGCAGGACGGCAAAGACCCTGGAACTGGAATCAACGTTCAGGATGCTGTTGCTCAAGTCATCCCAGAAATCCTAGCCGCTTCGAGACCTCGCGGGCGTGCTTTGCCACCACTTCGCCCAACCGGGGAAGCGCCTCGACCGCCAGGCGGGTCGCCGGTCCCGAAATGCCCAGCGCGGCCAGCACGTTCCCGTCGTAACCCATAATGGGCGCCGCCACACAGCGCACCCCCGGATATAATTCTTCGTCATCCACCGCGTATCCCTGGATGACCACCTGGCGGCAGTGTACCCTGAACCGGTCGGGATCGGTGATCGTGGCCGGGGTGTAGCGTTGAAAGTCCAGCCGCCCGATCACAGCTTCCCGTTCCTCGTCGGGCAAAAAGGCCACCAGCGCCTTGCCGACTGCCGTGCAGTGGATGGCCTCGCGCTGTCCTATCTCGGTATTGACGCTGATCACTTCAGGGCTCACTTCTTGTGCGATGTATACGACCTCACCCCCCATCCGCATGCCCAGGTGAACGGTTTCACGCGTCTCCTGGAGCAACTTTTTCATCACCGGGCGGGCATAGCGATACACATCGTTGTTGCCCAAAACCCGGCTGCTCATCACAATCATCCGCGGACCGATCACGTATTTCTTGCTCTCCGGGTCTTGCTCCAGATACCCGCCGGACTTGAGGGTAGTCAGCAGCCGGTAGACGGCGCTCTTGTCCTGTTCCAACACTCTGGCTAACTCCGAGACGCCCATCGCCCGGTCGCTATCGGCTAAAATCTCCACCAGGCGCATCCCTTTGACCAGCGAACCGCTATTTGCTTGAGCCATATCGTCACACTCCTCAAATGTCAACGGATTCAACGGATGAAACGGATTGAAAAGAAAAATCCGTTCAATGTCCGTTGACAGATTTTGTCCTTGTGAGGAATTATACAGAAGCGTTGCGTATTTGTCAACATCTGTTGACAATGGCGATACAGCATAGTATAATATGGGGTGAAATCCCGATCTTCAGCGATTTGCGCAGGTCTCCAGACGAAAGGATGGTATCCATGAAATTGACCGGTGGAGAAATCGCCATTGAATCCCTCGTTCGTCATCGTGTCCCTTATGTGGTGGGCATCCCCGGCCACGGTTGCCTGGGCCTGGTGGATGCATTGAGCAAAACGGAGCGCATCCAACTCCTTCAGGTGCGCCACGAGCAGAGCGCCGTCCATCTGGCCGACGGCTATTACCGGCTCACCGGCACACCCCTGGCCGTTTTGACCTCGATTGGCCCAGGGGCGATGAACACGGTGATCGGCGTGGCCTCGTGTTACGTGGATTCCATTCCCGTGCTCGTGCTCACCGGCAACGCGCACACCCACATGGCCGGGCGCGGCGTGCTGCAAGAGATCGAGCGTCGCCAAGACGCCGACAGCCTCAGCGTGTTTGCGCCGATCACCAAGCGCACCTGGCGGCCCACGCGGGTAGACCGGCTGGCCTCCATCTTGCGGCGCGCCTTTATCGAGATGCTCGGCGGACGGCGCGGCCCGGTCGTCGTTGACCTGCCGATGGATGTGCAGTGCGACAGCGCCGAGGTGCGGGCGGAAGAGTGGGGCGACGTCCAACCGGCAGGCCGCCCCATGCCCGATCCGACGTTGATCGAGCAGGCCGGGCGGTTGCTGCTGCAAGCGCAGCGCCCCGTCCTGGTTGCCGGGGGTGGGGTGATCGCCGCTCACGCCTGGGACGAGCTGCGCGCGCTGGCCGAATTCCTCGGCGCGCCGGTGGTGACCACGATGATGGGCAAGGGCGCTTTCCCCGAAGACCATCCCCTCTCCGGCTTGCACGGCGGCTCGAAGGGCACCACCTGCGGCAGCGCGCTCACTTCCCGCGCCGACGTGCTGCTGGCGGTCGGGATGCGCTTTGCCGACGAGTCTACCTCCTCTTACCGTGAGGGCGTCACCTATGCCATCCCGCCCACGCGGTTGATCCACGTTGACCTGGACCCGGCGGAGATCGGCAAGAATTATCCGGCCCAAGTGGGTATCGTGGCCGATGCCCAGGCTGCGCTGGCAGCGCTGCTGGAATGGCTCAAAGCGCACAGCGCCCCCCGCGATTACACGCACAGCGCCTATTTCGCCGAAATCCAACAACTGCGCGAGGCGTGGCTGGCCCGCGTGCGCGAGTTGGCTGCCTCCGACCATACACCGGTCACCATCTCCCGCCTGATTGCCGAGCTGCGCGCGTTTCTCCGGCGGGACGCCATCGTCCTGACCTCGTCGGGGAACACCCAGGCTCAGTGGTTCCAGGAGGCCGCGGTCTACGAGCCGCAGACCAATCTGACCACCGGCGGCTTTAGCACGATGGGCTGGACGGTGCCCGCCGCGTTGGGGGCCAAACTGGCCGCGCCGGGTCGCCAGGTGGTCGGCCTGCTGGGCGACGGCGATTTCCTGATGACGGTGCAAGAGCTGGCGACGGCGGTGCAGTATGACTTGCCGGTCGTTTACGTGGTGGCGAACAACGCCGGCTGGATCGCCATCCGCGACCTGCAGGCCGCCGTCTACGGCCCGGAGCGGGCGGTGGGCGCCGAGTTCCTCAAGGATGACCGGCCGGTCACGCCCGATCTGGCAGCGATTGCGCGCGGCTTTGGCTGCTACGCCGAGCGCATCTCGGCCCCTGAGGAAGTGCGTCCGGCGTTGGAACGGGCCTTTGCCTCCGGGCAACCGGCGGTGATCGAGGTCTTGGTCGAGCGAAACTACCCCCTCTCCGGCAGCCCGGCGGTGGGGTGGTGGGATGTGCCGGTGCCCACGTACCTGAACGACCGGCGGGCCTGCTATGAGCGGGAGCGGGCTGAGGAACAATAACCTATAGGACTTGCGCAAACGCGGCTTTTTTTCACCGCAGAGGCCGCCGAGGACGCTGAGAAACTATAAATCCTCTGCGCTCTCTGCGTTCTCAGCGGTGAAATTCAGGTAATTTGCGTAAGCCTTGACCTAAACAATTCAGGGAGGGTGCAATGTCGCCGATTCGAGTCGCCATTGTAGGATGTGGTCGGATTTTTGATTTGCATGCGATGGGTTATCGCGATGTGGAAGGGGCGCGCATTGTCGCCGTATGCGACACTAATCGCCGCCGCGCCCAAACGCAGGCGCGCGCCGTGGGGGCGGAACGGATCTACACCGATTACCGCCATGTGCTGGAGGATCCGGAGGTCGATCTGGTTGAGTTGCTGGTGCCGCATGATCTGCACGCATCGATGACCGTGGCCGCGTGCCGGGCCGGCAAGCACGTTTCGGTGCAAAAGCCGATGGCGCTCACGGCTGCGGAGGCCGATCAGATGATCGCGGCGGCGCGTGAGGCGGGGGTGGTGCTGCGGGTGTACGAGAACTTTGTCTTTTATCCGCCGCACGTCCGGGCGAAGGCGATGATCGACGCCGGCGAGATCGGCGAGCCGCAAATGATCCGCCTCCACGTGAGCACCGGCAAGAGCAAGACCGGCTGGAAGGTGCCGTTGAGCGCGTGGGCCTGGCGCTTTGATGAGAAACGGTGTGGCGGCGGGCCGCTGGTCTTTGACCACGGCTATCATCTCTTTTCGCTGGCCTATCACCTGATGGGGCCGGTGGAACAGGTGACGGCCTGGATTGATCGCTCGCCGGTCGTGCCGACCAAATATCTCGATGCGCCGGCCGTGATGATGTTCCAGTTCAAGGCCCCCCGCTGCTATGGGGTGATGGACTTTGCCCACACGCCGGATATGGTGATGGATTCGCTCTATTACAACGACGACGACCGGGTCGAGGTGATCGGCGAGCGCGGCATCATCTTCGTCAACCGCTGCACGGCCCACACGGTAGACCTGCCGCCGTTGATGCTGTTCCGGGACGGCAAGACCACGGCGATCCCTGTGGAGCGTGTGGAATGGCACGACAGTTTCGTGGATTGCACCCGTCACCTGATCGAGGTGCTGCGCCACGGCGGGCAGCCGGTGCTGGACGGGCCGACGGGCAAGGCGGTGCTCCAATTCACTCTCGCCGCCCAGGTCTCGGCTCGCGAAGGCCGCGCCGTGCGCCCAGATGAAGTGTGTTAATCGCGCAGGAGGCAAAATGCGGGCGATTGTCGTTGGCTCAGGGATGGCCGGATTGACGGGGGCGGCCTACTTATCGCAGGCCGGGTATCAGGTTGCCGTCTACGAGCAATATGAGGAGATCGGCGGCGTGACTGCTACGCTTCACCGCGAGGGTTTTGGCTGGGACCTGGGGCCGCTGCTGCTGGAAGGGTTTGGGCCGGGCGAGCCGGCCGGGGACATCCTGGCCGAGTTGGGGGTCGCCGGGCAAGTGCGCACGGTGCGCGATGACCGAGGCGCCGTCTTCCCGGATTTTGCCTTTTGGAAGCCGTCCGAATACGCCGACCCCTACTGGCGGCGCGAACATCTGAAACGCCTCTTTCCCGATGAAGAAGCAGGGCTTGACCGCTACTATCAATTCTACGACCGGATGATGGACTTGATGGCGCTGGCCCGGCGGGCCGAGCGGGCCAGCGGACCGGCTGCCCTTTTGCTCAAGGCCCGTCTGTTCCTTCTTTTCCGCTCCATTCGTCCTATGAAGAACTGGAGCAGCGAGCAAGTGCTGAGTCACTTTTTCCGGCGACCGGAAATCAAGGCTGTCTACACGGCGATCCTGGCCGATTTCGTTGTTCGTCCCAGCCAGTTTCCGGGACTGGGCATCCCGGCGGTCAACTCGGAGGTCGCCTTTGACAAGCGCATCCCGTTGGACCTTTCGCCGGCCGGGCCGCGGCTTAGCTTCCGTTACATTCTGGGTGGGTGTGGACAACTGGTAGAGGCGCTGGCCGGCGTGATTCGGCGCGGCGGCGGGCAGATTCACACGCGCGCGCCGGTAACCCGCGTACTGCTGGAGGGGAAC
>FWPV01003250.1_pt1 | contig 37377 bp, 26 predicted proteins | sample 2228371 | NCBI WGS metagenome assembly FWPV01 (sample SAMEA103939776, study PRJEB20133) | metagenome | reverse complement strand
AGCGATGTTTCGGAGCCGAGCTCCTCCATCCAGGCCTCGCTCCCCCCTCGCCCCCTGCCCCCTCAGTACCCGCTCTCCTGCTCCACCTCCGCAATACTCTCCTCAATAATGTCCATCCCCTTAGCCGCCAGTTCTTCGGTCATCACGATCGGCGGGGACATGCGCAGGATATGCCCCGCCGGGACCCAGGCCAGGCCCTTGCGGAAGGCCCGCTGGTACACCGCCTTGCCTGCCTCGGTGAAAGGCTCCTTGGTGGCGCGGTCCTTGACCAGTTCCACCCCCAGCAGGCACCCCTTGCCCCGCACGTCGCCGATGATGGGGTGCGCCGCCTTCATCTGCTCCATGCGCTTCTCAAAGTACGCCCCCAGCTCCAGCGCGTGCTCGTTGAGACCCTCCTCCTCGATGACCTCAATGCTCGCCAGGGCCGCGGCGCAGGCCATGGGATTGCCGCCGTAACTGGTGCTCGCCGAGATCTTATTGATCGCGTCCTTGTAGCGCTCCGAGACCATCATCGCCGTCACCGGGAAGCCGTTGCCGAAGCCCTTGCCCAGGGTCACCACGTCCGGGCGGGTGTCCCAGTGCTCCATACACAGGTACTTGCCGGTGCGGCCCATACTGGTCAGGACCTCGTCGGCCATGAGCAGGATGCCTCGCTCGTCGCAGAAGGCCCGCAGCTTGCGGAAGAAGTCGTCCGGCGGGAAGACCGATCCGGCCCAGCCCTGTACCGGCTCGAGGACGAAGGCGGCGATGCTGCCGGTGGTGGCTTGCTCGATGAACTCGGCGAAGAAGGCCAGGTAGGCGTCGGTGTCAATGGTCCCGTCCGGCTTGGTGAACAGGGGCCGGTAAGGATAGGGCCGGGGGACCATGTAGAAGCCCTGGGACCGTCCCGGTCCGTTCGTGAGGTTCATCTTGCCGCAAGAGACGGCGTGACCGGTCTTGCCGTGGAAGTCCATGTAACAGGAGATGAATTCGTGCCGCCCCGTGGCCGCCCGGCAGACGCGCAACCCGGCCTCTACCGCGGTCGTCCCGCTGTCGTACAGCTGCATCCCGGTCAGGTCCCAGGGCTGGATCTCGGCCATCTTCTCCAGCAGCGCCACCTTGATCGGCGTGTTGAAGTCATGGCAGTTCATCAGCGTGTTGGCGTAGCGGGCCACGGCCTCGCTAACTTTCGGGTGGCAGTGCCCCAGGGTGGTGACGTAGATGCCGCTGGAGAAATCCAGATAGAGGTTGCCGTCCACGTCGGTGAGCGTGCAGCCGTGGCCGCTCGCAAAGACGACCGGGCAGAGCGTGACCTGGCTGGAGTACCCAATCATGTACTTCATGCCGCGGGTGTTGTACTCCTCGGAACGCGGGCCGGGGACGGTGTCGGTCACCAGCTGGGGCACCGCGGTCGGGTCCAGCCGGGCCCAGTAGTCGGTGGGAAGAGACATGCAGTCAAACCTCCGCGAGGACGGGTTAGAATGGGTCTGACGCCTATCATACCCGGCATACAGTCTCTGTCAAGGCAGGCTGCGGGCGAAGTGGCTTGAGGCGCTCGGGGTAGACGGAGGGCCGGCGGAGGGAGCCGCGCCCTTGTCGGAGAATCATGAAAGTGATCGATGTCGAAGGAGGCATGCCAGTACTCATGTACGCAAGCAGGCTCTGGTTGGCCCTGGCAGTTCTCCTTGTCGCGGGGCAGCTGTCGGTGGCGGACCTGACCCCCGCGGAGCGGCGCGCCGCCTTTCTGGCCGGGCTTCCCGAATGGCGCAAGGAGCGACGCGAGGAGGTGCGCCGGTTCCTGCTGGACTTTCCCCATCGGGACCGCTGGAAGTGGGCCCCACTGCTGGACTCCGACGATCCGGAGTTAATAGCGCGGGGCAACGCCGGCCTGCGCGATACCGCCCGCGATGCGCTGACGGCCACCGACTTCCTGCTGGCCGAGAAGCTCTACGGCGATAAGCTGGAGCCGGCCACGCACGAGTACCTCTGCGGGCAGCTCCGCCAGGTGCTGGCCGACCCGAACGCCTGGCCCTACAGCTGGCCCACTTGGCTGATGAACCCAGAGGGCGTGGATCGCCCCTACGGCAGCCAGACCTATTACACCGCCATGGCTGGCATCTTGGCGGGCGAGGTTCTCGGGGACCCGAAGCTCCTGGCCGCCGGCAAGACCTGGCTGCGCAGGCTGCTGGTCACCCGCAACCTGGATGGCGAGGACGGCGAGTACAACAGCCCCAACTACAGCACCTTCGGATTGGTTCAGCAAGCGGTGCTGGCCGACTGCGCCGACGATCCCGAGGCCCGGCTCCTGGCCCAGTGGCTCTTTGCCCGCATGTATCTTATGCAGCTCATGCGTTACCATCCCCCCAGCAATCAGGTGGCCGGTCCCCACTCGCGCGGCTATGCCGATCAGCAGTTGGGCACGGGCAGCCTCAACCTGACGCTTCACGACACGACCATACCGGCGGGCGTCTTCTTCGACCTCCCCCTGGCCCGCAAGTACAACGGCGGCTACGGCGCCCACCGCATGAAGGACTGGCTGACTACCTGGCACGTCCCCGACTACGTGGCCCACCTGGCCACCGACAAGCCCTATCCGTACGAGGTGCTCTCCACCAGCTGGGACGGAGGCTGGAACTGGACGCGGGCCGACGGCAAGCGGCGGATCATCCAGGGCGGAACCCGGCAACACACTACCTACCTGACCGAGGCCTATGGGCTGGGCACCACCGACTCCCTCTATCTATACCAGCCTTCAGGCAATCCCTTCCTCGCCCACTGGGCCCTCGCGCCCCAGATCAAGAGCGTCGCCGACTTCCGCCTGCTCTGGTGCTGGTACGCGCGCGACGACCAGGGACCGTTCGAAGAGGTCCTGAAGCTCCGCCGGGGCGGAATCTTCCGCAGCTTGCAGCACCGCAACAAAGTCCTGATGCTTTATCAGCCCAAGGACCTGCCCGAGCCGCTGACCACGGATGCGCTCCGGCTGGCGTTCATGCTCTCCGCCTTCCGGCCAGTGGAGGAGATGTGGGTCGGCGACCAGCGCTTTGAGGCGCCGCCGGCCACCTACGACAAGACCGCGCCGGTCTTTCTCAGCGACGGCGCCGTCTACGCCGCGATCCTGCCCCTGGAGGTCACCGACCTGGGACGCGATTGCGCTATGCGCATAGACAAAGACGAGCACGAGCTCCTGGAGCTCTCCTACTACAACTACCGCGGCGACCAGCGCACCTTCTCCTGGGACGAACTACCCCGCATCCGCAATGGCTTTGCTTTCGAGATCGCCGCCAGAGCGGACTACCCCAGCCTCGCGGCCTTCCGGGAGCACATGCTGGCCGCGCAAGTCACCGACACGATGGAAGGCGACGAGCGGGAGGCGGTCTTCATCAGCGGCGGTGATACTCTACGCCTGCGCTTCAATCCGGTGACTGAGACGGTCCTGGCGCGGCAGGTCAACGGCCAGGAGGTCAAGCACCAAGGCATGCGCAGCACCTGCGCCGTTCTCTCCACCGAGCAGGAGATAGCACTGCAAGCGGCCCGGATCACGCAGCCCGGCAACGTGGGCCTGTGGCTGCTCAAGCATCCGCTGGCCGACGACTACGCGGTGTGGAACCTCTCCGGAGAGACGGTGAGCTTCGTCCTGCGCGCCCCGGCGGGGACGGTGCGGGTGGAGAACCTGGGCTTCGGGCGGCTGCTGTTGCGGGGCGGAGCGGCTCCCGTCCTGGAGCTGGAGCAGTTGCCGGGCGGCGCCGCCCGGATTGAAGCCACCGCCGCAGAAGGCCCCCTCGCCATCAAGCATCGGAGCGGGTGACGGCGCGTTCCCGCCCCCTGGAGGAGAAAGACACGTGGGTAAGTACGACCACCTTGAACTGCACGGCGAAGAGCGCGAGCAGGCCATTGCCGCCATGACCCGCCAGATCGCCGCCTGGGGGCTGACTATGCCCCCGGTCACCCCGCTGGTGAACCACTTCGGCCTCCGCCGCTTCTATGAAGTGGGCCTAAGCGAGTACTGGGTCGCCAATGAGACCCAGGCCGGTTACTGCGGCAAGTTTCTCTTTGTCTTCGACGGCCAGACTTGTCCGTACCATCACCATGACATGAAACACGAGACCTTCTTCGTGATCAAGGGCGCGGTCCGGATGAACGTGGACGGCGAGGACCGCGAGATGAAAGAAGGCGACCTGCTGGTCATGCCGCCCGGGGTCAAGCACTCCTTTACCGGCCTCGGTCCGGCCCTGCTGCTGGAGGTCTCCATGCCCTCCGTCCTACAAGATAACTTCTTCGCCGACCGGCAGATCGGCGACAATGGAGTGATCTGACGTCTACCCTGATCGTGAGGTGGTCATATGCCCAAACCCGTGCCTCTGTCCGCCGGCTCCCCTGCGCCTGACTTCCGGCTTCCCGCCAGTACCGGCGGTGAGATCTCGCTCAGTGACTTCCGCGGCAAACAAGCCGTCGTTCTGTACTTCTACCCCAAAGACATGACCCCCGGTTGCACGGCCGAGGCCTGCTCCTTTCGCGACCTGCAGAAGGAGTTCGCCGCCGCCGGGGCCGCCATTCTAGGCGTCAGCCCCGACCCGCTCAAGTCCCACGCCAAGTTCACCGAGAAAGAACACCTTAACTTCCCGCTGCTGTACGATGAGGGGGGCAAGGTCGCTACCCAATATGGCGCCTACGGTGAGAAGGCTCGCTACGGGCGCACCTACCAGGGCAACTACCGCGTAACTTTCCTGATTGACAGACAGGGCAAGATTGCCCAGGTCTGGCCGGACGTCTCGGTGTCGGGCCACGCCGACGAGGTCCTCGAGGCAGTCCGGGCGCTGGGTTGAGTCCGCCCACGCTGACCTGATTCCGTGTCGGAGACAGATTCGGAGGTGACCGATCGTGAGCAGACAGATACCGGTAGTCACCCTATTGCTGATCGCCAATCTGGGTTGCCTCGCCCTCGCCCAAGCCGCCGGCCCGGCTGTCCTCTTCTCCGGCGGCCTTCACGCCGGCTACGCTGCCCGTCCTTTGCATGACCTGGGTCTGGGGGTGGACACCTGCCCGGCTGGGCAACTGGCCGCCCGCCTTGCCACCGGCAAGTACAACGTTGTCGTGGTCAGCACCATGAACGACGCGGACCGCAAGGCCGTGGACGACTTCCTGGCGGCAGGCGGGGGCGCCTTCGTCTGCAACCCGGAAAACTACTGGTCCGATGCTACCTGGGGGCCCACCAACGAATGGCTCGCCCAACGCGGCGCCCGCCCCCGCTGGGAACTGCTCGAGGATACCGATCCAAACAACGTTGTCAGGGACACTATGGGTTGTCGCCTGTCCTACAGCACCTCCATCTCCCCGCCGGTCAACCAGGATGTGCGCGGTGTCTTGACGCTGATCTGGGCGAGCACCACCGGCATCGAGCCGCCCATGTCCCTCGACTTCGGCCCTGACTGGACCGTAGTCGTACGCGGGGCTCAGTCCCTGCAAGGCAAAGCGGAGGTCCGCAATGATCCTCCCTTGCAGCCCTGGATCCCCAAGGAACTGGCCGCCCCGGCCCCGGCGCTGATGGCCGTCCGCCAGGTCGGGCCCGGTCGCCTCGCCGTGGTCGGCATCCGCAGCCACTGGCTGTTTACCTCCCCACCCAACTGCCCAACCGCCTTGGCTATGCTCAGTCAGGGCGCCGGGGACAAGCCCAGCGACTGGCTGCGCGTCTTCGCCAACACCTTCCGCTGGCTGGCTGAGCCCTCGCTGCAGGCCGGCCGCGGCGGCGCTACTACTCCGCCCGAAGTGCTCAACCCGCCTGTGCAGGTCTGGCCCCAAGCCCCGCTCTTGGACTGGAGCAAGCAACCTCCCCTGCAAGATCAACTGCAAACCGCCGGTCTTATCGGTGCCCGCACCGCCCTCTCCTCAGGCGCCGGCACGGTTGCCGACTACGTTCAGGCCGCCCGCGCTGCCGGCCTGCAGTTCCTCGTCTTCCTCGAGGACAGCCTCAAGATGGACCAGGCCCGCTGGGACCAACTCGTGGAACAGTGCAAGGCGGCTTCGGACGACACCTTCCTGGCGGTGCCGGGGCTTACCTACGAAGACGCACAGGGCAACCACCACTACGTCTTCGCCGACCAGGTCAAGTTCCCCAAGCCCTCCATGCTCCTCCCGGACGGTCGCCTGGCCACCAACCAGAGCTACCGCACCCGCGCCTTCTTCGACTACGACAACGAGTACCTGCAGCAGCAGGCTATCCGCGGCTTCTGGAATCACCGGGCCAACATGCTCCCGCCCGCCGACTACAAGCTCTACAACTCCTTCCCCGTATTCGCCTTCGAAAACGGCAAGCCGATTGACGATGCCCTACCCGACTATCTCTACCTGCAGGGCATCGGCGGCTGTCAGTGTGCCGTGGCCCTGGAGTTCATGACCAGCCCCGATCAGGTCGCCCGCCGCGCTGCCGAGGGCTGGCGCGTGGTGTGCCACCGCCCGCTCAAAGCGCTTGACGGGACCTGGCATCACGGCGCCTGGTCCTTCAGCGGCAGCGGTTCGCAATACCTGACCAACGGCCCCCAGATCCTGGTCTGGGACAGCCCCAATCGCCTGTGCGAGCCGCGCGGCGAATGGTGGCGGCCCGATATCTGGCAGTACCGCCTGCGCCTGCGCGTCGCCTCCGACGTCGGCCTCAAGACCGTCACCATTCACGACGGTGACCGCGAGGTCTTCCGCCAGTGGCGGCCCGCCGGGGCCAAGCAGTTTGAGCAGTCCCTCGTCCTGGCCAACTGCCAGCAGCGCGGCTTCACGCTGGTCGTGGAAGACCTCCGAGGGCGCCGGGCCATCAGCATGTCCTTCTGGAATCGCAACCTGAACAACGAAGAGTTCTTCTGTAGCGACCGCTGCAACTTCCTGGGCAACGCTCGCCTGCGCAAACGCTCGGGCGAGCAGTACTGGACCCAGGTCAGCTTCTCCGCCAACATGGGCATCACACCCTCCAAAGGCCGCCTCAACATGCAGGCCGCACCCGCCGTGGGACTGACCGCCAACTCGCCCACGCTGCCCATTGATGGCGCGCCCGCCGGCTTTCCTACCTACAACCTCTACCTCAATCCCCAGATTCCCGGCGAATACCCCTCCCTGTTTGCCTATCCCCAGACCTATCTGGTCGGGCCCGAGATCGGCATCGGCCAGGCCGACATCAAACTCGCCTATGACCCCGCGGAAAAGGACGCGAAGGAGACCCCGTTCGGGTTCCCCTATGACCAACCTCAGGACGGTTGGGGCAACTCCTGGAGCAGTTGGCACAAGCTGATTCCGACGCAGAAAGTTGCCGGCTGGGTGCGTCTGGCCGCCTGCACCTGGCTCACTGAGGGCTTCCGCCTCGGCTGGCTGGAGACAAACCTCACCGTCAAGGACGCAGTTGCCGTGCCAGAGAAGGGCATGCCGGTCACAACCTTCAAGGGCGAGCTCTGGCAGGGCAGGGAGAAGATCGGCACCTACGACACGCCTTCGCTGTCTGGTCCGTTCGCTCGGGGGACTTACGCCACCCTTGAGGACCGGGGCGGCGCGGTAGTGCTCATCGGGATGGACGATGACGTCGTCTATGAGTATGCCAAAGGCAACCTGAACCTGTTTTACAGGCCGAAGCAGGCGGTGCTGGCCAAGGGGGACGCGATCCGCTACACCGTCGCCTTCGCCGGCGCCGGGGCGGAGACGACCACTGCGCAGATGCTGGCCTTCGCAGACAAGTTCGGGATCGCCACCCCGGGAAAGACCGCCTATTTGCCTCGGATCACGCGAGGGAAGGCCGTGGACAATTACCTGATCTGGCGTCTGGACGGTCAGGGGAAAGGTGTTACAGCGAGGGTCCCGAAGACGGACATGCCCGGCTTCCTGCCGGTCTGTGTGGAGGGGCTGAACGACAACTGGTCAGTGATCCTGCTGGACAGGAATCGCGAAGCACCCAACACCCGAGCGCTGCCCCTTCGTGACGGCTTGGCCTGGGGCCAGTTGGATCTCAACGAGGCCGACAGCGACCTCTTCATCGGCCATCCCGTCATCGCCGATCGGCCTCAGGTCAAGCTCTTGGTCTCCTGGCAGGAGCCCGCAGTCTGGTTCATCGAGGCGCACAACCCGACGGAGAAACCGCTTCCGGTCACCCTCAGTGCCGCTCCCGGCTGGACGGCCTTCACTTTCCGCGAGAGTCTGACGCTCGCACCCGGTTCCAGCCGCACCTGGACCGTCCGCGAACCCCTCCCGCGCTCCTCGCCACCCATAGGTGACAGGTGAGATCGCTGGTCGTGGCCTCAGGCCTCGGTGCGACAGAATCGCACCACTCGCGGCTTCTCGAGGCGGGCGAAATCCTCATAGGCCAAGATGACGACCTCCCGGTGGTTGCCGGCGCGGATGGCGATCCGCTCCTCCTTGGCCAGGCGCTCATCCACCAGGGTGCGCAACCCGTACTGCGAACCGAACGGCGGCTCCGCCCCCAGTTCGCAGTCAGGGAAGAGGTCCTTCAGGTCCCGCTCCTGGGCCAGTTCAACCTCCTCCCCCAGCATGTCCGAGACCAGATCCAGATCCACCCTACAGGACGCCGGCAACACCAGCAGCACGCTATCCTCCCGCGTCTTCACCACCACCGTCTTGGCGAACATGCTGCCCGAGATGTGCTGGGCCGCCGCCTCCTCCTGCGCCGTGAAGTGCTCCTCATGATGCCTGACCTCGAAGTCCACGCCCTGCGCGTCGAGAAACTCCAGCACTTTCATATGCATCCCTCCTTGGCCTAGTTGACGGCCCACTCCGCTCGGGGTTCACCGCCCGCCCTAGGCCGCAGGCTTGTAGTGCGCCGCTCCGGTAGGGGCGGCAACTTGTTGCCGCCCGGAGGTGGTTGTTGGGCTGGTGTTCCTATGGACAAACCGCACAAGGCGTCTGCGCCCAGTCCGGCCCCTATGGTGCCGCCGACCTCCGTTACGACAGGCTCCGCGTCCCGGGCGTAGCCGGGAGGATCGCCGGGGCAGGAAATCCCCCTCCCGAGGCGAATCGTTCCTGCAACCCTCGCATGGCCACCGTCCTGCCTGCCCTCGTTTCCCACGCCTCGCCTCGTCCGACCTCCCCGGTCACGGCCCGGGCGGTCGTCCTCGCTCTCCTGCTCATTCCTCCCGTCGTTCACCCGGTCACCATGGCCGAGATGTGGTACCACTCGGCCCAGCCCTCCTCGCTCTCGATCTTCGCCAGCGTGGTCATGGCCCTCCTGCTACTGGGCCTGCTCAATCTCGCCCTCCGGCGCTTGCTCCCCCGCTGGGCCCTCAGCCGGGGCGAACTTCTCACCATCTTCTCGCTCCTCGCCGTCGCTCAGGGCATCGCCGGTCGCGACCTCGGCCAGAGTCTCATCGGCGTCCATACGCACGCCTACTGGTTCGCCACGCCCGAGAACAAGTGGCTGGACCTCTTCGGCGAGTACCTCCCCAGGGACCTGACGGTCAGCGATCCTGGCGCGCTCCGGCGCTTCTACGGGGGCGACTCCAGCCTGCTGCGTTCGGGAGACCTGCCCCTGTGGCTACGGCCTTGCGGCTTCTGGCTTGTCGTCACCATGGGCATGACGTGGGTCAGCCTCTGTCTCGTCTCGCTCTTGCGGCGGCGTTGGATTGAGCAGGAGAAACTCTCCTTCCCCCTGGCCCAGGCTCCGCTGATCATGACCGACCAGGGCGGCCGCCTCTACCGCAACCCCGCCTTCTGGTGGGCCTTCGGGCTGGTAGCCTTCTTTAACACCCTGCGCATACTCCACTACTTCCTCCCCGCCTTCCCGGAGGTGAGAAACGCCTACCCGATCTGGCTGTTCGGGGCTGGTCGTCCGTGGAGCGGGATGGGGGCCGTCTGGTTCCAGTTCCGCCCCCACGTCATCAGCATGGCCTTCTACATGCCGCTGGACCTCTCGTTCTCGGCCTGGTTCTTCTGGGCCGCGGCCAACGGACAGCTGCTGGCGCGCTCTTCCCTGGGCTATCCCCGGGTAGACCGCCTCAATCAGCAATCGGTTGCCGCCTGGATCGCCCTGATCGCCGTCGCCCTGTGGCGCGCCCGGACGATGCTGGGGTACTACTGGGAGGTGGCGTTCCATGTAGGGGCGGATTTTGACCCGTCTGCGGGCCAATATCCGCCCGCACGCGCGGGTGGACATTGCGGCGCGGACGCCGCAAAGTCCACCCCTACACAGCCCCCGCCCAACTTCCCGGACGCCGACGAGGCGCTCTCCGCCCGGCTCGCCTACCTCGGCCTCTTTGCCGGTATCGCCTTCCTCACCGGGTTCGCGGTGCGCGAGGGGATGAGCCTGCCGGTCGCCCTCTTCTTCTGGATCATCTACTTCGTCCTGGTCCTCGCCGCCACCCGCATCCGCGCCGAGTTGGGCGCCCCGGCCACGGAACTCTCCGGCACCCTGCCCGCCTGGATGCTCACCACCGCCTTCGGCGTGGAGCGGGTTGGCGCCCGCAATCTTACCAGCCTCATGTGCTTCGACTGGCTCTCCGGCCCCCGTCCCCATCCCCAGCAGCACGCCATGGAAGCCTACAAGCTGGCGCACGAGGGCGGCGTCCGGCCGCGTGCCCTGACCTGGGCCCTACTCGCTGCCGTCGGCGCCGGCTTCCTCTTCGTCTACTGGTCCTCCGTCGCCATGTTCTACCACCGGGGCGCCGAGCACAACTCCTTCAGCGGCTACGTGACCTACCCGCAACTGTCCTACCACGCGCCCAATACTCTGGGCCTCGCCCACCTGCTGCAGATGCCTACCGGCACCAACTGGGGCGATATTGGGCAATTCGCCGCCGGCATGGCCGTAACGATAGTCCTGTACGCCCTGCGCCAGCGCTTCACCGGCTTCCCGCTGCATCCCATCGGCTTCGCCCTGGGCTGGTCCTGGACGCTGTTTATCAACTGGCTGTCCATCTTCCTGGGTTGGCTAGTCAAGTGGGCCGTGCTACACTACGGCGGCTACCGCACCTACCAGAAGGCGCTGCCCGTCTTTACCGGCCTGCTGGTGGGCGACTTCGCCAGCGGCTGGGGCTGGAATCTAATCTGCCAACTCCTGCAGATACCCATCAAAGGCTTCCCGTAGCAAGTCGCGAGTCCATCCCGTGTTCTGAGGTCTAAGGTCCGATGTCTGAAGTTGCCCTCTCCAACCGCGACCGCTTCAACCGCGTCCTCCGCTTCCAGCCCGTGGACCGCCTCCCTGTCATCGAGTGGGCGGGATGGTGGGATAAGACGATCACCCGCTGGCATGGCGAGGGTCTGCCGGAGGAACTGACTGACGCCTTCGAGATCCGTCGCTGGTTCGGGCTCGACGACCTGCAGCAGGAGTGGTTCCCGGCGACTCTGCCCGACTGCCCGGTGCCGCCGAACGGCCGCCGCCACTGGATTGAGGATGGCGTGGGTTACGACGACCTGCGCCCCTGGCTCTTCCCCGACCCCGTCCCCTTCGATCGCGAGAAAGCCCGAGCCTGGGCCGCTGCCCAGCAGGCCGGCGACCTGGTCGTCTGGATCACCCTCAACGGCTTCTTCTGGTTCCCCCGCGGCCAGTTCGGCATCGAGGGGCACCTGTACGCCTTCCACGACCACCCCGACGTGATGCACCAGATGAACGAGGACCTGCTCGCCTACAACCTGCGCATCCTGGACCAGTACTGCGAGTACCTCACCCCCGACTTCATGACCGTGGCCGAGGACATGTCCTACAACCACGGCCCCATGATCTCCGAGACCATGTTCGACGAGTTCCTGGCGCCGTACTACCGGCGGCTCATCCCCGCCCTGCAAGAGCGAGGGATCCTGCCGCTGGTGGACACGGACGGGGACATTACCGACCTGGTACCGTGGATGCGCAAGGTAGGGATCCGAGGCTTCCTGCCCCTGGAGCGTATGGCCGGAGTAGACGTCAATCAGTTGCGCCGCGACTACCCCGACCTGCTCATGATCGGGGGGTTTGACAAGACCGTCATGCACTGCGGGGAAGAACGGATGCGAGAGGAATTCGAGAGGCTGCTGCCGGCGATGCGCGCCGGTGGGTTTATCCCCTCTTGCGACCACCAGACCCCGCCGGGGGTGTCGCTGGAGGACTACCGGCTGTATCTGCGCCTGCTCAGGGAGTATGCGGAGAGGGCCGCCCTGTAGGGCGCGGGCTTGTACCGTGCCGCTTGGAGCGCAGGCTTCCCGCCTGCCTCCGCCCGGACTGGTCCCCTTCTCGACGCCCGCGTGAGGGCCGACTACTTCTTCTGCTTCTTCTTGGGTTGGTACCTCTTCTCGGCCCGGCGGCTGCGAGCTTTGGCCTTACGCGCCTTCTGCACCTTGGTGGTCAGCCACAGCGCCAGGTAGCCGCCCCCGAGGACGCCTCCCCCGATCAGCACGATGAAGGCGGCCAGGGACAATCCCGGCATGCCCGCCGCCTTCTCGTAGTAGCGGAAGACTAGGTAGTACAGCGCAGCGCCTATCCCACCTCCTACCACCACTCCCAGCAGGCTGGTCAGCATACGCGTGATGTCCGTCATCGGATGCCCCTTCGACGCAGTACTTGGCGCCCCGGAGCATTCGCCACGCCTGTCTCGGCAACCTCCGTGGGTCGCCTCCGGTTGAGAAAGCCGCGAGGAGACGGTACAATCCTCCAGGTACTCACCGGCGCGAGTTTTGGCTCCGCGCCGGTTTCTAGCAAGGAGCTCGATCTATGCGCGGCACTCTAACTGAGAAGATCCTGCGGGACCACCTTGTCTCCGGCACTCTTGAGCCGGGCCAGGAAATTCAGATCCGCATTGACCAGACCCTCACCCAGGACGCCACCGGCACTATGGCCTACCTGCAATTCGAAGCTCTGGGTGTACCCCGGGTCCGCACCGAACTCTCGGTCAGCTACGTGGACCACAACACACTGCAATCCAGCTTCGAGAACGCCGACGATCACCGCTATTTGCAGTCCGTCGCCGCCAAATGTGGCGTCTACTTCTCGCGTCCCGGCAACGGCATCTGCCACCAGGTCCACCTGGAGCGCTTCGGCATCCCCGGCCAGACGCTGCTGGGCTCCGACAGCCATACCCCCACGGCGGGAGGACTGGGCATGCTTGGCATCGGCGCCGGAGGACTCGACGTAGCCGTAGCCATGGCCGGGCTGCCCTTCACCCTCTCGGCGCCTCGCGTGGTTCGTGTCTGGCTGACCGGGGCGCTCCCGCCCTGGGTGAGCGCCAAAGACGTGATCCTGGAGATCCTCCGCCGGCTCACGGTCAAAGGCGGGGTGGGCAGGGTCATGGAGTACGCCGGGCCCGGCGTAGCGACGCTGACCGTTCCGGAACGGGCTACCATCACCAACATGGGCGCGGAACTGGGCGCGACCAGTTCGCTCTTCCCCAGCGATGAGATGACCCGTGTCTTCCTGGTAGCGCAGAACCGCGCTGAGGCTTGGCGCCCGCTGGCGGCGAACGAAGACGCTGAGTATGAGGAAGAACTGGCCGTGGACCTGTCCGCGCTGGAGCCGCTGGTAGCCCAGCCGCACAGCCCCGATGCAGTGGTGCCTGTCCGCGAGATCGCGGGCAAGCCGGTGGACCAGGTCTGCCTCGGCTCCTGCACCAACTCCTCGCTGGCCGATCTGATGACCGTTGCCGCCTTGCTCCGCGGCAAGCACCTGCACCCCCGGGTGAGCCTCACCGTCTCGCCCGGCTCGCGACAAGTACTGGCGATGATCGCCCGCAACGGAGCCCTGGCCGACCTGGTGACGGCAGGCGCGCGGGTGCTGGAGTCCGCCTGCGGTCCCTGTATCGGTATGGGCCAGGCCCCCGTCACCGACGCCGTCTCGGTGCGCTCTTTCAACCGCAACTTCCCCGGCCGCAGCGGAACACCCTCGGCGGGGGTCTATCTGGCCGGGCCGGAGGTCTGCGCCGCAGCCGCCCTCACCGGCGAACTGACCGATCCGCGCACACTGGGCGAGTTCCCCCAGGTCACCCTGCCTGAGCGTTTTGATGTGGACGACAGCATGATCCTGCCCCCGGCGGAAGATCCCGACTCGGTCGAGATCATCCGCGGCCCCAACATCCGCCCCGTGCCGCTACGCGGACCGCTGGAAGATGAGCTCACTCTCCGCGTACTGCTCAAGGTCGGCGACCACATCACCACCGACCACATCATGCCCGCCGGAGCCAGAGTGCTGCCCCTACGCAGCAACATCCCCGCCATCAGCGAGCACGTCTTCGCCGCGCTGGATCCGGAGTTCGCCCGACGGGCCCGGGAATGGGGTGGAGGTGTGCTGGTGGGCGGCGAAAACTACGGGCAGGGCTCCAGTCGCGAGCATGCCGCCCTGGCCCCCATGTACCTGGGCGTGAAGGCGGTGCTGGCTCGCTCCTTCGCTCGCATCCACCAGGCCAACCTGGTCAACTTCGGGGTTCTGCCGCTGCAGATCGCGAAGCAGGACTACTCACGTCTGGAGCAGGGGGACGTGCTCTCCCTGACCGGTGTCCGTGAGGCCGTGCAGAAGCAAACACCAATCACCATCAAGAACGGGACGCAGGGCTACGAGTTCAGCGCCACGCCGCAGCTTTCGCCGCGGCAGGTAGAGATAGTGCTGGCCGGCGGGGTGCTCAACTGCGTGAGGGAACAGGTAGCGAAACGGGACTGACGTCGGAGTCGGGCAGGGACGGCGATCCATCGCAGTAGTTTCCCACTAGAGCTAGCCCTGGGCCCCCCGGCGAGCCAGTAACTTTCCGGAAAGCCCAGGAACAAGCGAAGGGGCTGTCCCCTCTCCCGCAGGGAGAGGGGGTCCGGGGGTGAGGCAAGACGGCGCCCCCGGTGCCTCCTCATCTCAATATCCATGCGGCCTGCCAACCCTATGGGACACTACTGCAACAAGTTGCCGTCCCCACTTCTGCCCGGGAACGCTCCCTCTACAGCTGCCCCTCGATCATCTGGGCAAGCTGCGCCGCGCTCTGCACCCCGATCGCCTGGTCCACCACTTGCCCGCCCTTAAACAGGAAGAGCGAGGGAATGCTGCGGATGCCGTACTTCGAGGACACGGTCGGGCACTCGTCTACGTTGACCTTGACGACCTTGGCCCGGCCCTCGAACTTCTCGGCCACCTCATGGACAATCGGTGCCGCCATCCGGCAGGGCCCACACCAGGGCGCCCAGAAATCAACCAGTACCGGCACCGTTGCCTGCACTACCTCGGTCTCAAAAGTCTCGTCGGACACGTCTATCGGTTCAGCCATGGAAACATCCTCCTGGAAATGTACTAAGCCACCTGGGATAGACCGCATGAGTGGCCACGCCCTGAGCGCCCCCGAGGGCGCGGACGGTACCTATCCCGCCCTTGTCGTTACCTGTGCGTGCAGGGTGTCTATTGCCCCGCCGCCAGTCTCTCCCCCGTTACCTGCACCGCCAGCTCACGGCTGGCCATCTCTATGTCGCCCGGCCCGTAGGCCGTGATCTTGATCTGGTACTGGCCTGCCGGGAGCGACCCGAAATTGAGCGGCCAGGTGTTGTCACGCAGGTTGCTCAGCGCCCGGATCTTGCCGTCCACCGCCAACTCCACATAGGCGAAGTCTTCCCCGCCCTGTACCCGCACATGCAGGCGCGCTCCCCCTTGGCCGGCGGCGGGCTGCGGCTCCAGGCTGGCTTGCACCTCGGCCGGTTCCACAGCAGTCGGCCGGGGAGCTACCTCCCCCGGCGCCTCGGCCGTCCCCGCCTTCTCCGGTTGCGACCGGGAATTCTCGGTGGGCGCAACCGGCGTCTGCCCCGCCCGGTCGTGCATGATGTAGTTGGCCACTACCAGCGCCGCTATCACATGGAACCCGGCCCGCACCGCCAGCGTCCGCCCCTCGCCGTTCTTCGCCTCGCACAGGAAGGTGGGGTACTGCTGCCGCAGTCCGAAGTAGCGGTGGCACAGCGCCAGATTCTCCCCCGGGTAGTCGTAATAGACGTTGAGGGGGTAGCCGAGAGTTCGCAACCAATCCGTCAAAGCGGCGCTCATCTGCTTGGTGCGGCGGTACAGATGGGGGGAAAGCGCCTCGCTCCGCCCGGTCGTCTCTACGAAGTTCTCCTGATAAGCCTCTCTGCCGCTCGACGCCGGTAGTTCGTGCAAATCCAAGATGGCGTCCGGCCGCTCCCGGCGCACCGCCGCCTCAATCAGCCGTGTCTCCGGCTGGCTCAGATTCCCCCAGTCGCGGTTGAGGTCCACCCCGTTGGCATTGCTGCGCCGGCGGTTGACCATTCCGTCGGGATTCGCCACCGGCACCGCCACAATCCGCAGGTGTTTGAGAATCTCCGCCTCCAGGCTCGTCGGTGCCGCGGCAAAGTGCTGCAGCAGCGCCAGCGCCGACTCGCTGCCTGCGGCCTCCGTTCCGTGCTGGCGCGCAATGATGAACAGGGTGCTCTGCGGGTACGTGGACTGAAAGTCGCTGACCTCCGCCATTACCAGCGGGCGCCCCTGGACACTGGCGCCCATAGTCGTGAGCCGGGCTCGGCCAGTGCCCGGCAACGCGCCCAGATCACCCATGATCCGCTCGAAACTGCGGGGAGAGGCAGGCACTCGGGCCACGATGTCGCCGACGATGTCTGCGTATAGGGAGGAACTCAGCCCGGCCAGGAGCAGGACTGCACCCCAGCGGATCGCCCCCGTGATGGAGTTGGTGCGAGAGGAGGCCGCCATAGCCATGAGTGCGGAAGGACCCGCTCCGCCAGGTCACCGCCACCGGGGATGATAGCACGGGAGATACCGGGAGGCAAGGGGGCCCGGTCCCCGGAGCAGGGTCTCTTCCTTTCCGGGTCTGGTCAGTCTGTCGAGTAGTCGAGCGGCTCTTTCCGCCCGATTCCCAACCCCCCCCTTTCCTCATTCACCCCCCTCCCTATCAGGGAGGGGGGCAGGGGGGTGGGTTCGGCGCCGCCGACCCGCGAATCGGACGATGAAAAGAACCCGGTCCCCGCTGCCGTCGCATCTCAGAACTCGTTCCTCACCCTCACCGGCTGCCCGCCTTGCGCCAGGGACTCGATCACTGCCCAGCACGTGGCAATGGTCTTGGCCCCGTCTACGCCGTCAATCAGCGGCGTCGTGTCGTTCAGGATGCAGTCCACGAAATGCGCGAACTCGTTGCCGATGGCCTTGGACATCGGCTCCTTGGGGTAGCGCATCCAGCGGTGCAGGTTAGTCTGCCGCAGCGACAGCAGCGCCTCGTCGCGGGTGTTGTCCCCGCGGATGACTCCGTTGGTGCCCCACAGTTCGCACTCGATATCATAGGGCCGCGGGCACCCGGACGAGTTCATAATCCTCCCGATCGCGCCGCTCTGGAAGCGGACGTTGGCGATGATGTGGTCCTCCCACTTCTGCGCCGGCAGGTTGAAGTGGTTGCCGTAGGCGCTGACCTCCTCCGCGTCGCCCACCAGCCAGCGGGCCAGGTCCACGGCGTGGCAGGCCCCGCCGACGAAGGGATGCCGCTTCTCCGGGTCATACCGCCAGCCGCCCACGCCGGGGATGGTCTCGTAGTTGTGGATGTAACTGGTCTCCACGTAATACGGCGTCCCCAGCGTCCCGTCTTCCGCCCAGGCCTTGACCTGCTCGAAGAAGGGGTAGAAGCGGCAGATGTGGCCGACCATGAGCTTCAACCCGGTGCGGCGCGCCTCGTTGACCATCTCCTCACACTCGGCCACGTTCAGGGCCATTGGCTTCTCCACCAGCACGTGCTTCCCCGCCCGCAACGCGGCGAGGGTCATTCCGTGGTGCAGCCAGTCCGGCGTGGCGATGGACACGATCTGCACGTCCGGCCGCTCCAGGATCTCCTCGAAACGGGTGGTGGCGAAGGGGACGTTGTTCTCCCGCTGCAGGCGCAGGACGTACTGCTCGTCAATGTCGCAGATGGCGACGACCTGGGCGTGCTCATGGGCATTGGCATGCCGCAAATGAGCCGCGCCCATCCCCATGCCGACGATGGCGATGCCGAGTTGGGACATGCTCCGTACACCTCCGAGGGTTAGTGTCAGTGGACAGTGTTAGCCGAAAGGGCCAGGACATCTTGCTCCACTGACCCCGACATTGTCCACTGTCACTGCTGCGCAAACGCCTCCGCCACCGCCGGGTGCTTGATCTTGCCGCCCTGCACGTTCAGCCCCCCCGCCAAAGCCGCATCCTCGGCCAGTGCGGCCTCCAAACCCTTGTCGGCGACAAACGCGATGTACGGCAGCGTGGCGTTGGTCAGCGCGAAGGTGGACGTGCGGGGCACCAGGCCGGGCATGTTGGGCACCGCGTAGTGCACCACGTCGTGCATGAGATAGGTCGGCTCCGAGTGGCTGGTGGGGCGGATGGTCTCCACGCAGCCGCCCTGATCTATGGACACGTCAATGATCACCGAGCCTGCCTTCATGCCCCGGACCATCTGCTCGGTCACCAGGTGCGGGGCGCGGGCGCCGACGATGAGCACCGCCCCGATGAGCACATCGGCGTAGGCCGCCGACCGGGCGATGTTGTAGGCGTTGGAGTAGACCGTAACCACGCGGTTCTGCAGGACGTCGTCGAGGTACTTGAGCCGGTCGTGGTTGATGTCGAGCATGGTCACGCTGGCGCCCATGCCCAGGGCGACCTTGGCGGCATTGACTCCCACCGCGCCGCAGCCGATGATCACCACTTCCGCCGGCGGCACCCCCGGCACGCCGCTGATGAGCACTCCCCGCCCGCCCGAGGGCTTCTCCAGGCAGCGGGCGCCGATCTGGGTAGCCAGCTTGCCCGCCACCTCGCTCATGGGAATCAGCAACGGCAGGCTCCCGTCCGCCCGCTGCACCGTCTCATAGGCCAGTCCGGTCACCCCCGAGCGCAGCAGCGCCTCGGTCAGTTCCCGCGACCCGGCCAGGTGCAGATAGGTGAACAGAATCAGGTCGGACCTCAGGTAGCCATACTCCTCCGGGAGCGGCTCTTTGACCTTGACGACCATCTCGGCGCAACTCCAGAGATCCGCCGCCTCCGCGACGATCGAGGCTCCCGCGTCGGCGTACTCAGAGTCGCGAAAACCGCTGCCCGCTCCGGCCTCCGCTTCGACCAGCACCGTATGCCCGCCACGGACCAGCGTATCTGCCCCCGCCGGGGTCAGGGCAACCCGGTTCTCGCCGTCCTTGATCTCGCGAGGGACTCCGATGATCATGGGTTGCATGTCTCCTCTGGTAGGGGCGGCGATTCATCGCCGCCCGGTGGTGGTTGGTGGGGTGGTGCCGCGTGCGGAGACCACACGTTCCTAGATACGCAGAAGGGCTGCGCGAAGATTCCCCTCCGTTCCACAGCACCAGCCGTCTCCGGGCGGCAACAGAGTTGCCGCCCCTACCGCCCCGCCCCACGCGGGCCACTAATCTGCCAGCTCCCCATACCTCCCCCACTGCTCCTCCAGCGCCCCGTTCTCTTCCGGCCCATACTCCTGCGGCTGGAAGGATGCTCGCACCACTTCCCGCAGTTCCTCCACGTCGGCCAGGACTCCTGCGGCCAGCGCCTGCACCAGCAAGTTCCCCGCCACCGTCGCCTCCACCGGCCCCGCGGTCACCGGCAGGCCGGTGGCGTCGGCAGTCAGCTGGCAGAGCAGGGCATTCTGCGAGCCGCCGCCGACCACGTGGACCACCTCGAACCCGTGGCCGAGAACCTGCGAGAACTGCTCCAGTCCCTGACGGTAGGACAACGCCAGGCTCTCCAGAATGCAGCGGACCGTGGGACCGGTGCCCTCGGGCGGGGCTTGCCCGCTCGTTCGACAGTACTCTCGAATCGCGGCGGGCATGTCCGGCGGAGCCAGGAAGTCGGGCGCATCGGGGAAGACTACCGGCCCTCCGGCAGGCGCAGCCTGCGCCATCTCGACCAGCTCGCCATACGTGTAACTCGCCCCCTCTCGCTCCCAGGCCCGGCGGCATTCCTGCAGCAGCCAGAGCCCCATGATGTTCCGGCAAACGAAGAAATCCAGGCTCAACTCATTGTTGATCCGGGCCGCATACGCCTCCGGGGTCGTCACCGGCTCCGGCGTCAGCGCCCCCAGCACCGACCACGTCCCGCTGCTGAGGAACGCGGCGTCCTCCGGTGGCCCCGGCGTCCCGCCGGCGGGGTAGGTCCGCTCTGCGACCCCCTCCCCTGCCAGGGGAGGGGGCAGGGGGAGGGGCTTCCCAGCCCCTCCCGCTCCGGCAGGCGTGCCCCAGCACAGCGCGCGCGAGGCTGCCCGGAACGGCACCGCCGCCACCGCCGACCCCGTGTCATGCGTGCATGGCGCCACTACCAGCGCCGCCCCCAGCCCCGTCGCCCGCTGCACACTCTCCCGCAGCGTCCCCACCTGCGTTCCGGGGTCCACCAGCGGTGGCATGATCTGCAGGGGCAGCCCCAGCGCCGCAAAAACCTCCCCGCACCACTCTCCCCGCCGCGGGTCGTACAGTTGGGAGTGGATAGCATTGCTGCGCTCACAGAGACGGGCGCCGGTTAGGAAGTACGCCAGCAAGTCGGGGATCATCAAAAAGGTTGCCGCCGCCGGCAGCACCGGGCTGCCCTGCTCCCGCAGCGCCAGCATCTGGAAGGCGGTGTGAATCTGATTCGGGGACATCCCCGTCAGCTCATACATGCGCTCCAGCGGCATCCGCTCCGCCGCCACCTCGACCATCCCCTCCGTCCGCCGGTCGCGGTAGTGCACCGGATTGGCCAGCAAAGAACCGTCTGCCGCTAGCAGGCCAAAGTCCACGCTCCAAGAGTCAATCCCCAGGCTCGCCACCTCCGGACCGAAACGCTCCGCATACAGGCGCATCCCCTTGAGCACTTGGTTGTACAAGCCCAGAATATCCCAGTGCAGCGTCCCGGCGATCTCCACCGGCTCATTGGCGAAGCGGTGGATTTCCTCCAGCGTCAGGCGGCCCTCGGCCAGCGTCCCCACCACCGCCCGTCCGCTCTCGGCGCCCAGGTCAAAGGCAAGAAAGCGTGCGTCAGCCATCGCGCATGACTCTCCTATGCAAACCCCTTCCTACTCAATCCTCGTCCCCTGCACCGTCTCATACACCGCCAGGATATTCTCCACCGTGGTGTCGGCCTGAATCGCATGGTTCGGACCGCAGACATAGCCCCCGCCTCGGCCCAGGATCGCGATGGTCTCCTCCGTGTGCCGCCGCACCTCGTCCGCCGAACAGCGGGGAAGCACATGCTGAATGTCTATCGCCCCGTGGAAGGTCAGGATCCCGCCGAACTCCTCCTTCAGCACCCGCGGCTCCATCTTCTTCGCCCGCACCTGGATGGGATTGAGTATGCGCACCCCCACGTCGATCAGCTCCGGGATCATGTCGTAGACCGACCCGCAAGAGTGATAAAAGATCGCCAGCCGCGTGCCGAAGCGCCGCACAATCTCCGCGTAAAACTCCAGATAGTAGTCGCGGAAAAACTCCCGCCACATCTTGACCGAAATGAACAGACCCTCCTGTGTCCCTAAGTCGCCTCCCCACTGCAGCTCGTCGATGCGCCCGCCTCCCGCCTCTAAAATCCTGATCGCCTTCTCCAGCATCCCCTCATTCTGCTTCCTGATCAGGGCGCGCGCCAACTCCGGACTGAGCGCCAGGTCCAGCAGGAACTTCTCCTCGCCCCGCCACATCATCACGTGCTGGGGGGAAGCGGGATCCGCATTGGCTGTCAGCCAGTATTCATGCTCGGCATCATAACGTGCGATCTGCTCCGCGATCGCCGCGTAGTCCCACCACTCCGGTCGCCCCGCCCAGTTCTCCTTGCCTTCCAGGTCCTCCGGCCTCTCCACGTCCGCCCACGGCCAGTGCACCGGCGTATTGATATTTCCGTACTTGGACTTGACTACCTTGGCGCGCGGCCCGCCGTAGCGGCCCTCCCGGCTGCCGTCGGCGAACTCTCGGGGCGCCGGTCCCACGTACCTGGGGCCGACATGCCTGGTGTCCGTCCCCAGGAGCCGCAGCAGTTCCTCCTCCTCGGTGATTCCCAAGTGTTGCAGCAACGCCTCGGTCGGCTCCCGCTCCCCGGAGTAGAAACAGGGGACCCGGTCCGGCTCCCGATGCTCAACGGCCCGCCGTACCCGTTCGCGTGAGGTCATAGGTAGCTTCCTGGTGGCGGCTCAACCGCGGCCGAATCCCGCCCCCCATAGAATTGGGGTGCCTCTCGCTGACCTGGGTTTCGCGAGTGACGCCCCTCGGTACGGCTCCCGTCGGCGGCGGGTAACCGGTTCTCTCCCAGCCAACCCCATTGCTCCCCTCCCGGCTCCGATCTGCGACTGTCAACTACGGTCTGTCCTCTATCGATTCCCTCTCACGCCCAGGTCATCTCACCCTTCGGCTGCTGGATGATGGTGTTCTTCAGGAAAGCCACCGCCTTGAGGAATCCCTCATCCGCCGTCATCAGGCTGTCCTCGTGCTCGATGGACAGTGCCCCGTCATAGCCGGTCATGCGCAGCGTACTGATCATGTCCCGCCAGACGTCTTCTCCGTGCCCATAGCCCACCGTGCGGAAAATCCAGGCGCGGTTGATCTCGTCCCCGTAGTGCTTCGTATCCAGCACCCCGTTGACCCGCGCCACCCACTCGTAGACCAGCGAATCTTTGGCGTGGAAGTGCTTGACCACGTCCCCCTGCGACTGCAGCCAGCGCAGCGCCGAAGACGGATCGGCGCCCTGCCAGAACAGGTGGCTCGGATCGAAGTTCGCGCAGATCCGGTCGCCGTTCTTCCCTACGCCCTCGCGTAGCTTGATCAGCGTCTCCGGGTTGTACACCAGGAAGTTGGGGTGCATCTCGAAGCAGATGTACACCCCGTGGCGCGCCGCCACGGCAGCCTCTTCCCTCCAGTAGGGCAGCGCCACCTCGTTCCACTGGTACTCCAGCGCCGCCAGGTGATCCTCCGGCCAGGGCGCCACCACCCAGTTGGGCACCTTGTCCGTCGCACACCCGCCCGGCAGCCCGGAGAAATTGACCACGCACTCCACCCCCAGCGCCTTCGCCAGCTTAACCGTCTCCCGCCACACCTCGTGGTGCTCGCGCGCCACCTTCTTGTTGGGGTGCAGCGGGTTGCCGTGGCAGGACAGCGCCGACAGCACCAGCCCCCGGCTGGTGATGGCGCTCAGGAAGGCTTTGCGCGCCTTCGCGTCCGCGTTGAGTCGAGCCGGGTTGCAGTGAGAATTGCCGGGGTAGTTCCCCGTCCCAATCTCCACTGCCTCGATCCCGGCGCAGCAGAACCAGTCCAGCGCCTCCTCCAAAGGCATGCCGCCCTTCGCTACCGCAAACGCTCCGACTTTCATCAGTCAACGACCTCCCTTATCATGCTGTGCTTTGCGCAACCGCTCGTATTCCTCGACCCCGACCTCTAGCCCACGCAGGATCGCGCGAGCGGTCCCCGCGATAGATCCCTCGTACGCGTCGGTGCCGTTGCCCCTCTGCCCTCCGAGTGCACGAACCGCAAGTGCGAGCCGCATTGCTGGACTCGCCGAAAGTCCCCTTGCGCAGCCAGTTGCGCCATCCTGCGACCCCGAAGGGCGCGGCGGACCTCAGGCAGTCTCCAGCCCGGCTCCCTCCGGCGCGGAATTCCCGCTCTTGGCCCTCACCACCCCACCCTCCGACGTATAATACTCGTTCCTCTATCCTGGTGGTGGAGCAGGTGGTGGCGTGCTCGGCGCCGGCTTAGGCGCCGGAGCCGGTGCCCCTCCAGGCTGCGCCGGTGCTGCCGCGGCCTCCCCAGTCGGCGGGGCAGCCTCCTTCGCCGGCCCCGCAGCCGGGGCCGCCGGCTTCTCACCCGCGGGCGTCGGCGCCGCGCCCGGAGTCTCCCCGGCCGGAGCGGGCGTCGCCGCCGGAGCCTCCCCGGCCGGAGCCGCTCCCGGTTTCGGCGGCCGCTTTGGCATCCCTGCCCCTATGCTGAGGTTATCGTCTGTCCCCGACGACGGACACCCCACCACCACAACTAGAGACAGCACCAACGCCCCCAGAGCCACCGCCGCCAACAGCAGACGTGCTGTACGCATAGTGTCACCCTCCCGTGTATGATGCTTTGCTCCCCCGGCCCGTCGGCCTTTGGAGTAGCCCTCCTGCCCGATCATTCGTCAGCTCCCCGTGCTCCAGGCCCGTCCGGAGACCTGGGGCGCTCCAGGCTTTTCGCCTCTACTTCCGGAAGTAGACGCCGTGAAAGGTCCCCGCCACCCAACTCTTGGGGTCCTCGTCGTTCAAGACGATCGCGACCTTGCCCTTGACCCATCCGATCACTCGGGGGTCTTTGGGGTCGGTTGCCGTCTTCCACTCGGTAATCTCCAGAGCGCACCCCCAGTCGGCGTGAACTGTCGCGGGAACCTCGCCATCAGGGTAGTAGTAAGTCGCACCCTCGGTCTCCGGCGCACCCCACCCCTGCTTAGGCCCGACGGGCGTCTCTATCTTCCCCGGTTTGCCTTCCGTCAGTTGATCAGTCCACCTCAGCTCCACGCCCGTCTCCCCGCTCAGGGAGTCGGTGGCCTTCTTCCCGGCCTTGTCATAGATCCCCAGCTTCGGCCCGTTGCTTGTTCTCTCGATGCGCACGGCCTTGGCCGCAAAGGGCTTGCCGTTGACCATGCCCTTGACGGGAACGGCGGGAATGTCCGCCACGGTGGGCTTACCGCCCCACTTGCACTTCGCATATTCGGCTGCCATTACCTCCGCTCCGGGCGCGGCGGCGGCCGCGGCGGGAGCCGCGGGTGTCGAACGGCCCGCTGGTGTGGCGGCGGAAGGTGTCGAACTGGCCGTCGCCGCGGCCTCCTCCGCCGCCTGGTGCGGGCACCCTACTCCGACAACCAGCATCGCGACCAGGGCCACCAACAGCACGGGAAGCAGCGGCAGGCGATTCAGAGTCATCTGGGATACCCTCCGCGAATTCGGCCCGGCCTAGTCCCGGCGGCCCTACCGTTCCACCTGCCGCTCCCTACACCTTCGGCACCTTCACCCAGGTTCCCTTCTCCGCCGCCGTTCCACAGGCCTCCAGCACCGCCTGCGTCTTCACCCCATCCTCGAAGTTCGGCCACGGCATCTTCTTCTTCGCCAGCGCTACCATCAGGTCCGCCACCGTATTGATGAAGGTGTGCTCGTACCCCAGAATGTGCGCCACCGGCCAGTAGCGCGGCCCTCCGCCGGGCAGGCCCATGAAGGGGTGGCTATCGCCGGTCGCCTGAATCACCCGGAACCCCGCCTTGTCCCCCTCCGCCGTGTCGTAGTACTCCAGTTCATTCATTCGCTCCAGGTCAAACCGCAGGGACCCCTTCTCCCCGTTCACCTCAAACACGTTGTGGTTCTTGCGCCCGGCCGCAAACCGCGTCGCCTCAAAGGTCCCCAACGCCCCGTTGGCAAACCGCGCCAAGGCAATCACCCCGTCGTCCACGTCCACCGTCCCCATCGGTGCCCCCGCCTTGGCCTTCCCGCCCAGGCCGGTATCGACCGTCTCCAGCTTCGGCCGCTTCTTGATGAACGTCTCCATGGTGCAGGCCACGCTGGTGATGTCCCCGACTAGCCACAGGGCCAGGTCTATGCTGTGCGCCATCAGATCCCCCAGCGACCCCGACCCCGCGACCTTCTTCTGCACCCGCCACATCATCGGTACCTCAGGCGACAGCAGCCAGTCCTGCAGGTACAGCGCCCGCCAGTGATAGATCTTACCCAGCATCCCCGCCGCGATCATCTGCTTGGCCAGCGACACCGCCGGGGCGCGGCGGTAGTTGTGGCAGATCATGTGAATGACGCCGGCCTTCTGCACCGCCTTCAGCGCAGCTCGCGCGTCGGCTAGGTTCGTGGCCAAGGGCTTCTCGCAGAAGATGTGCTTGCCCGCCTCGGCTGCCTTGATGATCAACTCCGCGTGCTGATTGTTGGGCGCCGTGATGTCCACCAGGTCAATGTCCTCGCGGGCAACCAGGTCGTCCATCTTGTGCGTAACCTCGGCCCACCCCAGCCGCTTGGCCTCCGCCTCCGTCCGGCCCTTAGTCCGCCCGCACAGCACCTGCATCACCGGCATGGCGGGCAGTTCCGGCCAGAAGAAAGGAATCTGCCGGTAGGCGTTGGAGTGCGCCCGCCCCATGAAATTGTAGCCGACCAGTCCGACCTTGATCTGCTTCATGACCATCAGCCTCCGTCCGGGAAGTCAGCGCCCCCAGTTCGGCCCCCTCGCCGCGCTTCTTTCTTCCCCTGCGGAGGAATTCCTCCCCCCGGCGCGAAACACACGTCGAAAATCCAGGGCAAAGTCGACACCGGCCAGGGGAAGCTGCAACCCAAGCACCTTCCCAGGTCGTTCGAGTTCCCGCTCGCGTCCCGCGACTCGCGTCTCGCGACTTCCCTTCCGGAGCAACCCATGACCTCCCGCCAACGCCTCCTCACCGCTCTGCGCCTCGGCACTCCCGACCGGGTCCCGGTGGCGCCCTGGGGGACGGCCCGCTTCGGCCTGCACAGCGAGGTCGGCCAGCGCCTCCTCCGCGAGACCGACCTGCTCTACGAGGTCGGCCCCGGCTCCAACCTCCTCCTCGGCCACGAACCCGCGGTGACCTCCGAGGACCGCGGCAGCGAGACCATCACCACCTACCATACACCCTCCGGTCCGCTCACCCGCGTTGTCCGGCGCACCGAAATCACCTCTGCCAGTGTCCAGTTTCCTTGTACAGGGGCCGCCGACGTGGAGAATATCCTGGAGATGCCCTACGAGCCTCCGGCGGTGAATCTTGCACCGTACTGGGAAGCCGAGGAGAAGGTCGGCGACGAGGGCCTGACCATGATCGCCCTGGTCACCGGCCTCTGCTGGGTTGCCGACCTGCTCTCCCCGGAGGATTTCTGCCTGCTCTGGGCCGAAGCGCCCGAGGTGATGGAGCGCGCCGTCGAGGTCGGCACCGACCGCGTCTGCGCCTGGCTGGAGCGCGCCTGTCCGGCAGGAGCGGCCTTTCGCCTCGTCGGGCCGGAGTACGCCTCGGTGCAGCTCGGCCCCTACGCGTACGAGCGCCTGGTGGTGAACATGGACCGCCGCCTATGCGAAATTATCCACCAGCACGGCGGGATTGCCCATGTCCACAACCACGGCCCGATCACCCGCTACTACGACCTACTGCTCCGGGTCGGGATGGACTCCCTGGACCCGCTGGAGGCCCCACCCTGGGGTGACTGCGACCTGGCCGAGGCCAAGGCGCGGATCGGGGGCAGCATTTGTCTGGTGGGCAACCTGGACGACATGGAGGTCCTGGGCAAGTGGCCTCGGGAACGGATTCTGGCCCGGGGTCGCGAGCTGATCACGCAGGCCGGCCCCGGCGGCTTCATCCTGGCGGGGACCTCCTCCGGCACCTTCACCGAGTACGCGGTGGACAACTTCATCGCTCTGCGCCGCCTCTCGGAGGAGATGGCGTCCCTGTAGGCCGCTGGCTCCGTACCGCGCCTGTCCGGTAGGGGCGGCAGCTTACTGCCGCCCGGCGGTGGTTGCCGGGGTGACCTCCGGCTGGAGGGGCCGGCCGAGCGGCCCGCCCTTTCGCTTTGTCACCGGCGTCTCGCCGGTCTCTTTGCAGGGTACGGGCTCGTACGGCGGCGTCTGCAGCTACCGACTATCGGCCACGGGCCACCGACTCCCAACCGAAAGGAGCATCTCTATGGACCTCTTCGACGCCATCGCCCAGCGCGCTTGTGTGCGCAATCTGCAAGCCGTAGACATTCCGGACGACGACCTCCTCAAGATCCTCGATGCCGGTCGCCGCGCCCCTTCCGGGATGAACCGCCAGCCCTTCGAGTTCCTCGTCATTCGCGACCCGGCCACGCTGCAGGCTCTGGCCTCCGCCCAGGCCTGCATCGGCGACGTCTCCTGCGCCATCGCGCTTGTCGCCGATCCGGAGCGCTCTCGCTGGTGGCTGGAAGACATCGCCGCCGCCACCGAAAACATGCTCCTGGCTATCACCGCCCTGGGCTACGCCAGCGTCTGGATCGAGGGCACCCTCCTACGCGACGAGGAGACCCACAAGCGTACCCTCGGCGTCCCCGATAACCTGCGCCTGATGATCCTCCTGCCCCTCGGCACAGCCCAAGAATCCCCTACCCAGGCTCCTAAGCGTCCCCTGGAGGAAATGCTCTATTGGGACAGGTGGGGACAGAAAAGAGGGTAGGCGCTACCCGCAACTCCAATACCCGCGCCTCCCGGGAGGCAAACCGACCATGGTCACCTGGTCCGACAACAGTGGGGAATCACTCGAGGACGCCGTCGTGATCCGCGATGCGCCGAACGAGGCTTCCGGCGTGCAGGCGGAGTACCGGTGGCTGGAGGAGCACTACGGTCGCCGGGGCGTGGACTGGGACCTGCAGATGCAGGCTCTGTTGATGCCCGAGGGTCGGCCCTACGACCGTCTGGATGTGCAGCTCTCCGACGGCCGCAGTGTGTCTATCTACTTCGACATCGGCGGTTTCTTCGGCCGGCTCTGATTAGCGTTCCCATACCCGCGCCGCCCAAACTTCCCCTCTCCCGCACGGGAGAAGGGGCCGAGGGGTGAACGCTTCGCAACCCCCTCTCCCGCAGGGAGAGGGGGCCGGGGGGTGAGGCCTCCCTATCCCCCCAGCGCCTCCGCAATCGCCTCCCCGTACGGCGCCTGCAGCACCGCCTTCTCGGTGACGATCGCCGTCACCAACTCCGCTGGCGTCACGTCAAAAGCCGGGTTGTAGGCAGCGACCCCCTCGGGCGTGATAGGCTCCTGCAGCCGCCCGGCGACGTGGGTCACCTCCCGCGGGTCTCGCTGCTCGATCACGATCTCCCGCCCGCTGGGCGTCGCCGGGTCCAGCGTCGACAGCGGCGCGGCCACGTAGAACGGCACCCCATGTGCCCGGGCCAGCACCGCCACCCCGTAGGTCCCAATCTTGTTCGCCACGTCCCCGTTCGCGGCAATCCGGTCCGCCCCCACTACGACGCAATCCACCTTCCCTGCCGCCATCAGCGCCCCCGCCGCATTGTCGCACAGCACCGTGCAGGGGATCCCCTCCTGCTGCATCTCCCAGGCCGTCAGGCGCGCTCCCTGCAGCAGTGGCCTCGTCTCATCGGCCCACACGTGGATCCTCTTCCCCCCCTCCACCGCTGCCCTGATTACTCCCAGCGCGGTTCCGTACCCCGCGCAAGCCAGCGCCCCGGCATTGCAGTGGGTCAGGACGTTCCCTTCCTCCGGCAGCAACGGCGCACCATTTCGGCCGATCCCCCGGCAGCGCTGCAGATCCTCCGCCACAATCTCCTGCGCCTCATGCACCACCTGTTCCCGCACCCGCTCCGGCCCGATCGTCGCCGCCAGTCGCGCGACGTCCATGACCCGTTCCAGCGCCCAGAAGAGGTTCACCGCGGTGGGCCGCGTCGCGGCGATCTGCTCCCGGGCCTGCTCCAGCCCCGCCACCATCTCCTCGCTGGTACTCGCCTCCCTCTGCTGCGCCGCCAGGGCCAGACCCAGGGCCGCCGCGCAGCCAATGGCCGGCGCCCCTCGTACGCGCAGCGCCCGGATCGCTTCGCACAGCCCTTCAATCGTGCGCAGGTCGAGCGTGACCAGCTCTCCCGGCAGGAGCGTCTGGTCAATCATCCGCACCGCCGGCCCCTCCGGCGGGTCAACCCAGGTTACGGTAGGGGGAATGGTGCTCATAACTCAACAGCACCTACATGCCTGCGCCTTTCGAGGGGCCACCCGCCCACGCCCCGATGGCGCTGGCGATCAGACCGAGCAGCGCCCAGCCGACCGCGCCGGCCGCCCACACGTAGGGCGCGTACTGCGGGTGGCGCTCGGCTATCGGGCCGGGCCCCTGGCAGACGGCCAGCAGGATCTCCAGGGACCGGTCCCCGAGAGTGGCGCTGGGCATGAATGCCCGATCCAGGCCGCGGAAAGTCTCCTCCAGATGCAGCCCCGCGGCCAGGGCTGGCAGCAAGAGCAGCCCAAACAGTACTCCTCCTGTCATCCAGCCCAGCCATCCCAGGGAGCCCCTGGTGCGACGCCGGCGCGCGGCCAGCTCTCTTCTCCACTCTTCTTCCATAGATACTTACCCCCCGAAGCATCTACCTGCGAAGCCCGCCGGCCTCCCGCCGCCGACAACCGCTCCCCTCCCCCTCAGGGCGGATGCCGCGCGCAGGGCGAGACAAGGTCGGAGCTAGGGCCCGCGCCGCGGCCTTCCTCACCCCTGCCCCTCTCCCTGCGGGAGAGGGGAACCGCCCTCGCTACAACAGCGGCGAAGCGAATCGCTCACGTTAGCCAATGCGTTCAGTCGGCGGTGATGCCCGGTCAGAGTGACGAATGACCATGGACCCGTCCCCGTAGCCCCAGACGCCCGACGACCCCTTCCCTCTCCCGCCGGGAGAGGGTCCCGCGCGTCTGCGCGCGGGGGGAGGCCTCCTCCCTAACTCGCGACTCGCGACTCACCCAATCTCCCGATGATACTCCTGCAGCGGCCGCGCCTCGATCTCCCCCTTCTGCAGCGCCTCTATCCCCAACACCGCCACCATCGCCCCCGCCATCGTCGTGATCTGCGGCACGTCGTGCAGCACCGCCTCCACCCGGATGCGCCGGTAGTCCTCGCGGGTCTCCTCGCCGCGCGGGGTGTTGATGATCAGATCAATCCGTCGCTCCCGGATCAGGTCAATCACATTCCGCCCCCGCGGATCCGACACGCGGTAGACCACCTCCGCCTGCACCCCCGCCCGCCGCAGCACTCCGGCCGTTCCCCCGGTAGCGACGATATGGAAACCCAGTTCTGCCAGCCGCTTGCCGATGAAGATGATGTCCCGCTTGTCCCGGTTGCGCACGCTCAGAAAGACCGTCCCCCGCCTCGGCAGGCGTTGTCCCGCCGCCAGGTACCCCTTGGCAAAAGCCGCCCCAAAATGCGAGTCAATCCCCATCACCTCTCCGGTAGACCGCATCTCCGGCCCCAGCAGGACGTCAATCCCGCTGAACTTGTTGAAGGGAAACACCGGCACCTTGACCGCGCTGTGGGTCGGGTGCACCTCCTCGGTGAAGCCCAGTTCCTCCAGGGTCTTGCCCGCCATCAGCCGCGCCGCCAGTTTGGCCAGCGGCACGCCGATCGCCTTGCTTACGTAGGGGATGGTCCGCGAGGCTCGCGGGTTGACCTCCAGGACGTAGATGTCCTCCTTGCGGATGGCGTACTGGATATTCATCAGCCCCACCACCTGCAGCTCCATCGCCAGCGCCCGCGTCTGCCGCTTGATCTCCTCCAGTTCATCCTCCGCCAGGCTGAACGCGGGCAGCACGCAGGCCGAATCCCCCGAATGAATCCCCGCCTCCTCGATGTGCTCCATAATTCCGCCGATCACGCAGCGCTCCCCGTCGGCGATCGCGTCCACGTCAATCTCGACGGCTCCCTCCAGAAACTCGTCCAGCAGAATCGGGTGATCCGGCGCCGCTTCCAGGGCCATCTCCATGTACTGCATGAGCTGCTCGTCGTTGTACACCACCCGCATGGCCCGTCCGCCCAGCACGTACGAGGGCCGCACCACCAGCGGGTACCCGATCCGCCGGGCCTCCTCCAGCGCCTCCGCCGTGCTCATGGCCGTCCCGTTCACCGGCTGCAGCAAGCCCAGCCTCTGCACCAGCTCCTGAAAGGACTTGCGGTTCTCCGCTCGCCGGATGTTCGCCGGCGAGGTCCCGATAATCGGCACCCCGTTCGCTTCCAGCCCCTCCGCCAGGTTCAGCGGCGTCTGCCCCCCGAACTGCACGATCACCCCGTACGGCTGCTCCTTGTCGCAGATGTTGAGCACGTCCTCCAGGGTCAGCGGCTCAAAGTACAGCTTATCCGAGGTATCGTAATCCGTGCTCACCGTTTCCGGGTTCGAGTTAACCATGATGGTCTCAAACCCGTCCTCGCGCAGCGCAAAGGCCGCATGCACGCAGCAGTAGTCGAACTCAATCCCCTGCCCGATTCGATTCGGCCCCCCTCCCAGGATGATGATGTTCTTGCGCTCCGAAGCGCGAAACTCATCCTCCTGCTCATACGTCAGGTAGTAGTACGGGGTGTAGGCCTCAAACTCCGCCGCGCAGGTATCCACCAGTTTCACCACCGGGACCACGCCCAGCCCCTTCCGGTGCGCCCGTACCGCCGCGTCGTCCGACTGCGTCAACACCGCAATCTGCCGGTCCGAGAACCCCGCCTGCTTCAGCGCCCACATCTCCTCCCGCGTCAGGTCCTCCATCTCCCGCTGCCCCCGCAGGGCCGCCAGCTCGTCCTGCATCGCCACAATTTCCCGGATCTCGGCCAGGAACCACGGATCAATCGCGGTGATCTCGTACAGCTCCTCCACCGTCATCCCCTTGATGAACGCGCTGCGCAGTTGGAACAGCCGGTCCGGATGCGGAATGCGCAGCCGCGCCGCCAGTTCCTCGCAGGGCATCTCATCATAGTGCGACCCCTTACCGTCCGCTCCCAGCCCGAACCGCGCGATCTCCAGCGACCGCAGCCCCTTCTGCAACGACTCCCGGAAGGTCCGCCCGATGGCCATAACCTCCCCCACCGACTTCATCTGCGTCATCAGCCGCGCATCCGCCCCGGGGAACTTCTCAAAAGCCCACCGCGGAATCTTCGTCACCACGTAGTCAATGGTCGGCTCAAAACACGCCGGTGTCTCCCGGGTGATGTCGTTGGCAATCTCGTCCAGCGTGTACCCCACCGCCAGCTTCGCCGCAATCTTGGCGATAGGAAAGCCTGTCGCCTTGGAGGCCAGCGCTGACGACCGGCTCACCCGCGGATTCATCTCGATGATAACTATCCGCCCGTCCACCGGGTTGACGGCAAACTGAATGTTCGACCCGCCCGTGTCCACGCCGATCTCCCGCATCACCCGGATGGACAGGTCCCGCATCTTCTGGTACTCGCGGTCGGTCAGCGTCTGCGCCGGCGCTACCGTAATCGAGTCCCCCGTATGGATGCCCATCGGGTCGAAGTTCTCGATCGAGCAGACGATCACCACGTTGTCCCGCGAGTCCCGCATGACCTCCAGTTCATACTCTTTCCAGCCGATGACCGACTCCTCGATCAGCACCTCGTTCATCGGGCTGGCGTCCAGACCCCGGGCGCAGACTTCCTCCAGCTCCTCCATGTTGTAGGCCGTGCCCCCCCCGGTCCCCCCCAGCGTCGCCGAGGGCCGAATGATCAACGGGAAGCCAATCTCCTCCGCCACCCGCCGAGCGTCGGTCAGGCTCATGGCGAAACTGCTCCGTGGCAGGTCCAGCCCCGCCGCCAACATCGCATCCTTGAACAGCTCCCGGTCCTCCGCCTTCTTGATCGCCTTCCGCTTGGCCCCAATCAGCTCCACGTTGTTCCGCGACAGCACCCCGCTTTCCGCCAGTTCCAGGGCCAGGTTCAGCCCCGTCTGTCCCCCCAGAGTAGGCAGCAGCGCGTCGGGCTTCTCTTCGGCAATAATGCGGGCCACGGTCTCGGGGGTCAGAGGCTCAATGTAGGTCCGATCGGCCATCTCGGGGTCCGTCATGATGGTGGCCGGGTTGGAGTTGATCAGGACGACCTCATAGCCTTCTTCGCGGAGGGCTTTGCAGGCCTGCGCACCAGAGTAGTCAAACTCGCAGGCCTGGCCGATAACAATCGGCCCCGACCCGATGATCATGATCTTGTGCAGGTCGGTCCGCTTAGGCATGGAGGCTCCTTGGCAGGCGCGCACGCGAATGGGAGACAACGCCAGGGGGAAGCGCCTTCGGGAGAGTATTCTACCGGGTAAGGGTAGCCTCGGCAAGAGCCACCCCAGATAGGGCAGGAACCCTATCGGTCGGTTCCCCAGAGGGGCCGGACTCCTGGCCTGCCCACAGGGCAGGCCAGGAGTCCGGCCCGCGACTTGCGGCTGCCGCTGTCCCGCCCCTGCCAGGGAGGGGGGCAAGAGAAAGCGGGGCTGTCTCTCCCCCGCTTGCGGAGGAGAGTGTCAGCCCGCGGGGCTGACCAGAGGCGGCTCCCATCTCCTCCCTGCAGACAGAGGAATCAGGGGAGTAGGCTCCCCTCTCCCCAACCCGCCGGGCACGGAGAGAGGGGGCAGGAGGGTGAAGTTCCCGGTCCCCTAGTTCACCGCCACCACCGCTCCCTCCCCGTACTTCTTCGTCTCCACTTGGCCTCCGGCCATCGTCACCGTAAAGGCCCCGCGTCCCACTATAGTCTTCCCCGCCACCCGGATGGTGGCCTCGCCCTCGTTGTTGACCGCCACGATCTTGCCGTCGCCATAGAACCTCACCGCCCCGGCCACGCCGGTGAACTCCACCCGGTCGTCCCTCACCGTCACCGGGAAGCTGTTGGCGACCACGTAGTCCGTGGACAGCGGCGTCTGCACCTTAACCCCATGCTCCCCCAGGCTCGTGAAGGTCGCCGCCGGGTCAATGTCCTTCAGCCGCGGATAAAGCACCACGAAGTATCCCCCCCCCGCCGGCTGCTTCAGCCGCAGGAAGAGCTGGTCCTCGCGCCGCTCCTTGTTCGGGTAGTAGTTCAGGTCATCCCCAACCAGCCGCCCATACGGCTGCTGCACATGCCCGAACTTCCCGGTCTCCGGCTCTGTCCCTGCCGGGGAGTTGACGAATACATCCATATCCACCGGCAGTTGCCCGTCGAAGTGGTAAACCTCGCCCCGCTTCTCCATGCTGTTGGCTAGGAACCAGAAGCTGTCATCGGTCGGCTTGGTCGGCTTGCCCCCGAAACTGTCCCGGATCACGAAATAGTTGGGCCCCGCCGGATCAGCGTCCTTTACGAAGACCACCTGCCGGTGCCAGGTCATCAGCGGCATCTTCTCTGCCGTGAACATATTCATAGGGTCGGGGTCCGGCTTCCCGTAGTCGGGGGGATATTCGCCACACTTCGCCAGCAACTCGTCCATGTCCAGCGAAGCGTGCGCGTACTCCAACGGCGGCATGAAAGCAGCCGTCTCTACCTGCGCATATAGCCGCTCATAGGCCCAGTGCACCCGGTGGTCCACCGAGATCCCGTTGCGCAGCCACGGCCGCCCGAACATCGGGAAGTACCCGTTCCCGAAGTGCAGGTTGATCGGCTGCCCCTTGGCGTACAGCGTATACACCATGTGGTCCGTCGTCTCGTAATGCCCCAGGCAGTTGCCTGCCATCATATGGAAGTACGTCTCATGCGGCGTCCCGAAGCCGTGCCGCATGAACACCCCGTAGTCCTTGACCCACACACTGCCGAGCTCGGGAATCACCTCCTTCACCAACCCAATCCGCTTCTCCTCCGGCAGCGTCTGGTTCGCAAACCACTGGAACTGCCCCGCCAGCTCCGGGTCCCGTTCCGCGTAGTAGCGCACCACCAGTTCCGCCATCTCCGGCGGCACCGATTGGTACGAGGTGTTCCCTACCGGCATCACCGTCCGCTTGCCGTTAAAGCGCAGGTCCGGCGGTAGCAGCCAGTTGAGCATAAACCGCACCCCGTCGGCAAATCGCTTCGTGTCCATGGCGTCGCCCACTCCAGCCTGCTGCAGCACCACATTGGCCTCCGCAAACTGTCTCATCGTTACGCCCAGCGTGTAGTGGGGACACTCATAGGCCGCCCCCGACTCCCGCGTGAAGCGGTTGATGAAGTCCTTCATGAAGGCCACCGTCCACTCGCCCCACCTCTTAGACTCCGGATGGTCCTTCACCGCCGAAGAGGAGTGCGCCCGAGCGTTCATCGCCATGATGGACATGTTAGGATTCCCCAGGTGCGCGCCCGTGCCCCAGGGGAAACTCTCCGGCGAGTTGGTCACATAGGCGTGGAAAGCTGCCATCCGCCGCAAATACTGCCGCTCGGCAGCGGTAATCAGCGCCGGGTTGTCAATCACTTCTGTCAGGTCCGCCTGCCCGCTCGGCGACTTGTAGAAGCCCGCCTGGAAGTAGTCATGCATCGAGTAGATCCCAAAGTTCCCCGCCGCCCGCTTGTTGCCCAGCCACTTCTGCAGTCGCTCAATCAGTCGCTTCCCCTCCTCGCTCGACTCCGCTGCCCAGATCTCCTTGGCCCTGGGGTCCGGCCAGTCCAGAACCCAGTCCTTCACCTCGTCCAGCGGCCAGGCCCCCACCTTCGCCGAAGCCCGCAGCAGCGACCCCAACCGCGCCTGTTTCTCGTCCTCCGCCGCGCTGAGCATGATCCCGTAACTCCGCCGGGCGGTGCTGTCCGGCACCTCCGTCGTCCGCCCCGTAGCATTGGGACTGTAGCGTCCATAGCCGTCTGTCTCCCAGCTCTGGCTATATACCTGCAGCGGCAGGCTGGCCATCAGCTCCCCCGCCGTGTTCACCCGGAACCGCAGCGACATCTGATTGCGCCACGAAGGCGTATGAACCGAGACAAACCCCACCGCATCCTTCCCCGGCTCCACAAACCGGATGCCCACTCCCACCCGCGTGGACCAGCAGGGCCACCCCACCAGGTAGTAGTCTGTGCGGTTCTCGGCGAACGACAGCGGATACCCGTTCACCAGAGTCCCCGAGCTGGCCGCTCCTCCTCCTGCCGCTGTCACCTCGGGTATCGCTTCCTGCTTGAGCAACTGCTCGTATTCGGGCTTGTCCACCCGGCCGGTGAAGAACGCCTGGGTCGGCTTGAAACCCTTGTCGTTCAGCACCAACGAGTAGAACCGATCAATGTTGTAGGGAACGTGTACCAGGTCAAACTGCTCCTCGTTCATGCCGTTGTCCAGTTCCTCGCGGATCTGGATGAGCGGCGAGCCGCGCAGCACCCGAGCGCTGAAAACCCAGTAGCCCGTCTCGAACACGTACCGGACCCTCGCCTCCGCAAAGAGCGGCCCCGCCGCCGTGACCTCCGCCTGGTAGGATTTGACCCGGAAGGGCACCTCGAAGCGCCCCTTGCCGGTCTCGCGCCCGGAGGGCAGCAGCAGCCCCTGGATCGGTCCCGGTACCTCCGCCGCCGGCACCGGCCAGTTGTAGGTCCTCGCGCCGTTCAGCAGTCGCAACCCCACGGTCTGCGGAGCTTTGGTGGTCATCTCGATGCTCTCCGGAGTGACCTTCACCGCCACCCCGGCCTCCGCCGGTCCCGCCTTGCCTGGAGTGATGACGTAGGAGACTGCGCCGTTGGCCGGTACCGTGGCGAAGAACCAGACGTTCATGGAGCGCACGGAACCGTCGGGGTGCCGCGCCACCTCGCTTACCTGGCTGGGAATCGCCTTCCCCCCAGTCGTCACCTGTGCCTGGGCCACGCCTGGCAGGACCCCTGCTGGGAACTCCAGCGTGTAGTGGACGAGGTCATCTTGCCAGTCCACTCCCAGGTAATCGGTGATCGTCACCGTACGCGTCGGCGGCGCCGCCTGCGCCGACATCGGCAGGACTCCCCAAGTACCGATCAGCATCGTAACCAGTAGCCTCTGCAGACTCATTGCTGTCCCTCTTTTCTCCCTCGCTTGATAGTGCAATGCTCTTCGTCCTCGGCCTGTTCGGTTCCTTCTAATAGGCCCCTTCCCGTGGCCCCAGCGTCCCATCGGTGCTCCCCTGTAGGGCGCGGGCTCGTACCACGC
>FWPV01003249.1_pt1 | contig 37385 bp, 32 predicted proteins | sample 2228371 | NCBI WGS metagenome assembly FWPV01 (sample SAMEA103939776, study PRJEB20133) | metagenome | reverse complement strand
CCGTTGGGGGGGTGGGGGCCGGGGGGGGGGGTGCGGGGGGGGGGGGGGGGGGGGGCCAGGCGGCGTGGCCGTTGGCGCCGGGGCCGGCGGCGTAGGTACGGCTGGCTCCGTGGTGGGAGTCGCCGGGGCCGGTTTCACCGTCGCCGTAGGCGTGGCGGTGACGATCACCACCCAGGGCGTGTACGTGGGTTGAGGTGGGGCCGGCGCCGGCCCCACCTCGCAGCCGGCCAGGATCAGCAGCATGCCCAGGGCAAGCGATCCATATAATCCACGTTGTCGAATGCTCACGGGTTCACCTCCTGAGGAATGGGTTTACAGGCCGGCCAGGTATTCCAGGATCCGCTGGACCGACCACACGATCACCGGGAACAGCAGGGCCGTGATCACCAGGCGCAAGGTGCCGGGCTGCCAGGGCCAGGTGGGGATGTCCGTCAGCGCCTCTCGTTCGATGTCCAGGGCAGTCAGCCCCCGCTGCAACTCGGTAAAGCTCGCCATGTCACCGGCGTCTATGCGGCGGTGTAACTCGGCGATAGTGGCCTCCAATCGCTGGTTGGCCTCGGTTTGCAGGCGCGTTTTTTCCTCCTCCATGCGCCGGTGCATGCCCAGCAGAGGCAGGAAGAAGGACGCCGCCACCAACAACGTCATGAAGGCCAATACCCCAAGGGTCCTGGGATCGTGTATCTCTTCGCGCATGAATCCGAGGAAATACAAGATCGTCGGGTCCATGATGAGGATATAGCCCACGACCGTGCGCCCGGCCAATCCCGAGAACGCGTGGAGGGGGGCTGGCCGAAACAGATCGATGCGCGTGGCCGTGGCGTGGATGCGGCTCACCGTCGTGATCTGGTGGACGGTGTGGTAGAGCATCGCCCCGAGAGTGGTAAGGGTGAAGACAAGACCCATCCCATCAAAGATAGCCGCCAGGGGTGAGGTGACATAGTCGGTCGGAGCTGGTTCGAATAGAACGAACCAGATGGCCATCGTCAGGCCGAGGCCGCTGACCAGCAGCGTAGGCCAGGCCGGCAGGGTGGTGAGCCGGTAGCACAGCTCGGCCGACTCGCCCTCGCCGACGGCCAGCGCCGGGCAGAAGCTGTGAAAGGCCCGGCTCGCCGCGCCCTTCAGGTAGTGCATCAGGGCCAGGAAATAGACGCCGTGTACAACCCGGAGCGCCCAGAGCGGCTCGAGGGTGCCGGGCGGCTGCGAGCCATCGAGCCACTTGACGACGTTGGCCAGCAGGAACAACAGCAGCCATGCTCCCAGGTAGTAGGCCAGGCTGGGACCGGGCAGCCGCTGGACGCCGGCGATGAGGGCATCGACCCAACTGGGGGCGTAGGGGCGGGCCGCCGGCTCGATGTGGTGGGATGGTTGCGCGGTCGTATCTTCGGTCACGGTCTTGGCTCTTTCGTGGGCTGTTATGGCGATATTACTTCGGCTGCCGCTCCCCGGCCTGGAACAGGGTAGCGGGGCCATTCGCGGCGGCGAGTTGGCGAACGTACCCGCTAGGCCGCCACCTGGTATATCACGGGCCGATATTGGGGCTGGGGGACTGGTTTGCCCTCCGCGCGCGCGGCCTCCAGCCAGGCTTCTTTGGCGATCTGGATCTGCGCCAGCGCTTCCGCAGGCGTGCGGCCAAAGGCGGAACAGGCTTCCAGGTCCGGGATGTCAGCGATGTACCCGCCGTCCTCGTCGCTGTAAAAGATGTTGATGTGATAGTCTTTCATGATTCGTCTCGTTTCCTCCCCGACAGTGGTGATCATTTCCTCCATCACCTCGGTGGCGAGCGGCTTCCGCCGGGTTGCTCTTACCGGGCCTTCGTCGCCCGGCGCACCACAGCCCCCCGGTACTGAGTGGGAAACTCGTTCGCCAGCCGGGCGATGTGCTCGCCCACCTGGGCTCTCAGGAAGGACTGGGTCCTGGCATCCGTGGCAAAGTTGGTGACGAGGAACTCGAATATCACGTTGGTCTCGGCGTTCTCGGCCTCGCTGGCCAGTTGATAGGCATCTTCCAGGTTTTCGACGCCGGCCAGCGCGCGCTCGACGGAGACAGGCGCTCCAGCCACCGGGCGTGGCCGGCCTCCTCGTCCGCATACGCCGTCCAAAAGTCCGCCACGGCCGGGTGATGGGCAAACCGGTCCGCCAGGCCGTGATACAGCGCCTCGCAGGCCTGCTCGGCGGCAATCGCCAGGTCGAATAGCTCGGCTATCGTTGCGTTGTTCGACATCATCTCTCCCCCCTGACTATATCCGTTTCTATTCTACCAGAAAACCGGCTGGCTGTCACGGCCCCCCTTCCCCACCCACACCCTCCCCTTCCCTCCAAACTTGGGGGGAAGGGGAGGGCAGGGGAGGGGTTGGGGGGCAGCGGTGTCTCACCGGGGCAGGTGCGGCAGCACGACGAACGTGCCTACGGCGTGCCCCACCAGGTGGCCTTGCCCGTCCCCCCTTCTACGGGGGCAGGTGCGCCTCGGCGATGTGCTGGCGTTTGCCCCGCTTGATGAGCCGGCCCACGGCCCGCAAGGCCGTGCCCGCGGCCGGGGCCAGGAAGTGGATGGTCAGCTCGGAGGTGGCGAGCCAGCATGGTTCGTCGAGGGCGGCGGCCGCGGTGAACCACCCGGCCACGTCCAGCATGGTGCAGTAGACGCCGCCGTGGACGCCGCCGGCCGCGTGGTCCAAATCGGGGTTATAGGGCAGGTCCACCACGGCGTGGCCCTCGCCGGTGAAGGAGAGGGTCATGCCAAAGAGCCGGGCGATACGAGCGCCCTCGTTGAAAAAGCGCGCGAGTTCGGCGGTGCGGTCGGGGTTCAAGTCGTTTGTTCCGTGAATGGAGACCTGTCAGGTCTTTGACTATCGCCGCGCGCCCACGAACGAGATGCCGTTCATGTTCGGCCACGATGGATCGGACTGAACCTCCCAGTCCAGGCGTGTTGGTCGTCCACGGCGCTGACCTCGTTGAGTTGGACGTCGGGCACGTCGGCCGGGCTGCCCTGGCGCACCCAAGTGTCGCCGCCATCGGCCGTGCGCAGGATCGTGCCATAGCCGCCGATGCTATCGCCCACGGCCCAGCCCACGCGGGGCGTGAACGACTTGCAGACCAGGGGCAGGTAGAGCCAATACCCGCGCCATTCATACGCGCCAATGTCCACGCGCGCACCCTGGGGCCGGGGCACGCCGTCGGCGTCATAGGGCGGGGCCGGGGGCACGCCGGCCGGGTCGCCGGCGTCCTTCGCCGCCGAGCCGGGGAGCAGACGATAGTCGTGGTTGGCCGGGTCCCGGAAGGCCGGCGCGCCGAGCACCGGGTGCAGGTGGGTAAAGTTGCCCGGCCCGCCGATGTTGGTCCCGTTGCCGTGGTATAGCGTGTAGCGCACCGTGGCGGTGGCGCCTTGGGCCACGGTGATGCCCACCGTGTGGCTCACCACGATGTTGTTGACCAGGACGACTATCTTGGAGGGATGGCTTAGCTCCACCAGTATCCCCGGCCCCGCGTTGTCGGCGATGGTGTTGTTCACGCCGTCGCCCCAGGACAGGCTCAAGGCCACGCCCGCGCCCTCTGTGGCCGCGTTGCCGACGAACACGTTGTTGGTGAGGGTAAAGCCCTCCGTCCAGCCTATCGCGCAGCCCCCGCCCCCGGACGGGATGGCCGGGCGCGCGTTCCCCCGGTTGTCCAGGATGAGGTTGCCGTCTATGGTCGCGTCAAAGCTATATGGCCCCCAGCCCTCCACGCACAGGCCGCCGCCCCGGCCCTGGGCATCCGTGCCGGCCCGGTTGCCCCGGATGACGTTGTGCTGAACCAGGCTGCCGGTCGTGTTGCGCAGGTGCAGGCCGCCGCCCAGCCCCGTATACATGTCCGAAAGCGTGCCCACGTTGTCGGCGAAGGTGTTGCCGGTCACCGTCAGGCCCTCGGTGGCGATGAAAAAGGCCCCGCCGCCCCGGCCAAAGGCCATGTGGCTGCCCAGGTTGCCGGTGATGGTGTTGGAGGCCACCAGGGTCTCCCAGCACTGCGCGCCCCACAGCCCGCCGCCGTGCCCGCCCTCGAACGGGGTGGTATCGCCACTGGCCGTGTTGCCCCAGATGGCGTTCTCTGTCAACCGGAAATCATAGACCGTGTCAATGCCCAGGCCGCCGCCGTTGGTGCCGCCGCCGCCGTAGGTGAAGCAGGCCCAGTTCCCGGTGAAGCGGTTCTCGTTGACCGTGGTGATCTGCATGTCGTAGAGGTACAGGCCGCCGCCCCCGGCCGGGCTGTGCAGGGCGGCCAGGTTGCCCCGGAACGTGTTGCCGAACAGGGCCGAGTAGTTACTACCCCGCATATAGGCCCCCCCGCCCAGGCCGACCATCCCGGTCCAACTGGCGTTGGCGACGTTGTGCCGGAACTCGTTGGCGAGGAGCAAGGTAGGGGTGTTGCCGTCCACCATCAGCCCCCCGCCGACGCCGACGTCCCCGGCGTTGGCGGCGGCGTTCTCCCGGAACAGGTTGTTCTGGAAGACGGCGCCCGGGGCCTGGCAGATGTACACCCCGCCGCCCCAGCCGTCGCCATAAGCGCTGGCGACGTTGCGCTGCACGGTGTTGTCCGCGATGATCGCGCCGAACAGGGCGGCCTGGCCCACAAAGACGCCGCCGCCGTAGCCCGTGCCGCTTGTGCTGGCGACGTTGTCCTGGATCGCGCAGTGGCTCACGTGGAGGCTGGCGTTCCAGCTATAGATGCCCCCGCCGCAACCCCCGGCCTGCGCCCAGACCGTTTGGGTTTCCAAAACCCGAAGGGTCTGCCGGGCCTGGGCCTGCTCCAACTGCGTTGTCCAAACGTCCACCTGGGCCAGGGTTGTCTGGTACGCCGCCGGGCCGCCGGGGTAGAGGCCCCGGGCCGCCACGTTGTCCAGGCGGGCGCGCAGCCGGGCGGCGTGTTCGGCCGGGGCCCGCGTATCAGCGGCCGTGGCGAGCGTGGGCGTGAACGCGATGCCGTGCAAGTCGCCGCGCAGGCCGGTCAGCGGGTGCCCCAGGCCGGTAGCGTCGCCATTCTGGATGGTCAAGCCGTCCAGCACCACCACCGTATCGCTGCTGGCGCAGGTGATGTGGATGACCCGGCCCAGCCCCTGGCCGTCAATGATGCTCAGGCCGGGGTACTGGACGGTAAAGCTGACATCCCAGCCGCCGGACAGGGTGAGGCCCTCGGTGATGACCAGGTTCTCCGGGTAAAAGCCTTCGGCCACCAGGATGGTGTCGCCGTCGGTGGCCGCATGGATGGCGGCCTGGATGGATTCGCCGGGGCGCACGTACAGGATGTTGCCGCTGGCGCGGGCCGGGGCTGGTGCGCCGGTCGCCAGGGCCAGGGCCAGAGCCAGCAGGCCCACGATCCCCAGCGCCGCTACCAGGTTGATGTTCTGCTTCATGATACACCCTCGGTTGGATTGTGGGCTTTTACCACTCGCGCTCGTCGTCACCGGTCAAGGCCAACGCCGGGGCTTTGCGCATGACCACGGCATGAACGGCCCCGCCTATTGCCCCCAGCGCGGTCCCCAATGCGAGAAAGATCGGCCCCCCAAACCCGCAGGTGAGCACGAGCATCATGGTCAAGAGCGACTGGAACGGGTCCCCGCCAAGCTCCTGGATGCGAGGCCAATCGGCCGGGTCTATTAGCGCCGATAGCTCGCCGGTGAGGTGCAGCAGCGCGAGACCCAGGACCGCCGAGAGCGCCAGCGTGAGGCCCTGGGCCAGGCCGGCGATGAGGCCGGCCACACTGCCCGCGCCCAGCCCCCGGCGCACGGGGGGCTGGCCCAGCATCTGCCCGGCCCAGGCCCCGGCCCCCACAAAGACCAGCAGGGCGACGATGAAAAAGCAGCCTCCGAACGACAGGCCCAGGGAACGCGGCAACAGCGACAAGAAGAACGACAGCAATTGCACCAGAACGATGACCAGTGCGCCCCCCAGACCTGCTTTTAAACCCGCACGAAACATGTGTAGCTCCTTGCCATTAGCAATTGACAATTAGCCATTGTTAATCGCCGGTCGCCGGCCCCGGGCCAACACCGGCTCGTAGCGGCCGTCGGCCAGGACCCGCACGTGACCGTCCTCCTCCAGCCGGGTCAGCACCGGCACGACGTCGTCCGGTTGCCATTCCACCGCCTCTGCGATGGCCTGGAGGGTGGCTTCACGCAGGCGCACCAGGGCCAGCAATACCTGGCGCTCTGGCTGGGGAAAGGCCAGGAGATCGGCCGGGGTCAGGCCCAACAGCCAGGCCTGGTCTTTGAACTGCTTGCGGTAGAGCCGGGCATACAGCCCCTCTCTGGCTAACAACTGCGCGTGGGTCCCTTGCTCCACCAGCCGGCCGTCTTCCAGGGCAAAGATCACGTCAGCGGAACGGATGGTGGAGAGGCGATGGGCGACGACCAGGCTGGTGCGGTCCTGAAACAGCCGCTCCAGCGCCGCCTGCACCGCCAGCTCCGATTCCGTATCCAGGGCCGAGGTGGCCTCATCCAGAATGAGGATACGGGGGTTTTTGAGGATGACGCGAGCGATGGACAGACGCTGGCGCTGGCCGCCGGACAGGCGAAAGCCGCGTTGGCCCACCATCGTGTCCAGCCCATCGGGCAACTCGGCGATGACGTCCGTCAGGTAGGCCGCCTCGACGGCGGCGCGCAGCTCCGCTGGCGTGGCGTTGGGCCGGGCGTAGAGCAAATTATTGCGGATGGTATCGTTGAACATGTAGGTCTCTTGCGTGACCATGCCGATCTGATGGGCCAGGGAGGCCAGCGTCACCTCCCGCACGTCGTGCCCATCAATGAAGACAGAGCCTCGTTGCGGATCGAAGAGGCGGGGCACCAGGTAGGTCACGGTGGTCTTGCCGGAGCCGCTCGGCCCGACAAAAGCCGCCAGTTGGCCGGGCTGGATCTCCAGGTTGATGTCTTCCAGCGCCCACTCCCGTTCCGTGCCCTTCAAGCGGTCCGGCGGCGGCCCGGCGTAGCGAAAATACACGTGGTCGAAGCGGATGTGGCCCTGGACATGGCGAAGGGGCCGCGCGCCGGGTGCATTCGCGATCTCTATTGGCAGCTCCAGGGTCTCGAACAGACGCTCCAGCGAGGCCAGCGATGAGGCCAGGTTCACTGGCACGTCCAGCAGGTTGGAAAAGGGGGCATACACGCGCCAGAGATAGATGGTAAAGGCCACCACCGTGCCAATGGTCAGCTCATCGCCGATGACCAGATAGCCGCCCACCCAATAGACCAGCGCCAGGCCCAAAGCCCCCACCAGGCTGGTGCTCAGGCCGAACAAGCGGCCCACCACGGCCTGGCGCACGGCCAGGTCGCGCACCTGGCTGGTCAGGCCCGCATAGCGTTGGGTCTCGTGGTCCTGGCGACCGAAAGCCTTGACCAGCAGCGCGCCGCTCACCCCCAAGGCCTCGTTGTTAAAGGTGAGCAGCTCGTTGGATAAGCGCATGGTCTCTTTGGTGATCCCCTGGGCAAAGCGCGCGGCAAAACGAGTGGGCAGCACATACAGCGGCAGCATAGCCAGCCCCAGCAAGGCCAGCCGGGCATCCAGACCAAACATGACCACCAGGGCCGAGGCCAGGGTGATGAGATTGATGATGATCTGCGGCAACACACGGGTGAGAAGGCCCCGGGCCGCGTTCACGTCGCCCAGGCGGCTCATGATCTCGCCAGTGGGTGTGGTGGTATAGTAGCCCAAGCTCATGCGCTGGAAATGCCGAAACAAGGCCAGACGCAGGTCATATACCAACCCCTCGCCGATGCGGGCCGAGAGATAATCCTGCCAGATGTTGACCAGGCCCCGCACCAGCGGCAAGGTGATCAGGCCCAGGGCATACAGGTTGAGGAGCGCCAGGTCCTTGCGGGGAAGCGCCTCGTCAATGAGGCCCTGGGTGAGCAAGGGCGAGACCTGGTCTAGCAGCACCGCGCCCAGCATGGCGGCGAACATGAGGATTTCCAGGCCCAGATAGGCCCGGGTGTAGGGCAGCAACCGCCACAGCAGGCCCAGGTTCAGGTCCTGGGCATAGCGGCGCACGGCGTCCAGCGGTCCCCCACGCGGTTCGGAGGGCGCGTTTTCTGTGGCAGTGGGTTGACTGCTCATCTTGCTCTCCCCGAACGAGGGTGCGCCCCGGGTGGGCGGCCGGGGCACACACGCTCGGTCAGTCTCACTAGATGGAAAATTGCGCTCCTCGGCGGTTTGCAACCGCCGACGCGAAGCGCGCGGGTCACAGACCCGCTGTGAGCAACTTTTTCCATCTACTGAGTCTATCGGTCAATCGTAACGACGGTTAGCACACTGAGGTTTCCCAGGTGCACTGGCCGCACCAGGCCCATTTGTTGTCGGTGCATTTGGAGGCCCGGATGCCGGCCGGCGGCTCGCCGGCGCCTACTTCAATCTCGACGCCATCTGGGATTTTGGTGGTGTACTCGTTGATCGCTTGCTCGGTCCAGCCTATGGTGGGCCGGCCTTTTTCCTCGGTCATGGTTCACCTCCTGGCGTGATGATCGTTCACGGCCTGGCGCATCCCGGTCGCCCACACCCGGCACGCGCCAGCGAATTGACGAATACGAATCCTGCACCCTTCGTCCAGTCCTACGTGGCCGACAGCCGCACGTAATACGCCTGACGGCGGCGCTCATCGCACGCTGGCTGGAGCATGTCGCCGGTGACCTTCTCATTATGGATGCGACAGCCGCCCGCGCAGATGTAGCGCAGGTCGCAGTCGGCGCACAGGGGGATGTGGTCCACCGCCGTGCGCCGGTGTTCCGCCAATACCAGCTCGTGGAGGGCGGCAAAGGGCCTCTCGCGCACGTTGCCCACCGGCCGGTGGGCGGCGGCGCACAGGTGCACGCCGCCGTCGGCGCCCAGGGTGACGCCGGGGCCATAGCCGCAGTTGACAGCCCGGCGCCGGGGCAGGGCGTACCGCTCGGCCCACAACTCCGGCCCCACCAATTGCTGGAGGATGCGCTTGCTGGCCCGTTCCAGCTCCAGGTCGTCCAGCTCGGCCAGGTCTTTGGCCCGGCCGCGCTGCTCCATCCGAGCGATACGAAAGATCACCCGGTCTGGCCCCAGTCGCTCGGCCAGGGCCACCACGTGCTCCTCCAGGTCTCGAACGTTCTGCGGCATGACGGTCATGGCGATATAGACCTCGGCCCCGGCCGCGATGAGCAGCTCCAACCCCCGCAGCGTCCGGCGATAGGCGCCCGGCCCCCGGATGGCATCGTTCACCGCCTCCGTCGCGCCGTCCAGGCTGACCTGCACCTCGTCCGTCAGGGCAGCGATGGCCCGCGCCGTCTCCATATCACTGATGAGGGTGGCGTTGGTCAGCAGCGAGCAGGAGAGGCCCACGGCGTTGGCGCGCTCCAGGATGGCGATCCAGTCCGGGTGGCAGAGGGGTTCGCCCCCGCTGAGGCTGAATCGCCGAAAGCCGCACTGCGCGCAATCGTCCAGCACGGCTAGGATTTCGGGGGTGCGCAGCTCGTTCGGCAGGGGGACGCCGCCTTCGATGTAACAGTGGACGCAGCGCAGATTGCAGCGCAGGGAGGCGTACAGGTGCAGGCCGTAACCGGTGAACACGCCGGACACATCGCGCGTCGGGTGCTCGTAGAACTGGTTGGCCTCGATAGCGCGCAGGGTGGGGGAGACCCGGGCCAACGTTTCGTCGAACGCCCCGCCCTCCTGAACCGCGAGGGCATCCAGGGCCTGGCGCAAGGTCAAGCCCTGGTGGAGTAACTGGACGAAATCCCATCCGAGGCGGTCTGTGGTGATCCAGTTGCCTTTGTCCGGGGCAATGACCAGGTATCGGCCGTCTATGGCGTGCATGGATAGCGCCACCGGCAGGCCCACCGGCTCGTCAAAGAGGAACTTTTTGCGTCTGGGCTGCGCCTCTGGCGCGGTGGGGGTCATGGGCTTCTCCTGTTGGCGCTAGAGCCGAATGTGCAGCCGGGCCTCGCAACCCAGGGCGCGCAGCCGGTCCCAGCGCGTGGCCAGCAATGTCTGTCGTACCTCGGCCCAGTAGGGGTGCGTCTCGGAAAAGGCGATCTCACGGTAAGCAGCGGTCAGGGCTGGAAAGTGTCGGTCCAGCGTAGCCCGGAGGCCCTGCCAGCTCTGGTCCTGCTCGGCGGCAAAGCCCAGGCGTTGGACCCAGATGTCGTCCGCGTAGGGCGCGACGGCCTCCACCAGGGCCGGCGCATCGGTGAGAAAGGGCATCACCGGCGTGATGAGCGCGTAGGTTCGCACGCCGGCCTCTTGCAAGGTCCGAAGGGCCGCGATTCGCTCGGTGTTGGCGGGCGCGCCCGGCTCGAACAGCCGCCGCACGTCCTCGTCCTGGAAAGATAGCGATACGCCCAGCGCCGCCTCGGGCATGGCGGCCAGCAGGTCCGCATCGCGGGCCGCCAGGCCGGACTTGGTGAGGATGATGGCGGAGAAACCCCGCTCGGCGAGCAGCTCTAGCGCCTGGCGCGTCTGCCGATGGGTCGCCTCGGCCGGCTGATAGGCGTCGGAGAGCGAGCCGACATAGATGGCCTGGGGTTCGAGGGCGGCCAGATCGCGCGCCAACTGGCCGGCCAGGTCCGGGTGCACGAGCACGCCGGCCGGCCGGTCCGCCTCGTCCAGGGCAAAGCAATAGACGCAGCGGTGCGCGCAGCCGAGGTAGGGGTCCAGGCGTTTGACTGGCGAGGCCGGGTCTATGAGCAGGCGGTTCTTACGAGACCTCTGAGGTTCCATAACCCTCGGCGATATATCACCCTCGCTCACTGGCACCAACCCAAGGGTAGCGTTCCACGCAGTCCGGGCAGCAGGTTTCCTCTTCGCGGCGCACACCGCGCAGAAGGACTTGGCCTTCACGCTCCCAGATACGCCCTTCGGCGCCGCAGAAATCGCAGCGACCGATGGTGATCCCCGAATCAATGACCCCCATTGCCGTTCACAGCCTCTCCGGTTTTGTTCGCTACTGCCGTAACACCAGCGGCAGGTAAAGATACCACTTGCCAGTCTCGATGACGATGGAGCGTGTGGCGCTGACCATGACGCCGCATTCGTTGACCGCCGTCACGGTGACGGCCTTCGTGCCGGCGACATCCCAGGTGTAGGAAACGGTATCGCTGATGGCGTTGATGTTGCGGACCTGGGTGGCCTGCCCGGTGGCCTGCCAGGTGTAGGTAATCGGTTGGGTAACGGTGACCGGGCCGACGGTAGCCGTGAAAGTCTGGGGGGAGCCGACAGTGGCCCCGGTCGGACCGGCGAGGGCCACGTCCGTCACCGCATAGCAGGTATATTCGTCGGCCCCCAGGTCGTAGGCCGGGCCGAAGGGGCGAAGCTCGCCGTCAATATCGGTGGGCACGCCGCTGACCACGCCCCGGTCCCGGGCCTCCGAGGCCGCCGTGATGTGGTAGCCGTCGGCGGCAAAGGCCGGCGCGCCGGTGTAGACCTGGCTCGCCTGGATCGTCGCCGTGACGGATACGGTGTTGCTGATGTTATCATACCAGAGAACGCCGTTTATGGCAATATCGCTGCCCTCTGTGGCCCGCACCCCCACGCTATGGCTGACGACGACGGCGTTGGTGATGACGACGGTGGCGGTGTATGTACCCTCGACGCCGGCGCCCCCCTGGTTGCCGGCGATGGTGGGATGCAGGAGCACGCCGGCGGCCCCGTCCACCAAAAGCCCGCTGCCGCCGTCGTCGGCCTGGTTGTCGGCGACGACGCAGTTGGTCAAGGTAAAGGGCGCGGCGCCAACCACGTACAGCCCGCCGCCCCAACCCCAACCCAGGTTCGAGGTGCGGTTAGACAGCCAGAGGGAATCCTGGCCCACCAGGTCGCTATCGTACAGATAGGCCCCGCCGCCCAGGCCGGCCAGGCTGGTAGCCGCCGTGTTGCCCTCGACGCGGCACCGCTCCAGGTGCACGGTGGCGGCCTCTGCGGCCAGGCCGCCGCCATAGCCAAGCCCCAGCGTGGCGCTGGTGGCGGTATTGCCGGACAGGGTGCTGTCCACCAGGGTCAGGGTAGCCGTGGTGACGCCCACCCCGCCGCCCAGACCGCTGAACTGGGTGGAGGCAACGTTGGAGATGACCTGGGTGCGCGAGAGGGTCACGGTGGCGTCAACAACATAGACCCCGCCGCCCATGTCATCAGACACAAAGGCGTCGCCGCCCTGGCCGGTAGCGTCACCGCCGGTCAAGGTCAACGCCTCGATGGTCACGTTGGCTGGCCCGGCCACGTAGATCACCCGGCCCTGCCCGGTGGCATCCAGGGTGGTGGGGTAGGCGGCCGGGTCCCATGCAGCAAAATCGGCCCGGTAACCGCCCCGCAAGGTGAGGTTCTGGTCCAGGTATACCTGCTGGGTGTGGCCGGCCCGTGCGGTGGCCCCCACACAGGTCCCGGCGATCCAGACCGTGCTGCCGGCCGGGGCCGCGTCTACCGCCGCCTGGACGGTGCTGTAGCGGGTCGCGCCGCCGTTGACGCAGGCCCGGCAGTCCTGGAGCACGGTGTCGGCGTAGACGGTGGTGGGGTCAGTGGCCTGGTCGCTGGTGGCCTGGGCCGTGTTGCGCATGGTCTGGGGCAGGCTGGCCGGCGCGGTCGGGTTGACCTGGGCGGTGATGGTGATGTGGGCAGTCTGGTTGCCGCCCAGGCTGCTCATGGTGCAGCGAACCTGGCCCCCATAGCCGCTGTTGACGATGGTGCAGTCGCCCTTGTCGCTGCTGGCCGTCAGGGGCCGCTGGAGGACCGGGAGCGTGTCGGTGACGACCACGTTGGTCATGCTGCCGGTGCCGGCGTTGGTGACGACGACGGTGTAGGTAAGCGTGTCGCCGGGGTTCAGGAGCGCGGCCGAGGCCGTCTTGACGGCCTGGAGCGCGCCGGCGGACCCGGCCTCGTAGGCCCCCAGGTCCGGCTGGGCGTCCCGGGGGTTGCCATCCAGGTCCGTGGTCACGCCGGCGTCCACGCCCCGGTCTTTGGCGGCCGAGGACGAGGAGATGTGGTAATTGCCCGCGCCAGGGTTCAGGAAGGCCGGGTCGCCCCAGTAGTTGAGGACGCCGGTATAGATCACGCCCACGTCGCCCCAGTCGGTGGTGTTGCTCCAGAGCGTGGCGGTCAGGGTACCCGTGGAACCGAAGGAGACGTTAATGCCGGTGTCGTGGCCCACCAGGATGGTATTGGTCAGCGTGACCACGGAGCCGCCGGCCACGCGCACCCCGTCCGCGTCGTTCGCGCCCTGGTTGCGGGCGATGGTGGTGTGGATCAGGCGGCCCGTGCTGGGGACGCCGGACATGTGACTGATCCAGACGCCGGCCCCGCCATAATCTGCCTGGTTGTCGGCGACGACGTTGTTGACGAGGGTAAAGCCGGCGCAGGCGTCCAGCTCCACGCCGCCGCCGACGCCAAAATCACCGCCGGCCTGGTTGCCCCGGATCTGGTTGGCTTCCAGGAGAACCTGGCTGTCCACACCATAGACGCCGCCGCCCATGCCGCTGGCGAACCATCCCCCGACGGCGGCCCGGTTGTTCAAAATCTGGTTGCCGCGCAGGGTAATGGTGCTCGCGTCGGCATAGACGCCGCCGCCCAGTCCGTCGGACCAGGAATCGGTGGTGGCCTGGTTGTTACCAATGGTGTTGCGGCTAAGGGTCACGGTGGCGCTCAGCACATAGACCCCACCACCAGCATCGCCAAAGCCATCGCCGCCCAGCCCCGTGGCGTCGCCCCCGGTCAGGTGCAGGCCGTCCACGGTAACGGAGATGGCCCCGGCGATGTAGACCACCCGGCCCTGGCCGTTGGCGTTCAGGGTGGTGACGTGGGCCTCCGGGTCCTGGTGATTCCAGTCTGAGGTGGAGTAGCCGCCCCGGATGGTCAGACTCTTGGTGATGTAGACGGCCTGGTCCAGGCCGTTCCGGGTTTGCACGCCGGTGTAGGTGCCGGCGGCGACCTTGACGACGTCGCCCGGGTCGTCCACGGCATCCACAGCGGCCTGGACGGTGGTGTAGCAAGGGGTCATCCCGCCGCAGTTGCTGCCGGCCGGGGCGACATAGTAGGTGGTGTAGCCGTCTGGCCCCTGAGCCTGGGCCGTCGGGGGTGAGCTGTTCCCGGACCCCAGCAAGGTCAGCGCGCCCACCAGGGCCAATAAGGTCAGGGCCAGTGAGATGTGCAGCTTTCGAGTGTGCATGGCAGACTCCTATCTCGTTTCTCTCACGCCCATGATACACTGCCGGCGCAAATCTGTCAATGAACTGGTTCACATCGAGTGCCGGGCCGGCTGCCTGGTGCGATCTCTGCACACGTGGTATCATGAGCGACCGGCCGGCGGTCTTGCTGCGCAACCCGCTGCAACTGACCAACCCCCTGATCATCCCCCAGTGTCTGGCCCCGGCGCTGGCCCTGCGACGGAACCCCAGGCAGCCGGGCCTTGCGCGCCGCCCGGGTCGTCCACTATGAGTTACATGGGGGAGAGGACGACGTAGAGCACCTCCTGGCCGCCCTCGACGAGGCCTGGCCATTGGACAACGATCTTCCCGTTCATCACCTAACCCGGCCAGGCCGGAAAGGTGGACTTGCGCTACCAGCCGAGATATGCTATGCTCCCCCTGCCATGCGATCTCCAAACCCTATAAAAGCCAACCAGCTCCTTCCTGACCTAACCGGAAGGAGCTGATGTAACACGGCTCTTCAGCCCGACAATGGTTCTGGTGAGCCGCAGAGGACTCGAACCTCTAACCCACTGATTAAGAGTCAGTTGCTCTGCCTGTTGAGCTAGCGGCCCACACTCATCTCGGATACTGATTATACTCGCCCGGCCTCGATCTGTCAATAGCCCACTGGCAATTAGATATGACAACCGCCATCTCAGAACTAACAGAGGAATGCCCCATCTCTCTGGCCCACCGCCTGCTGGCCTGGCACGAATCGCAACCACCTCGCCGCTACCCCTGGCGCGCGGAGCCGCGCACGCCGTACCGGGTTTGGGTGGCGGAGGTGATGCTCCAGCAGACCCGCACGGAGACGGCCGGGCCATACTACACGCGCTTCCTGGCCCGTTTTCCCACGGTGGAGAACCTGGCCGCCGCAACCCTGGATGATGTGCTCAAGGCCTGGGCGGGCCTGGGCTACTATGCCCGGGCTTGCCACCTGTACCGCGCCGCGCAACAGATCGTCGCGGCCGGCGGGTTCCCGGCCACGTATGCGGGCTGGCGCGCGCTGCCCGGCGTGGGCGACTATATCGCCGGGGCCGTGCTCAGCCTGGCCTATGGGCAGGACGTGCCGGCCGTGGACGGCAACGGCCGACGGGTGTTGGCTCGCCTCCGCGCGGTGGAGGATGACATCACGAGGGCCGCCGCGCACCGCAAGCTCCGGGTCGTCGCCGCCGAACTGCTGCCCCCGGGCCAGGCCGGCGCCTTCAACGAGGCCCTCATGGACCTGGGCGCCACGGTCTGCACACCGCGCGCCCCCCGCTGCCACGAGTGTCCCTGGTCGTCGGACTGCCTGGCCCGCGCGCAAGGCCGGGTCGAATCGCTGCCGGTGCGGGCGCCGCGCCGGCCCGGGCCTCACTACGATGTGACCGCCGCCGTCATCCAGCGCGACGGCCGGTTGCTCATCGCCCAGCGCCACGCCGGCGACATGCTCGGTGGGCTATGGGAGTTCCCCGGCGGCACGTGCCAGCCCGGCGAATCTCTGCCCGACTGCCTGCGCCGCGAGCTGCGCGAGGAGCTGGACATTGAGGTGCGGGTGGGCGCACCGGTGGCGACCATCCCCCACACCTACACCCATCTGCGCATCACGCTGCACGCTTTCTGGTGCACGCTGCTGGCCGGTGAACCCCGGCCCATCGGCTGCGCGGACGTCCGCTGGGTGCGCCCGGATGAGCTGGACGCCTACGCCTTCCCAGTGACCGACCAACGCATCATCGCCGCGCTACGGGGCAGTGTGGCTCATCCGTGGCCGGATCAATCCCTGACCACCAGGGGCAGGTAGCTCTTCCACAGAGGGACAGCGGCTTCCATCCAGACCGGGCTGGTGTACGCGGGATAATACCAGCTGTCAATGTCGTGATAGGCTTTGACGTAATAGTAGTGGCCGGGTGTTCCGGGGATCGTCGGGGTCCAGGTATATAGAACCGGGGCCGAGAGCGGCGTGGTGGTCGTCACAGGAACGCCGTTGTCATAGAGAACCAGTGCCAGGATGGGATCCGTGGGGTCTGGATCGTAGGCGATGACGGTGAACTGGATCGTAGTTGCGGGGGAAATGACCGCGCCCATCCAGTGCCCGTTGGCTTGCATGACCAGTGCAAAATCCCGGTTGTACACAAAAAAAGTCCGTCGTGCTCGGAGGGCCTCCAGGATCGCATCCCGGGTCAGGCGGGGAGCGACCAGACCCATGAAGCGCCACCGGCCCCAGTCCGCCCCGTGGGTATCCGAGTTGTTCACCGCGCCGATGTGCCAGCCAGCGTTGAGGCTCAACAGATATTGGTCTGATGGGTAACCGGGTGTCTCGCGCAGGCACATCTTGCTATCCGCGCCCGCGTCGTATGCCCAATTGTCAAAGTTCCAGTCACGTGTGCTCGTCTTGGCCGGGTGATTGAACTGACCGATGGCCGTGGGCTGGGCGGCCAACCAGGCATAGAACTCGCCCAATGTGTCATAGTTGGGGTCGTTCTCCCGGACATAGGTTTCGGTATCGAATACGTTGATGTGGCCCTGGGGATGGGTGAACTCGAATCCACGTAGTCCCACAAACGCACCATTTACTGTAGCGGCGTCCGCCTGGACCAGAATGTCTTGCCATTTCTCGTCCGTCAGTGGACGAGAGTGATCCGTCAACGCAAAAAAGTCCAGCCCGTTGGCCCGAGCGGTGGCAAAGGCATCGGCCGGGGTGCCGGTGCCATCCGAATAGGCGGAATGACTGTGCAGGTCGCCAAAGTAGATGTGCATGCCGTCGCCCAGGGGGGACGTGCCATCGGTGGTGACAAATGCCCAGGCCATGTCCTGAGCCAGGGGCACGCCGGCCGCGCTGCGCACGCCCGATGTGACGGTGGCCGTGTAGGCTGCATTGGGCGCCAGAGACACGGCCGGTTCAAACACGGCTACCTGGCTGACGGCGATATAGTGGACTGAGCCTTCGACGAGCGTGCTTCCCTGGCTGACACGGAATGTGTCGCTGGTAATGGTGCTGGGGTCCATATCGGTGCTGAACGTGACGGCGACCAGCGTGGACGTGGGCACGGCCCGCGCCCCGAATTCGGGATTCCGAAAGATGATGGTTGGCGTCACCGCGCTCGTCATGTGGACGATTTGCGCCGAATGGGGTGCGTCGCCCGCGGGCCAGGTCGGCGGGGGTTGGTCGGCGATCACCGGGCCAGTTTCATGGGCCGCGATCAACACCAGCAAAACCGCCGCTCCCAACGTCCAGAACGCCATAGTAGCTAACGCTCTCATAGCAACACCTCCGGTGCTTGATGCGCGATGATCTCAAAAGGCAAGCTCAAGCAGAAAGCCCGTTTTCCAGGGACCGGGAAAACGGGCTGCAGGTGCGCATTGGCACGCTATCGGCGGCTTGAGGCTCCCGGCACCGGGATCGTCTCCAAAAGCTCCTGGATCACGCCCCGGCTCTCCACGCTCTTGAGTCGCGCCGACGGGCTGACGATCAGGCGATGCGCCAGCGTGACCTCGGCCAGCGCCTTGATGTCATCCGGGATCACGTAATCCCGGCCCTGGATGGCGGCCAGGGCCTGGCTGGTCTTGTAGAGCGCCAGGCTACCGCGCGGGCTGGCCCCCAGGTACACGTCCCCGTGGTGGCGTGTGGCCCCTACCAGGTTGACGATATACTCCTTGAGCTGGTCGTCAATGTAGATGTCCTTGACTTCTTGCTGGGCCGCCAGCAACTCCTCCGCCGTGACGACCTGTTCCAGCATCTCGATGGGATGAACCTTGCGTTGGGCATCCATGATGGTGATCTCTTCGCTCTTCTGCGGGTAGCCCAGGCTGATGCGCATCAGGAACCGGTCCAACTGCGCTTCGGGCAGCGGAAAGGTCCCCTCATACTCGATGGGGTTCTGGGTGGCGAGCACCTGGAACGGCTCCGGCATGGCATACGTGACGCCATCCACCGTCACTTGCCGTTCCTCCATCGCCTCCAGCAACGCCGACTGGGTCTTGGGCGTGGCACGGTTGATCTCGTCGGTGAGGACGATCTGGGCCATCACCGGTCCGGGCCGAAACTCGAACTCTCGGGTCTTTTGGTTGAACACGCTGACGCCGGTCACGTCCGACGGCAACATGTCCGGCGTGAACTGGATGCGCCGAAAGGTGCAGCCCACGCTCCGGGCCAGGCTTTTGGCCAGCATGGTCTTGCCTACGCCGGGGATGTCCTCGATGAGGATGTGCCCCCGACAGATGAGCGCGATCGTCGCCAGTTGTACTTCCCACGACTTGCCCACGATCACTTGATTGACGTTATCGGTGATGCGCCGGGCCACCTCTCGTACTTGTGTCACTTTCGTCTCCTTTGGCTCTAGAAACCCGTTTTCTTTGAGAAACTGGTTCTATGCTGGCTGATATGCCTGTTCCGCCACCGGGGCCAGCACGTCCCAGGCGAAATGCTCCCAGATCCGTCGTCGGGCGGCTTCTCCCATCCGTTGGCGCCGGTCCGGGTCGCGCAGCAGGGCCACGACCACCGCGGCCAGGGCGTCCACATCGCCGCTGGACACCAGCACGCCGCTCTCGCCGGCCACGATGTATTCTGCCACCTGGCCCACTCGCTCGGCGACCACGGGCCGGCCGGCGGCCATGAGGTCCACCAGCTTGACCGGGCACTTGGTCCGGTTCAGCAGCGTGTCGTCCATGGGGTACAAGGCGACGTCGCCGGCCGCCAGGTAATGTGGCACCTCAGCGGCATCCACCCAGCCGGTCAGCACGGCCCGGTCCGCCAACCCGCGCGCGTCCAGTTGCGCCGCGAACGCAAGCTCCTCGCCGGCCACGCTGTCGGGCGCCAGCGCGAGGCCCTGGCCCACGACCAGCAACCACGCGGCCGGCTCCGCCTGCACCACCCGGTCGAACACCGCCACGACGCGGGCCGGGTCGAACTCGAAAAAGCGCGTGTACAGAAGCACCACCGGCCCAGCGCCCAGCCCATAACGCGCGCGGATGGCCGCCCCATTCGGCGCCGGCCAGCCGGCCTGCCAGCCCACGCCGTTGGGCAGGTAATGGACGCGCGCGGGCGGCACACCCAAAGCGACCACCATGTCCACCAGGGCGCGGCTGGCAGCCGTCACCGCGTCGGCATGGCGCAGCAACCACGGCTCCTGCCAGCGGAACACCAGCCGTTGGGCCGGGCTGTACGCGCCGCGCTCGTTCCAGCCCCCGGGGCCTTCCCAGTCATCGGTATCCACCACCAGCCGGGCGCGCGTCAGGCCCAGCTTGCGCCCCAGCCAGTAGATGGATAGCACCAGGCCGCCATACCCCTTGGGCTTGCAGCAGTGGATCACATCCGGTCGCCAGGCGTGCACCGTGCGCAGCAACCGCCAGGTGATGAGCACATCGCGCAGGCCGACCCTGAGCGAAGCCACGGGGATGGGAATGGCTGCGGGCAAGGTGGTGCAGATCACCGGCACCCCTGCACGTTCCTCTGTGCGCCCGGCATCGGCCGGCCAGTCCCAGGGGGGAACAGCCAGCATGGTCTGGTGCCCCCGGCGCGCCAATGTCTGGGCCAACGGCAAGGCCCGGCCGCTCATGGTGCCCTTGGGCCGCATCCCGAACGTGCCCACAAACGCGATACGCACGTCTCGTTATACCGTCTCTGGACCGTTTTGGTTCACCGCCCGCAGACCTGGTCATAGACCTGGACGATGCGCCGGCCGGCCTCATCCCAGGTATAGTCCCGTTCCGCGCGGGCGCGCAGGGCGCGGGCGCGGGCCTGCGCCTCGGCCGGGTTGTCCACCACGCGGCGGAAGGCCTCGGCCAGGGCCAACGGATTGCCCGTCTCCGCGTACACGCCCCACTCGCCCAGGAACTCCCGGCTGACCGGCGTGTCAAAGGCCACGGTGGGCAGGCCCATGGCCATGTAATTCAGCAGCTTGCCGCTGCCCTCGCTATCCGAGACCTTGGGCGACACGGCCACATCGCCCAGAGCCAGGTAGCGCGGCGCGTCGGGATAGGGTATCCGGCCAGTGAAGGTGGTATGGGCCGCCAGGCCCATCTGCGCGGCCAGCCCGCGATAATAGTCCTCGCCTGGGTAGCCCATGATCAGGAAATGCAGATCATCCCGGCCATCCACCATGATCAGATGCCGGGCAGCTTCCAGGAGCAAGGTGATGCCCTGATACTCGGCCAACAGGCCCAGGTAGACGACGACCTGGCGATGAAAGGGGATACCCAGCTCCGTCTTCAAAGCCCTCACCGGGGCCTCCTGATCCACCTGCCAGCGAGGCACAAATGCATCGGCATTCACGCAGTCCGGGATCACGTGGATGTGGTCGGGGGGACACGCGAATTCGCGTTGCAACAAGTTGGCGGCGTGGCGAGAGCTGGTGATGATCGCCCGGGGCAGGTGATCGATGACCTGCTCCAACCGGCGGACTGGCTGGAAGAACGGCCCATCGCGGCGGAGGAAGTGGTGATCCACCATCTCGCTGGTCAGGCTGCCCTGAAAATCGAACACCACGGGCACGCGCCGGGTCAGGCCCGCAGCCCAGCCCAGGAGTGCCCCCTCGTGCAGATGCGCGTGGAGCACGTCCGGCCGAACCGCCCAGACGGCCCGCAGGCAGGTGAAGGCCAGAAGCACGTCTATGGCGATCTTTTGCCTGGATGAACCGATATTGACATCCTTTTGGAACGGCAGGGGCATGGTCCGACGCACGATCAGCCCATCCACGTCATGGCCGTTATTGTAGGTGCAGATGGTGACCTGGTGTCCCTGCTTGCGCAGGACCCGCGCCTCCTCCAGGATGCGCACGTGACACCCATAGTCGGAGAAAAACGAGGTCGGTGCGATCTTGAGGATACGATACGAACGTTCCTGGGCCATCTTCCAGCGGTTCTTTCTCCTGGCGAGCCAGGGTTCGCGCCGGCGAGGTTAACCGGACGACACAATTATAGCATGGCGCATGAGAAAAGACAAACCGTCTGATCTGAACGTAGACCCTTCGAGTTTCCCAAACCCGAAGGGTCTGGCCCATGATGCTGACATATTGACTTCCATGACAGACCGGGTTATACTGCGATTGGGAAACATGGAGGAAAAGACCTTGACTGGGAAACCGTTCCAGTTGGGCCAATACGAGATCCTGAGCGAACTGGGCCGCGGGACCTGGGGCACGGTTTACCAGGCCCACGACATCCTACAGCGCCGCATGGTGGCCCTCAAGATACTGGACCCTGCGCTGGGGCGGGATCTGCTCTTTGTTCGCAGCCTTCAGGCTGTGATGCCGACGATCTGCGCTCTGGAGCACCCCCACCTGGTGGAGGTCTATAGCCTGGATGAGGACCAGGGTGAGCACTTGATGGCGATGGAATACATCGTTGGGGGGACGCTGGCCAGGCTCCTGACAGCCCAACGCCCGCTGCCGCTGCCGGCCGTCTGCACCATCGTGCGCCATACGGCCGCCGCGCTGGATCACATCCATGACCGGGGCCTGATACACGGCAACGTGAAACCCGGCAACATCTTTTTGCATACGACCCCGGAGCGCAGCGGCCGGGTCAAGCTCGGCGACCTGGGCCTGGCCGGGGCCGCCCGGTCCGGCTCCGTCGAGACCCAGAGCCGGCTCATGGCCGGCACGGCGCGCTACATGTCGCCAGAGCAGGCCCGGGGCGAGGCCCCAGATGCCCGCTCCGACGTCTATGCCCTGGGTGTGGTGACGTATGAGCTGCTGACCGGCCAGGTCCCCTTCCGCAGCGAGAACATCTATGGCTATATCCAAAGCCACATCCAGAAGCCGCCGCCGCCCCTGACCTGGTTCAACCCGGACGTGTCCCCGGACGTTCAGGACGTGGTGCTGCAGGCGCTGGCCAAGGACCCGGCCCGGCGGTTTCCATCGGCGGGGGCATTTGCCCGGTCCCTGGCGGCCGCTGCCGCGCGGCCGTTTCAGCCGGCCGCCTTCGCGGAGCCTGTGCCGCCTCCCGCGCGGGCACCCCGCTCCCGGCCGAAAAGCCGGGGTGGCGGTCCTGGCCCCTGGGCTTTGGGCCTCTTTGGGCTGGCGGCCGTCCTGGCCTGCGCAGCCATGCTGGTGCTCGGGGCGTTGATCGCGCCCGGCGTTGTGCGTCCTGCCAGCGTCCCCAGCGCGCCGGCTGGCCCCGGCCTGACGGGAGAAATGCCCACCCCGGCGGCATCGCCCATGCCGCCGGGCGAGACACCAGGGCCTCCCACATCCATCCCCATGTCCACGCCATCGCTGCCCTTGACACAGGCCGCCGTGTCCCTGCATCCGGCGAACGGCCCCAGCGGCACCCGCGTCCTGGTCCAGGGAAACGGATTTACGCCCAACGACGTGGTGCTGCTCACCTGGGACGGTCACGTGGTCACGCCTACCGAGCCGGCTCACGTGGTGGTGGACACCAGCGGGCGGTTCCAGGTGTCCTTTTACGCGCCCACCGATGGCTGGGGCGGGCACACGATCACGGCCGGCACCGCCCACGAAACGGCCACGGCCACATTCACCATCACCGCCGATACCCGCCCGACGGGCACACCCGAGTCCGCAACGCAATAAAATGCCCGGCACCTCGTGGAAGGTGCCGGGCACTTGAGGAGGAGACACAGCCCGCCCCTGAGCATCGGGGATCAGGCTCTCTCCACATCTTGGTCTGCCACGCCCGGCGAGGGGGCCGATCTCTGCGTGGCTTGCTGGTCCGGGCCGGCTTATGGCGGCGGAAACATCGTGGGATCCAGCAAGGCCCACAAGCCCACCAGCACGATGATGATCAACACCGAAAGCACGATAGACAGCTTGTAAAAGCTCTCTTCCATCATGGTGCTCCTCCCTCGCTGTCACCATTCCTGCACACGACAGAGGCCGCCCTCCGTAGCCAGCCATGCGCCCCCGGCTCCGTCCAGGGCGATGTCGTATACGTGATCAGATGCCAGGCCGGCGTTGGTCGTCTGGTACAGCGTGTGCTGGGTGCCCTCGTAGATGATGAGGCCCCGGTCGGTGGCGATCCAGGCCCGGCCCCGAGCATCCACGACCACGTCGGTGACACGCCGGGAAGGCATCCCGGCGCCCAGCGCCTCGTACAGCGTCCAGCCTTTCCCATCCCAGACCACCACGCCACCGCCACGCGCGTGGGGGTTGGATACATCGCCGGTGGGGCTGGTAGCCACCCACAGACGACCATCTGGCCGCACAAAGATCGCCTGGACGATGCCCACGTCACTGGAGAGCGACTTTTCCCACAGGGGTGAACCATCGGTCCGCAAGCGATACAGGCCGCCGCTATAGGTCGCCGTCTCGGCCGAGTAGCGTCCACGCACACCTACCCAGATGACGCCCGCGGCATCGGCGGCCAATGCAGTCACCTGGGTGTCTGCCGTCCCATTCGCGGGCGCGGCGAACGATTGCCAGGCCGACCTGGCATCTACGCTGGCGGGAGCCAAACGGCTCACCGTTCCCCCGGCCGTGCCACACCATACCCCCCCGGCCGCATCCACGGCCAGCGCGTGCACCACGTCCGACGGCAACCCGGTGCGGGCGGCGGTGTGGGGCATCCAGGTGGTCCCGCTGGCGACGTCCGTGGCCGCCAGCACGAACACCCCCTGTCCCCGGGTGGCCGCCCAGACGTGCCCCGCCGCGTCCACGGTCAGGCCGGTGACCGCGATGCCCGGACTCAGCGTATGGCGGGTCAGCTCGTCGGTGACCGTGTTCAGGCGCACCACCTGACCGTCTGCGGTGCCGGCCCAGACCGCCTGACCGTGCTGGACCACACAGGTCACGGGTTCACCCGGCAGGTACTGCTTCCACGTCACGCGGGCCGTGGGGGTGCCGATGCCGGCGATGATGGCCGATGGTGTGACAGAGGCCGCCGTCGGCGGTGTTTGCGGAGAGGCGGGCGATGCCGTCGGGACGGCGGTGGCTGGCCGCGTCAATGCCGGGGCAGTCGGCGTGGTTGCGGTGGGGACACGGCGCGTCGCCACAGGTTCGGCCGGCGTGGGCGACAAGGCCGGGCCGGCTTGGGTCGGCATCGGCGTGCTCGTCGGGGGTCGTGGCGTGGGCACCGGCGTCTGAGTGGCCTGCAGCAGGGCCAATGCCGTGGATGGGGGGACCAACGTCTCCTCGGCTGGCGGGGTGATAAAGGCCCGTTGCGTGGCTGGCAGGGGCAGGGTCAGCAGCGGCCCGATCACCAGGATCAGCGCGATCACGGCGGCCAGAGCCAGCACCGAAGCGCCCCCCCAGGCGATCCCACGCAGCCAGGTGGCGCGTGGTCGCCAGGCCCAGGCCTGACTGGGTGCCGGCTCGACGGCCTCCCACAGGCGCGCCCGGATCCGGGACTCGGCGGCCAGGCTCAGGTGGGGTTCCCCGATGGCTTGGCGCAACGTGGAGCCTAACTCCTGTTGGACGCGTTGGGCCAACGCCACCCGGGCTGCACAGTGGATGCAGGTAGCCAGATGCGCCTCGAGACGTTGACGTTGGCTCTCCGCCAGACGGCCATCCACGTAGGTCTCTTTAAGCTTGTGCACTTCTTGGCAGTCCATGACATCCCTCATAAAGTCACACCCCGGTGTTCCAGACGCTCCTGCAAGCGATGGCGGGCGGTATGCAGGCGAGAATACACGGTGCCCACCCGGCATCCCAAGACCTCCGCGATGTGCTCGCAAGGTAGGTCCATATAATAGTGCAGGATCAGCACCAGCCGGTGTTTCTCTCCCAGGGCATTCACCTCTTCCCAAAGGACCTGCCGAAACTCGTCCTGTAGCACTTGCTTTTCCACGGAAGGGTCAGTGGGTAACCGTTCCTCCAATTGGTCCTGCTGCCAGGGCATGGTGAAGAACCGCTTGCGCCGCAGGTTGCTGCGGCAATAGTTCACCGTGATCTGATACAGCCAGGTGGTGAACTGACCTCGTTGCGGATCAAAGCGGTCTATGGCCCGATGCACGCGCAGAAACACCTCCTGCACGGCATCCTCGGCGTCCTGGGAGTGCTTCAGCAGGGCGATGGCAATGCGATAGACCTGATCCTTGTGTTGGGAAAACAGCAGGTCGAACGCTTCGGCATCCCCGGCCTGACATCGGCGCGCCAGGTCGTTACTGTCCATGCCCACTCCGCCTGGTGGACGCGCGCTCGCTTGAATATACGCGCGCGCCCTGCGTTTCCTTCACGTCTCTTCCCGGGGCGCGTGTGAAAAAGCACCGCCCTGAGGGACGGTGCTTTCCTCCTCGTACACCCGGTCCCATCGTCTGCCCAAACGATGGGACCCGCGTCGAGTCCGCGCGGCGGAAAACCATCTGGATATCCGATGCGCAGGGTTACTCCGCGCTGGTTTTAGCCAGCGCCCGATTGAGTTGCGTCATCAGCCGAGACTTGCGACGCGCGGCGTTGTTGGGGTGGATCACCCCTTTGGCTGCCGCCCGGTCCAGCGCCCGGATCGCTTCCTGCACCTGGGCTTGAGCCGCTGCCAGGTCCCCGGCCGCGATGAGCAGTCGGGTCTTTTTGACCTCCGTCTTGGCTCGCGAGCGGATGGGCTTGTTGCGCCGGCGTCGGCGCTCGGCTACGCGCATCTGCTTCATGGCAGACTTGGTGTTCGGCACGTGAATACCTCCTAACTTATCGAGTGACCAGTGAATTGCACCTGATCATACATCATTTTCCCCGATTTGTCCAGGGCGATTTGTTCACTGTTCACGTCGTTCTACCAGCAGTGACCTGTGCGCTGTCAAGGCCTGGTTGGGGGTTGCGCCGGGACTTCCCTGCGTGCCTATCAAACCCCGTTGACACGGCACTAGTGCATTTGGATATGATGTGGTATAATCCTGGCTGAGCGCGACGAATTTCCAGAGGAGGGCGAGATGTCCACGAGTTTGTTGCAAGAGGTTCCCCTGTTTGCAGGTCTTACCAAAGAAGAATTGGATCTGGTAGAGCGGGTTGGGCAGTTGGAGCGGTATTCGGTCGGTCACGTCATCTTTGACGAGCACAGTGTGGGCGATGCGATGTACATCGTGCAACGCGGTCAGGTGGACATCCAGATGGCGCCGCCGCCGGGCAGCGAGTCCCCAACGGAGCCGCGGACCATCGCGACCATCGAACCCGGCGATGTGTTTGGCGAGATCGCGTTGGTAGACCAGGGGGTGCGCACGGCCCGGGCCTTGTGCACCCGGCCCACGCTGTTGATGGTCTTCCGCCGGGAAGAGATCCTGCGTCTGGCCGAAACATATCCCCGCATCGGGTACGTGCTCATGCGCAACGTGGCCGAGGCCCTGGCCTTCAAGCTGCGCAGCACGGACCTGACGCTGGGCTATGCGCTGGCCCAGGAGCGGCGCGGCGAGGAATATTAGAGAGACGTGGTGGATAGCTGCTCAGCCCGCCATCCCACAGGTGGCTTGGAACCGTATTGCGGCCTCATGCTTGAGAGGGCGCAATCTTGGCCCCAACCGATGGGCGGATGAACGGCGGTTCCCACGGTGGCCGGATCGCCCCCAGCCCCGTCCCGGCGGGGATGGGGCTGGTCCATCCGTGTCTCTGGCCGGCACAAGACCTGCGCGGCGCCAGCGGCGTCGGATACGATCACTCGATAAAGATCTCCACCCGCTCGTTGTCCTCGCTGTCCTCCACCTCCAGGATGCGCCCGGCCGAGCCGCTCTGGATGGCGGCGGCGATCTCGTCCATGTTAAAGCCCTCCATCTCGGGCGCGAACCGGGCCCCCAACTTCATGCCTACCGCCGCCAGGCTCAGCGGGATGTTCACGTTCACCTTGACCCGGTTGGTAGACATGTCCGTCACGCGGACGCGGAACCAGCGGGGCGGGGTGGTCCCGGTCGCGCTGGCCGCGCGCCTTTTCTCCGGCTCCTCCAGCGCGGCCAGCAGCCGCGCCCCCTCCGCCGCCGTGATCTGCCCATCCTCGATCATTTTCAGGATTTGCATTCGCTCTTCTTTGAGAGACATTGTACACCTCCGTATTGCGTGTGACGTCACTCGTCAAACGTCACTCGTCAAACGTCACTCGTCAAACGTCATCCGTCAAACGTCATTCCCAGGTGGTCTGACGGGTGACGCCTGACGTTTGACGCTTTAGCCAATCACCACTTCCACCCGGTCCCCTGCGTCGTCCACGTGGATCACCATGCGCTCGCCGCGCTTGAACTCGCCCTGCATGGATTCCAGCACCTCGTCCAGCGCGGATTTGCGCAGCCGGGGGATGAGTCGCCCGGCCAGGCGCAGCGCCCAGGTCGCCAGGCCAAAGGGCGGGAGCGGCAGATGGAAGCGCACCCGGCCCCCGTCGGCGGACTCGACGCGGATGTGGATCCACAGCCCCCAGGCCAGCCAGGCCGCCACCAACACGAATACCAATGCCCAGCCGATGGGGATGATGCCGCAGAGGAACCACCACAAGCTCATCTGCCCCAGGTACGTCATCACCCAGAAGACGCCCAAGCCCAGCATCAGCAGGCCCAGCCCCAGGCCAAAGGGCAGCATCCAGGGTGGGGTGAACTCCGCGATGGGCCGGCCGGTCTTTTCCTCGATGATGACGATCTCCTCGGCGGCGGCCTCGGCCCGCTTCCCGCCCGGCTCGCCGGGGGCCGGCGCCACGGGCACCACGGCGAACGGTTCCTCATCGCTCATCGCCCCCAGAAGGGCCGCCGCCTCCTCGGCGGAGATCTTTTTGGCTTCCAACAGCTCCAGGACGCGCCGACGTTCCTCTTGCATGGCTCCCTCCTTCTGCTTGCTTCGACCAGCAGGCCGCCCGGCTATCGCTCGCTTGACACCGATATGCGCTGGCGCAGGTCCAGCGCCATCTGCACCGTGGTCAGCTCGGCCACGAACCCGTATCGCTCCAACGCCTGCACCAGGTGCGGCGGATCGGCCCGAATGCGGGCCACCACATCGGCCGGGGGCAAGGACGCGACCACGCGCGTCACGTGGGCCGCCAGCGGCTCGGCCAGGTCCGCCAGGCGCGAAGGCCGGACCCAGATCGTCAGCCGGTGTGGGTGCGCAGCCCAACGGCTGACCTCCAACGCGCCGGCCGCATCAAAATCGCCGGCCTCGTTGACGACGGCCCACCGCACGACGCGCCGCCCGGTCAGCAACTCGGCCAGCGCGCTCAACGGGCCGCGCCGAAACTGGGACTCGCGGATGGGCCGGACCTGCCAGGCCCCCGGCGGCGTGGCGGCCAGGGCCAGCTCGTAGACCTTGCGCCACTGTCGCCAGGGGATCGGCTGCCAGGCCAGTCCCGCGTCATCACCGCCAGCCGGTCCGGTGGCTATCGCCGGCCGGCGCAGGTCCGTTACGGCATCCAGCCGCCGGAAGCCCAGGCTCGCGTACAGGCGAACGGCCGGCGTGTTGTCTGCATGGACCTCCAACACCACCATCGTGCCGCCGGCGTCGCGCACGTGCCCGATGGCCGCCTGCATCAGTTGCCGGGCAATGCCCCGACCCCGATAGTCCGGGTGCACGGCCACGTTCCCGATGGACCAGCGCCGGTCGCCCGTGTGAGCCAGGCTGACGTTGCCCACCAGCCGGCCGGCCTCTATCCAGACAAAGCCTTCCAGGCCGGCGCGGAACGTCGTGCTGGAGTGAAACAACGCCCAGACGAGCGGCGACATCCAACGCATGGCCCGCAGGTCGGCGACCATGCCCTGGCCCTCGGCCCGCAGCCGGTCTCCAAAGGCCGCTTCCAGCAAGTCGGCCAGCGCGCCCAGGTCCCGCAGTGGGTCAAAGGGCCGCAATCCCGTTTCCGCCTTGACGTTCGTCGTTGCTGCCGCAACCATCCCGGCCCTCTCAGTGCGCGACCAGCACACACCATTCCAGCGTGGTTTCGGCCACCGGCAGGCCGTCAATGCCAGCCCCCTCCAGCAACACGCTGCTCGGTGTGGGATGCGCCGGCCCGACGCAGGCGTTGGCGACCTCTACCTGCCAACCGGCGGCAGTCAGGTGCTCCAACGCGGAACGGCGAAACAACAGCGCTGATAGTCCCGCCTGCCTGATGACCGCTGCGTTAGCTGCATCGTCTTCGGGATAAAAGTGCGAGATCGCCAGCAAGGTCCCGGCCACGATGCGTCGCAGCTCGCGCAGAAGGCCGCCGGGTTGCTCGATGTTGGGCAGGCCCAGCAACGTCGTCAGGGTCTCCACCGCGCCGTCCCGGAACGGCGTGCGTCGGGCATCGAACGCCAGCAGGCTGACGCGATCGTACAGACCTCGGAACTCGAGCCAGCGGCGGTTCCGCCGTAGCACCCGTGGGCTGAAATCGGTGGCGACGATAGGCTGGGTGAGCCGGCGCGCCAGCGCCTCCACCAATTGGCAGCGACCCGATGCCAGGTCCACCACCGGCCCACGCGACGCGGCCAGTTGTTCGACGACGTAGTCAATCTGGCGCTCACAACACGCCAGGTACTCCGGTGTGTACAACCGGGGGAACACCGCATCAATGATGGCCTGCGCCGGGGCGTATTCGCCACGCTCCTCCAACGCCAGGGCGCGGAAGAACTGGTCGGCCGGGGCCAGCGTCTCCACCGGCTCGACCAGCAATTGGCGCTCGACGTCCGGGTGCTCGCGGAGATACCGGGTCAGACGGCTGTCCAACTGCTCCCACAGGTCGTTGCGCGGCAGGTCGGGCGTGAGAAAGAGGCCGATGCCCTCCCGGACCGGGTAGACGGCCTGGCAGGAGGCGCAGCGGGCCTCGGCTTCTTCCAGGCGAGTTGAGCGCCGGGTGCTGACGGTCCAGGTCAGCGCGCCGTGGCAGGCCGGGCACGCCAGCATCTCGATGAGAAAGTCGTGCATGGGAATCTCCTTACCCCACTGCCAGCGCGTCTCTCGCCGCCGGCTCGAGCGCGTCCCGGTGATCTTCCAGGCGCATGATCGCCGGCACAAAGAAAGCTACCACGCCCATCAGCCCGCAGACCAGGCCGCCCACCACGAACCAGACCTGCACGCCCAGCGCGTCGGCCACGGGGCCGGCGATCATCATGCCCAACGGTGACATGGCCGCCGTGATGCTCCCGATCACGGTGAACACACGCCCCTGCATCTCAGGGGCCACCGCCGCCTGGAGGACGGCGATGACCGGGCCGTTGGTGATGGGGTTCATGAACCCGCCCAGGAGGACGCCGGCCCAGGCCAGCCAGAAGGCCGTGTCCGGCGACACTCCCACCACCAGCGTGCCCAGGCCCATGCCGATCAGCCCCACCAGCGTGGTGACGATGCGCCGCCGGAACCCGCCCCACACGCTCAGGGTCAGCCCGCCGACCACCACCCCCACCCCCCAGGCCGATTCCATCCAGCCCAGCTCCCACGCGCCGCCGCGAAAGTGCTTCGTGACCAGGATCGGCATGAGCGTGAAGGCCGGGTTCACCAGAAAATTGATGACCGTCGCCATGAGGAGCAGGGCCAGGGCGCCGGGCCAATTCCAGATGTAGCGCAGGCCCACGCGCACGTCGCCCAGCAGGGATGGTTTGCTGACCGGCGCGCCGACGGCCAGCGCACGACGCGCCGGCTGCGGGATGTGCACCACGCCCAACGAGAGCATGGCGACGGCCGCCGTGACCACGTCAACCAGCATGATGCCCCAGAGCGGCAGGGCGGCCCACAGCAGCGCGCCCAGCGGGGGCGCCACGATGTTCACCACGCCCTGGATGGTCTGGTTGAGGCCGGCCACGCGCGATAATTGCCGCTCCGGCACCATGAGCGATGTGGATGCCTGCATGGCCGGCCAGTGGAACGTGCCCCCGATGGAACGGATCAGCATGATCACATAGACGTGCCAGACCTGCATGGCCCCGGCCCAGAACAGGAGCGCCAGGCTCGCGGCAGCCAGGGCTACCACGCCATCGGCGGCGATCATCACCGCGCGGCGGTTCCAGCGGTCCACCAGCGCGCCGGCGAACGGCCCCACGATGACGCCGGGCAAGATGGCGACCAGCGTGGCCGTCGCCAGCACGGTGGCCGAGCCGGTGGTCATCGTCAGCCACCAGACCAGGGCGAACTGGGCCAGCGCGCTGCCCACTAGCGAGAACGCCTGCCCGGTCCAGATGGTGAAGAACGGCAGTTTCCAATGGTCCTCAGTCATCAGTCCTCAGTCGGCGGTCAGCGGTCGGCGGTCGGCAGTCGGTTTACTGCTCACGGCGGGTTTGTAACCCGCCGCGCCCGGCGCGGGTTAAAGCCCGCGTTGGGGGTGCGCCGGGGCGCGTCCGCGCGAATCTGCGTTCATCTGCGTCCTACTGCTTGCCTTCCAGGGCGTCCAGCAGCAGCTCACCCTCGGCGGCGGTGATGCGGCCGGTCTCGATCATCTTGAGGATGGCGAGCTTTTCTTCGTCGGAGGCAGCCGTCCTCCTGGCTGCGGCCCCCGTGGGTGATGCATCACGCTCCAGACCGGCCAACGCCCGGCTCATGGCCTCCTGGGCCTTGCGGATGCCGGCCGCGGCGGCCTCCTTGGACCGCCGCACCAGGTCGTCCACGTCCACCTCCGTGACCCGGTGCCCCAGGTGGACCCGGACCCGCGCCGCGTGCTCGGCGGCCTGTCCGGTGCGGATGCTCTCCGTATGCACCCCCTCAAAGGCCGCTGCGATCTCCTGACCGATCTCCTCGCCCAGACGGCCCATCTCGCGGCCAAACTGCTCGCCCCACGCGCCCATCTCCCGGCCGAACTGCTCACCCCACTGGCCCATCTCCCGGCCGAATTGCTCGCCCCATTGGCCCATCTCCTGGCCCCAGGTCAGGTAAGGGCGCAGGCGCACGTCGCCCTTGGCGCTGACCAGGATCACGACGGCCGGCGCCGGGCCGGGCGCGTCGGCGGCAGGAGGGTTCATCACGCCCACCAGCCGGTGGCGGTCCTCTTGCTCGACGGTCACGGTCAGCTCGTTGCGGACCCGGCCCACGGGGGCTGCCACATCCAGGCGCACGTGGGCGTCGGCCGGGAGCCGGAGGTCAATGTCGCCGTAGGCCCGGAAGCGATATTCCTGGCCCGGCGCGAGCATCCCGCCGGCCTCGACGTCGCCGCCCACCTCTTCCACGCTGGCCCCGCCGGCCAGGCCCAGGGCGGTCATATCGCCGCTCACGTGGTTGACGAACAGCCGGCCGGCCACGTCGCGCACGCGCAGGTCGCCCTCCACCTCGTCAATGGTCAACGGGCCGGCCACGTCGCTGGCGCGCAGGTCGCCGCTCACCCGGACGACGCGCGCGGCCTGCCGCACGTGGGCCAGGCTCATGTCGCCGTTCACCTCCTGCACGTCCAGGTCGCCGATGCGCCGCAGGCTCACGTCGCCGTGGCAGACGCCGGCCAGGTGCAGCTTGCGCAGCTCGCGGGCCTCCATCTGCCCGTGCGTCTCCCGCACCACGGTCGCGCCGTCCAGGTAACGCAGGGACAGGTTGCCGTGGGCGGTCTCCACGGTCACGTCGCCGGCCAGCCGCTTGATGGACAGGTTGCCGGAGGCGTTGCGTATCGTCACCGGCGTCTGCTTGGGGACCAGCACCTTGTACGCGCCGCGCAGGGGTGCCAGCTCCAACGTCCCCTCGGCCTCTGTGGCCTCCACAGCCTGGCCCTTCAGGATCACCTCGTCGCCCTCGCGACCCTCCAGCTCGATGTCGCCGTCGCACGAGGTCAGTATCAGTCTGCTGCCTTCTGGAATGGGATAGGTTGGTTTGCTCATGTGGTTTCCTCCTGAACTGTAGCGCAAGCGGACAGCTTGCGCTACGCTGCTTTGACCTTGACCGTCACCCGGCCGGTGCGCAGGGCCTCGACTGCGTCTTCCGACGTGATCTCGCCTTTTGCCAGTTGCTCCAGCACCTGCTTGCGCAGCTCTGGCGAGGCGCCGACTGGCTCCTCTTCGGGCGTCACCTCGTAGCCCAGGGCGCGGATCACGTCGTCCAGGCGGCTGCGCGCGGCGGCGTAGGTGAGGCCCAGCTCGTCGCCGGTCTTGGAGACGTGGCCCCGATTCTTGACCAGCGTTTCCACAAAGTATAGCTGCTCCGGACTCAGGCGATAGAGCCGGCCCAGGCCGAATCGCCCGCGCAACTCCGAGCCGCACGTGCGACATTCCAGGCCGGTCACGATCATTTCCCCGCTGCAGACGGGGCAGGTACTCGTTGCGGTATACATGGTGTTACCTCCTTTCAGTCCTGCTCCGCTAATATTTTACCATAAATCAAAATATTTGTCAAGTGAATAGCAAATATTAGCACTAGAAGAAAAAAGTTTGCGCCATAAGAAAAACCCCGCGCCGATCCAGGATCGGCGCGGGGCGTGGTTGTGGGGCGAGACGCGCTCAGGTGCCCGGCGAGGGGCTGGGGTAGGCGCCGGTTCGTGGTGTGGACGTGGGCGCCGGTGGATTGGTCGGGGCTGGCAGGGTCGGCGTGGCCGTGGGGATGCCGAACTGGGCCTTGTAGCGGTTCACCAGGGCCACCATGTCTGGATCGTCGGCCACGGTGCGGTCGAGCAGCCAGAGCCGGCCTTGCTGCTCGGTGATGGCGTGGCTGCTGTCCAACTGGAGCTGCAGAACACCCAACCAGCGGCCTTCGTAGCCGGCCTGTACCATCAGGGTCTTGGCCGGGCCGATCACCTGAGGTTGTTCCAGGTAGGTGCGCCCGCCGCCGCCCACGAGCACGTCAATCCCGGCCACCTGGGCCGCGATCTCTTGGTTGACGGTGAGGCCGGCGTTCGATAGGACGATGACCAGGTCCGCTTCTTTGGCGAGCCGGGGGACGTATTCCCGGGCCGCGGCCAGGGGGTCCTGGACGAGCAAGGTCGAATGGCGGGCCTCGGCGCCGGTGAGACCCAACAGGCCCACACGCCGGCCGCCCACTTCCATCACCGCATACGGTTCGGCAAAGAGCTTGCCGTCTGGCGTCACCACGTTGGCCGACAGGACCTTGAACCGGGCCTGGGCGATGACGGCCTGCAACTCGGCCGGCGACAATTGCAACTCTGACGCCCCCAGGGCCAGCGCATCATAGCCCATCAGGTTCATGGCCTCGACGACCGCCAGGCCACGGGACAGGTTGGCGAGGTCCTGGCCGATGAGGGCATTCCCGGCGTCCAGCAGCAACAGGTGCGGGGTCTGGCTCCGCAGTTGTTTGATCCCGGTGGCGCGACGCGCCACTCCACCCGGCGTACCTCAAACGTTGCAGGGGTCCAGATACCCCAGGGTATCGTTCGTGTGGGCCAGGACCAGGTTGGCCGCGATGGGCCTGGGCGTCGGCGTGGCGGTATTCGTGGGCACGCGAGTGAAGGTGGCGCTGGCTCGTGGCGTGGCCGTAGGGGCCGGAAACAACACGTCGGCCCCGCCGGCCAACAGCAGGGCGATGACGATGACCAGGAGCACACCGGCGACGGTAAGGAACTGCGGGGTTTTCAACGACATATAGTGCTCTTTCGGGATGGAATGCTGAGCGTGATTATACACCATCTCGCATGTCTGTCAAGCCAGACCCTTGTCCCCTGCTCCAATACCCGGTATAATTCAGGATGCATGATACAGGATGCAGGATACGGAAGCCTGTATCGTGCATCCTGCATCCTACATCATGCATCGTGCATCCTGCATCGTGCATCCTGCATCATGATACGAGGAGGAACCCCATGACCACTTGTGAACCGGCCCGCCCTGCCCTCTGGTCCCCGGCCGAGACCCTCAGCCCCCGCGTGCGCCGTCTGCGCGACCAGTATTGGAGCTTTTACACCCGCGACTACACCAACGAGGTACGCCCCTTTACCACCGGCGCGCCCTGGGACCAGGTCTACTCCCCCTGGCATTGGACGAACGTGCCGGAGATGACCATGTTCCTGCCAGGGGCCAAAGCCTACCTGCTGGCCGGCGCGACAAAGGTCGAATTGCCGCCCAACTTCTGGGACGAGCCGCTGGTGGTGCGCCACGCGCTCTTTTTCAAGCGCGTCCTGGAGGAGTATCTGCCGGCGCAGATCCTGGACGGCGAACTCGTCGTCGGCTCGCACTTTTCCACGGCCCTCTCCCGCACGCTCACCCGCGACGAGGCCCGGCAGCACGAGGAACTGGAACGACGCTTCCTGAAGGCAGAACGTCGCCTCACCGACCGGGGCGTGGGCAACTGCGGGGCCGTCCCCGGCCACCTCATCCCCGACTATCCCCGCGTCCTGCGCGAGGGCTGGAAAGCCATCCACGCCCAGGCCCAGGCCATCGCCGACGACCCGCAGGCGACACCCGAACAGCGCAACCTGGCCCGCGCCGTCGTCCTCTCCGGCGAAGGCGTGCGCGCCCTCTCCGCCCGTTACGCGGCCGAGGCCCGGCGCCTCGCCGCCCAGGAGACCGACCCGGCCCGCCAGGCCGAGCTGACCGAGATCGCCGGCATCTGCGATAGAGTCCCGTGGGAGCCGGCCCAGACCTTCAAGGAGGCCCTGCAATCCCTCTGGTTCACCCACATGCTGGTGCTGATTGACGAGAGCTACCCCGGCCCCGGCGTCTCCCCCGGCCGGGTGGACCAGTACCTCTACCCGTACTACAAAGCCGACCTGGAGGCCGGCCGCCTCACCCGCGAGGAGGCCAAGGAGTGGCTCCACTGCCTGTGGATCAAGCACAACTATGCCTACGACTACCAGGGCTGGGTGGGCACAAACCAGGGCATCAACTCTTCCTTCGGGCAGCTCATCACCCTGGGCGGCCTGGACGCGCGCGGCGAGGATGCCGCCAACGACCTCACCTACCTGATGCTGGACGTCATCGAGGAGCTGAACCTGCTGGAGCCCAAGCCCAACGTCCGGCTCCACGCCAGGACGCCAGACAGGCTGCTCGACCGGGTGGTGGAGATGGTCGCCAACGCCCAGGGCAGCCCGTTCCTGCTCAACTTCGACGAGAACTCGATGGCCGGCCTGCGCTGGCAGGGTCTCCCGGAGGAGCTGTTGTGGGACTATGCCCCGGTGGGCTGCCTGGAAAACACCCTGCAAGGCTGCGACCGCTCCGGCACCGTAGACGTGAACCTGAACATCGCCAAGGCCGTGGAGCTGGTCTTGCACGATGGGAAAGACGCGCAGACCGGCGAGCAGATCGGCCCGCGTACAGGCGATCCGCGCACGTTCGCCACGTTCGAGCAGTTCTTCGATGCGTTCAAAGCACAGCTCCGGGCCACCGTGGAGCTGCTCATCGCTGCCAACGACATCGCGGACACGGGCCGGGCGCGCTTTGAGCCGACGCCGTACCTGAGCGCGCTGGTGGACGGCTGCCTGCAAAGCGGCAAGGACGTCACGGCTGGCGGCGCGCGGTTCAACTATATCACCGTGGAGGGGATGGGTCTGGCGACGGCCGCCGACAGCCTGGCGGCGGTGAAGAAGCTGGTCTACGAGGACCGGGCCGTGAACATGGACGAGCTGGTGCGCGCGCTGGACGCCAACTTTGAGGGGTACGAATCGCTGCGCCAGACGTTACTCCACAAGGCCCCCAAATACGGCAACGACGACCCCTACGTGGATGACATCGCCCGCGAGGTGAGCCAGTTCTGGTGCGAGGAGGCGTTCCGGCACGTGACGCCAGAGACCGGCAAACGCTATCGCGGCGGCTACCTCTCCTGGAACTACTGGGTCTCCTACGCGCCCACCACCGCTGCCACGCCGGACGGGCGCAAGCGCGGGCAATTCCTCTCCAACGGCGTCTGCCCGGTGAACGGCGCGGACCGGCTGGGGCCTACCGCCGTCATCAAAAGCGTGGGGCACGTGGGCCTGGAGACGGCCCCCAACGGCGCGTCGCACACCATGAGCTTCTCCCCCACGATGCTGCGCAGCCCGGAGAACCGGCGCAAGCTGGCGGCCCTCCTGCGCGCCTACGGCCAGGTGGGAGGCACCTGCGTCCAGTTGAACGCCATCAGCCCGGACACGCTCCGCGCCGCCCAGAAGGACCCCGACGCCTATCGCAACCTCCTGGTGCGCGTCACCGGCTACAACGCCTACTTTGTGATGCTGGGGAAGGAGATCCAGGACGAGATCATCGCGCGGGAGAGTCACGCGCTCTAAAACGTGAAACGTAAAGCGTGAGGTGCTCTGGGCTAACGTGAGACGGTTTGGCCTGGAGTCGAAGCTTTAGCTGGTTCCCGCCTGAAGGCGCGACTTCAGTCCGGGCGGGGGGCTAATGCTTGCGCAGTTCCACGACGGCCTCGTACAGGCGATGCTCGTCCTCGGCCCTGGCGACGCGAACATCCGAGCGGATGATGCTGTTCCCCACCCGGGTGGAACGCGGAATCTCGATGCCTGACTTTTACCGATATCTTTTTTGTGTCGTGATGTTCTGCTGCCAAGATACTTGTTTCTTCGCGGGGACCCCATTGCGCTACCCCCGC
>FWPV01003248.1_pt1 | contig 37386 bp, 28 predicted proteins | sample 2228371 | NCBI WGS metagenome assembly FWPV01 (sample SAMEA103939776, study PRJEB20133) | metagenome | reverse complement strand
TCATTCTGCTGGCCATGCTGCAGGCCGGGCCGCTCTACGGCGCCTTTCCGGTCGCGCACCTGCTGTGGAAAAAAGGCATCAGCGTTCGCAACATTTTTATCTACCTCGGCGCATTTTCCACGCTTAAAATCCCAATGATGACCTTTGAAATGACCTTTCTCGGCGTCAGATTCTCGCTGCTGCGCACGGCGATCACCATACCGGTTTTTATTATCATCGGGATGCTGATGGAGCGCTATTTGAGCAACCGCCGGTTTGAAGTGACGGAACCGTAACGCGGAACCGATCAGAAGCGGCGAACATATAACGCAGGAATATAGCGTTAAAGTCAACCCTGACGGCTGGTGATCATCTCCGCCTGTATTTTTTCCTTGAGAGAGGCAATCAGCCGAAATGCCCATGGCTGCCGGAAGACGGAGTCTATGCCTTCTTTTGACATTGTTCTCCGTGCTTCGGGTCATTGCGAAAAAAGTGTTGCCCGGCGATAAGCCGGTCTGTGGAGTCGCTATGAATGCTTTTCCCCAACCTTCACCCGTGATCGTTGAACCTTATCGTTCCTGTCGGCTTTGCCCCCGCCGCTGCGGCGTGAACCGTGTCGTCGGCGAACGCGGCGTTTGCGGCGAAAGCGCCGAACTGCGCGTCGCCGCCGTGGAAGCTCATTACGGCGAGGAGCCGCCGATCTCCGGCGTTCACGGCTCGGGCACCGTCTTTTTCTCCGGCTGCTCGCTGCGCTGCGCCTTTTGCCAGAACTACCAAATTTCTCTTTTTCACACAGGAAAAGTCACCACCGTGCCGCAGCTTGTCGATCGGCTCGAAGAACTTTACCGGTCGCCCGGCATTCACAACGTCAATTTCGTTACGCCGGATCACTTTCTGCCCCACACCGTGGCCGTCGTCGAGGAGCTGCACCGCCGAGGCCTCCGGTTGCCGATCCTCTACAACATGTCGGGTTACGCCGAAAAGGACTCTTTAAAGATGCTCCAGGGGGTCGCCGACATCTATCTTCCCGATTACAAGTACGCCGACGCCGACCTGGCGCGCGCCCTGTCCCATGCCCCCGATTATCCGCAGATCGCGCTGGATGCGCTGGTAGAAATGGTTCGGCAGGTGGGTTTTTTGGACGAACGTCCCATTGCCGAACGCGGCGTTCTGGTGCGCCATCTAGTGCTGCCGGGACACATACAAAACTCGCTCGACGCGTTGACCACCCTTTTCCTTGAATTCGGTCGCGACTTGCCGATCAGCTTGATGTCGCAATATTGGCCCGCGCGCCCCGTTAAGCAGCCGGAAATGAACCGCCGCCTTGCCCGCAACGAATTCGAGACAGTGTGCGAGCACGCCGACGCCCTCGGCTTTCGTCGTCTTTTTGTGCAACGCACGGACGGCAACGACGACGATTTCCTGCCCGACTTTCGCCGCGAACGGCCGTTTAAGGGCAACATCAGAAATACCGACAACAAAGATTAAGGGATTGTAGAAGGAGTTCTTTTCATGGAAAAAAGGAAAAAACTGCCGATGACCGTCATTGCGCTGGGATTGACCAGCCTTTTCACCGACTCGGCCACGGAAATGATCTATCCTTTGATTCCGGTCTTTGTAGCGGCGCTCGGTTCCGGCGCCCTCGCCCTCGGCGTCATCGAGGGGCTGGCCGAGACCACGGCGGCGCTGCTGAAACTTTTCAGCGGCGTTTGGTCGGACAAGATCGGCAAACGAAAGCTTTTCGTTCTCATCGGCTATTCCATTTCATCCCTCGTCCGGCCGTTGACCGGCGTCGTCACTGCCGCCTGGCAGATCGTCCTCATCCGCATGAGCGATCGCGTCGGCAAAGGCATCCGCACGTCGCCCCGCGACGCCCTGATCGCCGCCGCCTCGCCGCAGGAGATGCGCGGCAAAGCCTTCGGATTCCATCGCGCCATGGATCACACCGGCGCCGTCATCGGCCCGCTGCTGGCGCTGCTCAGCCTCGCCGTGCTCGTCCTCGGCTTTGCCCAGCGCGACGCCGTAACGGTGCTGCGTTGGACGTTTGCCTTCGCGCTCCTTCCGGGTTTGGCGGCCATTTTCACCCTCTATTTTCTGGTCAAAGAACCCCCGACGTCCGTCCCGGCGAACAACCGAGTCACCTTCTCCCTGCGGGCATTTGACAAGAACTTTAAGATGTACCTGCTGATCGTGCTGATCTTTACGCTGGGCAATTCGTCGGATGCTTTTCTTCTCTATCGTGTGCGCGAGGCCGTCCACCGCAGCAATGCTTTGCTGCAAATTTGCGGCGGAGTGCCGCTCTTCCGGCAGATCATCGACGTATTTCCCACGGCCGAGGCGCGCAACAATATGATCGACATTCTCTTCCTACCGTTGATCTGGGCCTTCTTTCACATCATCAAAGTGATCTTTTCAACGCCGCTGGGGTCGCTCTCCGACCGCATCGGCCGCAAACGGGTGATACTGATCGGCTGGGCCATCTATGCGGCGGTCTATCTCTGCTTTTCTCTGCTGGAAAAATTGTCGCCGGCCCTGCAGATCACTGCCGTCTTTGCTCTTTTCGCCGTCTATGCGCTTTACTATGCCTTTACCGAAGGAGCGGAAAAGGCGCTGGTCGCCGACCTGGTTGCGGCGGATCGCCGCGGCAGCGCCTACGGCCTCTACAATTTAGCCGTCGGCATAGGAGCGCTTCCTGCCAGTCTCATTTTCGGTTTTCTTTATCATGCGCTCGGTGCAACGGCCGCCTTTACATTCGGCGCTTTGCTCGCCCTCACCGCCATGGTGCTTTTGGCCTTTTCAGTGAAAGAAAAACGTTGAGAACCGATGAACGAAAAAGGCCGCTTCCCGGAACGGAGGCGGCCTTTTTTTATGCCCGTAAAAGATTCGAGATTACTTGACCAGAACGATCTTGCGGCTCAGTTCCAAAGGATAGTTCGAACCGGAGACCGTCATTCGGTAAACGTAAACGCCGCTGGGCACCGGCCGGTAACTGTCGTCCAGGCCGTTCCAGATCGCACGATGCTCGCCGGCTTCGAAACGTCCGGCTGCGACCGTGCGAACCAGGCGTCCGCGGGTGTCATAGATCGCCAAAGTCACGTCCGCCGCCTGCGACAGGCTGAACGGCAGAACCGTCTCCATGTTGAAGGGGTTAGGGTAAGCGTTGTGCAGCTCGAACTCTTTGGCCGCACCAGAAAAGCCGAACTGTTTTGCTTTTACGCCGCTGGCCGACGTATCGACAATACGGATATCGTCGATGTACAGCGTCGTTGTGTTGGCGCCTATGTTGAACCGGATATGGTTGCTGGGATCGGTGCGCACCGCTTCGAACTCGAACGGACCGTAGAGATTGGCCCCGTCGATCTCCACATCCATGCCCCATTGCACGGCCCAAGGATCCTGGTTCTCCTGCATGGTGATGTTGATGTTGCGCTTGTTGTCCGCATCGGCCATAAAGGAGATGAGATAAACATGGCCGGAATCCACCGGAATGTTCTGCTGAAGCTGTATGTGCCACGATTCACCGCCGCCGCCGGAGATTTCGATCATTAAATAATTGCCGTCGTCAAAGTAGGCTTCGTCGATCACCGTTGCTTTTGCGGCTGCGCCGTAGCTGGTATGAACGTTAAGGCTCCAAGGCGACATGACGCTGCATTCGAAACTGCCGTTCTGTACCTTCTCCCCTGCCGAAACCGGACCCACCTTAACGCGGATTTTCTCGGACCAAACCTCTTGGTTATCGGCCGTTCTAAGCTGCGCCTGCAGAGTGTAAACGCCGCGCATGACCTTCTTCCAGGTGAACTCCCACGGTTCCTTTTTCACGGCGCCGCGGTACAAACCGTTGACGAAAACTCGCACGTCTTTTATCGTTTCGGTCGTGTATTTGACGTCGAACTTGATCAGAACGTCGCCGCACGGCGCCAGTACTTCACCGTTCTGCGGACTGGTAATGGCCACGCTCATTTCGGCCTGCAGCGCCGTACTCAAAACAAGCGCCGACAACAGCACAAAAAGAAAAACGTTAACGCGTCGACTCATGGCAATCTCCTTTCTCTTTAGTTTTCTCGACTGCGGAATAAGATAATAAATCCGCCGTCTGAATGGTAGCTTTTTTTTGCCGACACAGCGCTTTTTCAGCAACCTGGCCGTTGTCTGAGGATATCCTGTGCCGATGAAAGCGAAATGCCCCTGAGCTTATTGCGGCAAAAATGCAGCGATTGTGCTTTTTCGAATAATATCGTTTGACAAGTTGTGCGAATTTTTTATAATTCATTGAGTGAACCAATTCCATCGTTTCAGCTTGAACATGTCTCGGCTCAGCCGACGGCAGGCCGCGTCAGATCGGCTGAGAAGGCGATGAAACGCAAATTGTGCGGGAAAACTCTTCGGATCAACACGCGAGGGTGCCATGGAAGATGAATGCAGAAGTCCTTGAAGCCGAGTGCTTTCGCTCGGATCTCGCCGAACCTTGCCTTTTAAAAGAGGAGGATCTCATGAAAAGCCTTACAGTCTCTGCGGCAGCGATCGCTCTGGTCTCCCTGGTATGGGGACAAATTCCGACGGAAGGGCTGGTCGCTTATTATCCGTTCGACAATGATGTTGAACCGATGGTTTATGACGCCTCGGGCAATAACGCTCACGGTATTTTCATGGGCGTGCCGTTTTATGGAGATGGAATCGTCGGCAAGGCCATCGACCTGGACGGCATCGAAAGCTATGTGGACATCGGCAACGCCGACGGCCTTTTTGATTTTACCGATCAGATCACCCTTATGGCCTGGGTGTACCAGCGCGATGCCGGAAACGGCCAGCACAACGAATGGATCTCCAAGGGCGACCACGCGTGGTGTCTCAAGCACCGTCTCGATCCCTTTTACGAGTTTTTCATCTACGACAACACCTGGGTGGTCTGTCGCGTGACCGATGCCGAGGAAATCATGTCGCACAACGACCAATGGCACCATTTCGCCGGCACCTACGACGGCCAGTATCTCACCCTCTATGTGGACGGCGAATGGCGGGCTGAGACCGAGCATACCGGCTCCATCGCGTTGACCGACTATGGCGTCTGCCTCGGGACGAACACCGAGTATCTTGATCGTCTCTTCGACGGCAAGCTGGATGAAGTTCGCATCTACAACGTGGCGCTGAACGAGGCGCAGGTGAAGGCCATTTACAACGCCAACCTGACCGAGGCCGCCCGCAAAACGAAGGAACCGTCCGAATTCTGCCTGCAGCAGAACTATCCGAATCCCTTCAACGCCGCAACACAAATTACCTACAGCCTGCCGCAAACCTGCAGAGTCCGGCTCGATGTATGCGATATTGGGGGCCGCCATGTGGCCACACTGATCGACGGCGTGCAGACACAAGGGCCGCATAGGGTAAATTTTAAGGCGGACGCTTTGCCCAGCGGCATCTATCTTTATCGCCTCCAGGCAGGCGATCAATGGAGAGCTTTGAAGAAAATGATGCTGATCAAATAGGCGGGAAAAATCTCGAAAGGCTGAGGACGCCGCGCCGAGAAGATGGGCGCGCAACGGCGGCGCCTGCATAATCATCATAAAACGATAAAGCCCTCATCAAATGAGGGCTTTATCGTTCTGTGCCGAGGGCGGGAATCGAACCCGCATGGACCGAAGCCCGCTGGATTTTGAGTCCAGTGCGTCTACCAATTTCACCACCTCGGCGAAAATCGCGGCAAAATATAGGATTTTCGCGCCATAAAGTCAAGAAAAAAGACCCTTCGGAGCAGAGATGCATCCGCCGTAAAACCGCTTGAATCACTGCGAGCTTCTTCCTATTTTAAAGCGGTTAAAAAAAGGAGACAAAGATGAAAACGCTTCTCCTATCCGCACTTCTTGCGGCAGCCGCAACGCTTCCAGCTCAAACGAACCTCATCCGCAACGGCGAGTTCGACGACGGCAAGAAATACTGGACCGTCAAGAAGGAAAACGGAGCGGAAATGACGGTAGATTATCCCAAAGATGGCCAGCTCTCAGGTGAGGCCTACTGCCGGATTACCATCAGCCGCGGCGGCACGGGGGCCGGCGACGTCTATCTGCAGCAATCCGTTCTGCTCGAAGAAGGAAAGGCATACACCATCAGCTTCATTGCCATGTCCGATTTGCCGCACACAATGGAGGTCATTCTAAAGGAAACTGATACGCTTCAGCGCACCTTCTGGCAGAGTCCGCGTCTCGAACTGGGCAACGCCCCGGCTCACTATGGGCCGTTTACTTTCAACTGCAGCTTGGGAGCAAACGCCGTCATCCGCTTTCTTGTCGGCGGCAAGGACAATGTGCAGGTGAGATTGGACTCGATTTGGGTCACCGCCGCTGATCGCCCCGGGTACGTGCGAACCGTAGACAAATTTCTCAAGCGATCGCACACGTTCGGCGAAACCGTGCTTCCCTATCGGCTCTGTCTACCGGATTTTTACGATCCGACAAAGCGCTATCCTCTGGTGCTGGCGCTGCACGGCGCCGGCGAGCGCGGCAATGACAATCAGATTCACATCGAGGTGCACCGCATGGCGACAAGCTGGGCCGACAGCGCCAATCAGAAAAAGTACCCTTGCTTCGTCGTGGCTCCCCAGTGTCCTTCGGACAACCGTTGGGTGGATTCCGATTGGTCGACGGGATACTATCGCATTGCAAGCACGCCGGTCAGCGATGAACTGCTTGCCGTGATGGATCTCGTCGATTCGCTGGTCGCCAACTATTCGATCGACCCCGATCGGCTCTACGTAACCGGCCTATCGATGGGCGGCTACGGCACCTGGGACATCATCCTGCGTTGGCCGGACAAGTTCGCGGCCGCCGTCCCCATGAGCGGCGGCGGCGACTCTACGCGGGCCGACCGCATCAAGCACCTTCCCATCTGGGCCTTTCACGGTCAGATCGACAATACCGTTCCCCCCAGCGGCTCGCGACAAATGATCGCCGCTCTCGAGAGACGAGGCAGAGAAGCCGTTTACACCCATTGCCGCGAAGGCGACTGTACCGGCATGTCCGAAGAAGAGATTGCCGCCGCCGTTGAGGGCGGCGCAACGCTGCTTTATACCGAATGGAAGGGCAAAAGCCACGTCATGTGGGCCGAATCTTACGATTTCCCTTACTTTTTCCCCTGGGTGTTTGCTCAGAACCGGCGAAACAATCCCGAGCCGCTTTCCGTGACCAGGCCGTCCGAAGGAACGGCCCCGTCGGTCATGCTGCGGCAGAACTATCCCAACCCGTTCAATCCCGCCACTCAAATCTATTTTAGCCTTCAACAGGAGGGACACGTATGCATCGAAATCTTTGACCTTTTGGGGCGGCGGGCGGCCAAGCTTTTCGAGGACAGGCTGACGGCCGGGGATCACACGATCAGTTATGACGCGGCAGGGCTTCCTTCCGGCTCCTACATCTGCCGCATCACCTGCGATGACAAAGTCGATTTTCGATTGATGACGTTGAAGAGATAGTTGAGGGCGGCCTTACGCCGCCCTCCTCTTTACGGTTGATCCTGAGGACAAAGAGGACAGAACAAGGCAATGTCGACATAGGCGCCGTCGATGCGCCCCCCGCCTTCGTAAACCAGACCGAAATCGATCGTCTCCTGCGTTTTAACGGCCACGTTGTTCTTTTTGATTTGATAGGAAAAGGCGCCCTGCTTTACATCCACGGTAAAATTCACCGTTTGATCGCAGGGCGCATAGCTGGTCATCGAAAGATACGTTTTGTTTTTGCTCTTTTCGGCGGCGCAGTCACCCGACCACACCTCGACTTCCTGCACAAAAGTGAATTTGAAGGGGTACTTGTTATAGCCCTTGTCATAGACAAAGTGCGAGGTGCTGATGCTGTACTTTTCGCTGATTTCGCAGGGATTACTGCAGTTCAAAAGAAGCGCCGCAACCGCCGCCGAAAGCGTCATTCGGATCGTCATGCCGGCCTGCCTTTGCTTCGCTTGCGCAGCATGTCGCCGATCCGCTTGCCCACCAGGCTGTCGGCTGCTGCCGTCACTTTTTTAATGACTTCGAACACATCTTCGTCTCCCGGCCAGTGTTCCTGCAGCACCTCAGGCGGCGTTCGGTTGATCAGGCCGTTGAGAACATATGCCGCCAGCACCAGATCATCGGCAAACGCCACGGGTCCCATGATCGCCTCAGGAATGAGGTCGAACGGAGAAATGAAATAGGCCACCGAAGCCATCAGTTTGAGGCGTTCGGAAATGGGCACCCGCGGATCGATGGAGAGTTTCCACACAAGGTAAAACATGTCGGGCGCCCAAATGATGTATTTGGCATAGGGCGAAAGCGACCCCAGCCGCGAGTTCACCCAATCGAGCGCGATGCGCCGCAGCTTGATATAAAATCCCTCTTCCTTGCCGATCATAACAACTCCTTGCCGGAAATCAAGTCACCTGTTTCGTCGCCGCTGCCGGGTCCATAAAAGCACAGCCGTCGGCATCTTTTGGCTGCCTTTGAAAGAAAAGATGAGCACGGGCTTCCTGTTCACGCCTTCAGCGGCGGATTCTTCCGGGCCAAATGTAGCAAAATATCGATGAAAAGCAAACAGCTTTTCAAAAGTCTTTCTTTTTAGGCATAGGGGCAAAGGCTTGACGCGCTCAGTTATCCTTCCGCTTCTCCCTCATCGTCAATTTAATTTTTTTGTTGAAAAAAATATTTGTAGATTATACCGCTTGCAGGACAAGCGGCCGGCAGAAAAAAAGCCGCTCATTGGCAGAGGCGAGGCAGCCGCAACCGCATCTCATAAGCTGCCTTGAAGCGCATCAGGAGCCGGATGCCTGGATAACTGCCGAGCCGCTGTCAGGACATTGCAGACAAGGTTCCTTCAAAACCGAATTGCAACGCAAAAAAAAGGAGAAAAGCCATGAAAGCGTTTGCAACGATCGTCGTACTGTTCCTGTTCATCGGCACCATAACGGCTTCGGCACAATTCAATCCGGCCGACCGGCCGACCTGGAGCCGAGGTGTGCTGCTCAACTTCCAGGAGGTTTCAGAAGGGCTCGAGGAGATACCCATTCTGGTGGTCGACTGCGGCGGCAGTGCCATTTTCGAACCGGCGAGCAATCCTTCGCCCGTCAACAAACCGGACGATTTTCCTTTCAACAGCGCCAACGTCGGTAAAATCACCACCACCGCTTGTGAAAACGAGGGTATTTACCTGGACAAGGAATACCTTCTGGACTTTACCTTCCGGCCGTGGATTTGGGTGGATGTCATTCCGCCTGCAGCCGGTAAAAAAGTGCTGCTGGTGCTCGAGGCCTGGAACGACAACACAGTGAGAAAAGAGTTCGAGGCGACCACCACCGTGGCCGGAACCTGGGAACGCCTGATCTTCGATGTCGGCGGCACCGAATCGTCCAAATACGGCAGAATCGGTCTGTTCTTCGACTACGGCGGCACGGCGGCCGGAGAAGTTTGGTACTTCGACAACGTGCGTCAGGCGCAACCGCCGATCACCTACGACAACGGTGTGATCGAGGATTTCGAAACGCCCAACCGCATGTTCTGGGGCGATTGGGGCAACTGCGAGTTCTCCATTGTCGAAAACCCCGATACCACCGGTGAAGTGAACAAGAGCAAAATGGTCGGCCAGTTCTGGACCACCGCCGAGCAGTGGGAAGGCGCCTGCAACGCCGAGAGGCTTTATCCCCTCGACTTTGCCGCAGCCAACGGCGGCTCCATCAAAGTCAAGGTCTACGGCCCTGCCGGCCAGCGGCTGATGGTCAAGCTCGAAAACACGATCAACAAAACGGAGCACCCGATCGAAAATCCGATCACCCTTACGCTGGACTATCAGTGGGAAGAGATCGAATACGATTTTACCGATCTCGTCTTCTCAAAGCCTGAATATTGCCACAGCGGCTTTTACGACCGCATCGCCATCTTTCCAGATTTCGGATCGACGATCGTCGGTGCCGACTGGTACATCGACGACATCGTTTGGACCGGCCAACCGACCAAAGTGGCACGCAAAGCTCCGGACGGCTATGAACTGACGGTACGCAATTATCCCAATCCCTTCAACCCGACCACCACCATCAGCTACACGCTGCCGTCGGCCTCGCGCGTGCAGTTGGCGGTCTATGATCTGAGCGGTAAAAGGATCGCTTCTCTGGTCGACGGCCGCCAGAATGCCGGCGCTTACGATGTGCAATTCGATGCCTCGTCGCTGCCCTCCGGCACATATTTCTACCGCCTTGCGACGGAGCAGCAGACCATCACCGGCAAAATGCTGCTGATCAAATAGCCGCTACTCGGTTCGCAAAGTAAGCGGCGGGGAATCGGCTCCATTCCCCGCCGCCTTTTTCATCCGCCTGTTCGTTTCGAAAATTTTACTCATCATCCGCGGCCTGCAGAAAGTCTTTCCTATGAGCCGTATTCTATTCGACATAACCATCCTGCTCGTTATCGTTCGCCTCGCCGCGGCGGAGGAAGAAAGCGTTCCCTTTACCTCCTCGAACCTGCCGATCCTCATCATCACCGTAGACCGAGCCATTCCCGACAGCGTCCGCATACCCGCCCGCCTCGACGTCAAGTTCAACGCCGACGGCAGCCGCAACGCCGTCGATCAGGCGAGCGTGCTCTCCTGCCGCATTGCCATAGAAATCCGCGGCTCATCCTCCGCCTGGTTCGAAAAAAAGTCTTACGGCTTTGAAACCCAGGATGAAAACGGGGAAAACCTCAACGTGCCGCTCTTGGGTTTTCCCAAGGAAAACGACTGGATTCTGTACGGCCCCTACAGCGACAAGAGTCTGCTGCGGAACGCTATCACCTTTCATTTGGCTCGCAGCATGGGGCGCTACGCTTCGCGCACCATGTTCTGCGAGCTGATGATCAATCGGGCTTACCAGGGTCTCTATCTGCTGATGGAGAAAATCAAGCGCGACGACAACCGCGTGGCGATCGCGCCGCTGACGCCTGCGGCGCCCCCTGAAGAGCTGAGCGGCGGCTATATCATCAAAGCGGACAAACTCGAGGGTACCTACCGCGGTTGGTGGACGACTTCCCGTCCGGCCGTGCCGTCGGCGGCCCCCATCTTCCTTCAGTATGTTTACCCCAAGCCGGACGTCATCACCGCCGAACAGGAAGCCTTCATTCGAAAATACATTTATGACTTTGAAGCGGCCCTGAACTCCGCCGCCTTCCGCGACCCGCAGCGAGGATACCTCCCTTTCGTCGACGAACTCTCGTTTGTCGACATGATGATCATCAACGAACTGACCAAAAACATCGACGCCTACCGCTTCAGCACCTTCATGTACAAAGACCGCGGCTGCCCGCTCACCATGGGACCGATCTGGGATTACAACCTCGGCTTCGGCAACGTTGATTACGGGAACGAGCGGGCCATGTTCACCGACGGCTGGATGTACGATCAGAGCGGCGGCCGTATCTACTGGTGGAGGCGTATGATGCAGAACGACCGCTTCAAGCGTTTCCTGAGCAGCCGCTGGCACGAACTGCGGCGCGGGCCCTTCGCCGATGCCCGAGTCGTCGCCGTCATCGACTCCATGACGACCTTGATCAACGAAGCCCGGCAGCGCAATTTCAGCCGTTGGAAGATCCTCGGCACCTACGTTTGGCCGAATTTTTTCGTGGGCAAGACGTGGGAGGAAGAGGTCGATTACATGAGAGGATGGCTGCTCGACCGCATGCAGTGGATGGACGAAAACATGCCCTACCCTCCGATTTCTCTGGTTAAAGAAAGGTCGATGCCGTCGCTGCAGCCGACCGCAGAGCCGAATCCTTTCCGCCGACATGTGACCCTCACGCTTCCGCCGTCGCCGCAACCGGCCGAGGTCGTTTTCTATGATTTATTGGGAAGAGAGGTCGCCCGCCTGCCTTTAGCGGCCGCCGAAGGTGCCCGCGTCCTTTTATGGAACGGTAAAGGAGGGTCAGGAGAGGTTCTGCCGAAGGGAATATACTTCTTCTCCGTTGTTGAAAGCGGGACCGCGGTTTTCAGAGGGAAAATCTTGAAAGTCGAATGAGAATCTGCGCCCGCCCTTTGGACAGGCGCAGAAAGCCGTTACTTTTTGATCAGTTCCGCATTCAACCTGAGCTCGACCTCCTTGCCGACCACCAAACCGCCGCTCTCGGTCAGAGCGCTCCAGGTCAATCCCCAGTCGAAGCGGTTGATCACTCCGTAGGCCTCGATGCCCAGTCGGGTGTTGTTCCACGGATCGACGACGGGGCCGAACGTGTGAAAAGTCAGTTCGATCTCATTGGTTACACCGCGCATCGTCAAATTGCCGAGCGCCTTCCACGCGTCGCCCTTTCTTTCGATCTTAATGGTTTCGAAAAGAATTTCGGGGAACTTTTCCGCCTCAAAGAAATCGGCTGAGCGCAGGTGATTGTCGCGCGCCTCGTTGCCGGTGTCGATGCTGTTTACCTTCACCACGCCCTTTACCCGCGCCTGCTCAATCTTATCGGGATCCAAGGCGATTTCGCCGTTGAACTCGGTGAACTTGCCGTTCACCTTGCTGATCACCAGATGCTTGACCGAGAAGCCGATCTCGCTGTGCGAAGGATCGACGGCCCATTCGGCCGCAAACGCGTCGATCGAAAGCGAGAACGTTGCAAGAATACCCGCAAGAAGCCACGTCAAACGTTGCATAGACCTTCCTTTCTTTTTATGCTTTTCACTTTTCCCTTTCAAAAGGGAGGTCTGGAACACATTCGCGCTTCGATCTATTCCGCAACAGCGTGCAGCCTCTCTTCTATCTCAGCAGCATCATCTTTTGCACAATCGATCGGTCGTCGGCGGTTACGCGGCAGAAATAGACGCCGCTCGGCATCGCCGTGCCGTGATCATCCGCTCCCTGCCATTCGACACGATGCACGCCGGCCTCTTTTCGCTCCTGAAGCAGGCGGGCGACCCGCCGCCCCAGGGCGTCGAACACCTCAACGGTCACCACGGCCGAATGCGGCAGCTCGTAGACCACCGTTGTCACCGGATTGAACGGGTTGGGGCTGTTTTGATGAACGCGGAAGGATTCCGGTATCTTTCTCTCGTCCCCCACGGCCTCCGGGTAGGCCATGTTGGCATCGCCGGGGGTAGCCTTGTGCATCTTCATCCACAGCGGCGAGCCGTCGGGGAAGCGGCCCCAGGCGACGTCTTTCGGCTGCGGGCCGAAGGAAAGCGAATCGACGAAAAGCACTTGCGTGCGCGTCGCCTTGACCAGCGCCAGGCGTTCGCCGTCCGCGTTCAACTTAAAGTCGACGTGGCGCGGCCCCTGCGCCGGCGAACCGTCCGCCCAGAAGACAAGAAATCCCTTGGCCGGAACAGTGGTCTGCTCCGGCGTGCCGGTCGGAATGCGCCACATTAAAGGATTGCGAAAGTCATCGGTCAGGTAGAGTCCGCCCAGGTCGACATCGACCTCGCCGGCGTTGTAGATCTCGAACCAATCGTCGAATTCGCCCGCCTCGTCGGCCGACGAAGCATTTGCGGCCATGATCTCGTTGATATAGAGTCCGCTCACGTCGGCCGGGCCGAAGTAGAAGGGAAAGGCGCCCATGTCGCTTCGGGTGCCGTCGGCGTCGAGCGGCGCGGCGGGGTCACCGGCGTCGATGGCGGGCGAATCGATGCGCAGCGTAAAGTCGCCCGCCTGCGGAGAGACGAAGAGCGGATCCGCCTTCAGGTTGCCGACACCGGCGAGCAGCCGCTTTTCCGCCAAAGAATAGCTCACCTGAACCGAAGACTGATCTTCGGCAGAGATTTCCTCATGATAGTTGCCGGCGAAAATGCAGTTGCTGATGACCGCCGTTCCGCCGCCTTCTCCGGAGACTTTTTCGTAGAGTGAAACGCCGGAAAAGGCATTATAGAACGTATTGTGATCGATCAAGGCTTCGGAGGAATCTTTCACCGCCACGCCCATGGAAGCGTTCACCACCAGGTTGCCGCGGATGACGGTGCCCATGGACTTTTCTCCGACCGAAATGCCTTTGTCCGGACAGTTGAAAATGCGGTTGTTTTCGATCAGTACGTTCTTCGACGCGCCGATATCGATGCCGTCGCGGTTGCTGTTGTCGCTGATGATCTCGATGATGTTGTGGCGAATGATGCCGTTGTCGACCGAATCAAAGTCGAGCTCTCCGTTGCCGAAGAGGCGGCAGTACTCGATGCGCATCGAGGCGTCGGCGGCGTGCAGAATGTCGTCGCCGGCGCCGGTGCCGTCCAACACGCAGTGGGTCAGCACCGCCGAGCCGCCGACTGCATTGAAGGGCTGACCGACGCGGGTGAAGGAGACGTGATCGAGCGTGAGCTCGGAATGGACCGCGGAGATAGCGGCTATAAAGCGCGCCGCGTCGTGACCGACGGTCGCGCCGTCAATTCGGACGTGGCGCAAAAGCGACGGGCCTGCGGCGTGGTCGAAGCAGAGCGCGCCCCAGCGGCCGCTGATGCCGCGCAACACCGTCGGCGCCGTTTCGCTTCCTTCGGCGCGCAGGAGGCCGCTCACGATGAGGCTCGCGTCCTCGGCAAAAAGCAGCTCGACGCCCGCCTCCAAGGTCAGTGAGGCGTCGGCGGCGACCGTCACGTTGCCCAGCGCCAAATAGGGCGAGCCGGCGGCATTCAGCCTCATTGAAGAAGCGATCGTGGAAGGCAGAAGGCGGGCGCTTTCGGGCGCAAAGGCCGCGGTGAGTTGATAGTCCTTCAACATCTTCAGCGAGAGTTTGGGCTCGGTGGAAAGGGCTTGTCCGCCCGTGCCGGCAAGCGTCGCCGCAATCTCCAGATCGAAGCTGAGGTCCGAGCTGCTTCCGCCCGACTGATGCACTTCGACCGCCACCAGGTTTTCGCCGTTCTTTAGAACCGAGCCGGGGAAAATGTATTCAAAGAAGGTCGATTCGTCGGCGCCGCCGACGGCCGAACTTGCCGGCGTGTTGAAATTGATCGGACCCTGGGGCATGTTGGAGCGGAACAGTTCGCTTCCGTTCAGAAAAACCACGGCGCCGTCGTCGCGCAGCAGGCGAAAGACCACCTGTTTTACCGCACCGGCGTCATCGACACTGAATCGCGTGCGGAAATAGGCGGTCATGTATTTGTGCGCCGCATCGGGTCCGTATTCGATGACGGTCGCCTCATCGTTTTCGCCGTAGCCGAACTGTGCGCGTCCGCTTTTCCACGCAGAGTCATCAAAGCCGCCCGTCACCCAGCCGGCGTCGGGAGCGACGCCGAGGTCGTAGTAACGCCAAGTCGATCCACGGCCGAGAAGCACCGTTTCGGAAGCGGCGCTTTGATACCAGCCGTTAAAACTAAAGCCCGGATACGGCTTCGCCTCGAGCTCCACGGTCATATCCGGGAAGTAGTTGCCGTCGAACCCGCGTTCCGCACGCGTCCTTCCGCCGATCACCACCTCACCGTAACCGGGCTGCATGATCTGCACGTTGAGAATAACCGCGCGATCGACGTTGAAAAAGCTCTGCAGCTGCTGCAGCGCAATCGCCGGACGATCCTGAACGATGCGGCGCATATCCGAAACATAGTTCTGCCAGTCGTTCATCGACGCGATGCCGCAAACGCCGTTGCCGCAATGGTCCTTCCAGCGGGCGATGTGGTTCGGCATTTCCGGCGCAATCGCCGCCTGCAGGCTGTCCAACAGCGGCGTCGTGTGCTCGGGTCGAAAGTCGTCGTTCAATAGGTCGATGTAACGGCGAACAAAGCGGTTGCGGAACTCTTCGTTCTCCAATAGCGCCTTAAAGAGCTCGAATTTGGCGGCCATATCCGAAAGCGCGTTGAAGTTGCGGTCGCGGAAACCGCGATCCATGTCGAAGAGCAGCCACTGCCATTTGCCGTCCGGCGTACGCGGCCGCCAGCAGCGGATGTTGTGCGCCCAACTGGTGTTTCCGGTAAAGGCCTCGGCGATGACATAGTCGATGAAATTGTCAATGTCCACCTGCGCCGCGACCGTTTGATAATTGGCAGGATCGGCGAGAGAATTCTTGGCGATAAAGTCGATCAGAGCGTCATAGTGCTGCCGATCACCTTCCAGCACGGTCACCGGGTCGGCCTGCCGTTCGTCGATATAGAGCACATCGACGTTGTCGGCGTCGACGCCGTGATGCGTCGCCAAATAGGCGCCGTTGTACTTTTCGCGAATGTTATGAATGCCGAAGTATTCGCCGTTGATGAAGAGCACGGCCGGGCGGTAGGCCTGCGTGTCAACGGACAGGCAACGGCTGAGGAGCGTCTGAATATAGCCGTCGCGGAACAGGGTTCGGTGCCAATCGTCACTCGAGCTGCGCAGAATGAAGGAATCGAATTCCTGCACCGGCCGGCCGGGGAAAAGAGGGTATTGGAGCGTCTTGTCGAGGAAAAGGGCCAGCGACTTTTGCGGAATATAGATGGCGGTACGCCCGAACAGACGGACGTCGACTTTGGCGGAAAACTGCCGGCTGCCGTCGGTCTCGAAGAACTCGATCGTCGCCGGTCGTTCCCAGTTGCGCCGCTTGTCGATGGATTTATCATTGTAAAAGCCCTTTTCGTCGCTGAAAAGATCCGCCGGGTCTGCGGCCAACGAAAAGACCGGCAGCGTAACGGCTTCGTCGATAAAAAGGGTACAGGTGGCGACCGGACCGGGCAGCCGCGCCGGTTCGAAGGCGCGCGCCTTGACGACAAGCGAGCGAGTAACGGCGATGGGTCCTTGGTAAACCTTGGAGCTCCGCGTCGGCGTCGAGCCGTCCAATGTATAGCGGATGACGGCCGAAGGCGAAGCCGTCAGCGTAAGAATCTGCGGGCCGCGATAAAAGCCGGGAGCCAAAGAGAAGCTTACCTCTCCCGCTTCTTCCCGAACCGGCAGCCCCACCGTAACGTTGGGCCCGCCGGGAGTCGGTTCCTCATAAAAGAGAAACCGCTTCGGCTCATCTGGGGCGCGGCCGTACGAGACGTCGCGCGACTGCTTGCCGAAAGAAAGGGTATCCACAACGGTGCCGTCGGGTGCAAAAAGCCCCACCGATTCGCCGCCGTTGTTCAGCTTGAAATTGGTGTGCAGACCTTTCAAAGCGGCATCGGAGCCGTCGGCCCAAACGAGAAGAAAACCGCCTGCAGGCACTGCAGTTCCGGCCGGAATACGCCATTTGAGCGGCTGTGCCGGATCATCGCTCAAATAGGCGCCGCCGAGGTCGACGGTAAACGGCCCGGAATTGTAGATCTCGATCCAATCGGCATACTGCAGCGAATCGGGATCGAGAATCGTGCGGCTGTTGGACGCCATGATTTCGTTAATATATACCTCTGCGACCGAAGGGCGCATGGAGAAGAATAGAAGAAAAGCAAAGAGAATGGTTCTTTTCATGTCGTTTCTCCGATCAGGGTTCTCCGGTTCTCACTTCTGAAGCGGCGGCGGGCCGCATGTCGCCTTGAAGATGTTCATGAGCCCGCTGCCATGGGCATAAGCGGCTGCTCGGTACTCGGCTAACCCGCAGCTTTGAAAGATTCATTGGACGCAAGTCTCGGAATCGTTCTGTCCGTTCGCCGCTTATTAGACATGTCAATAACCGCTGCTCATTCATTACAGCGCAAGTCGAGGACGAAAAATTTGAAGGCTAATATACAAAGCAGACAAAAGGAAACAAGTAACATTTTGTGATGATATAGAAATATAACTCGTCCGCAGGAAAGCGCCTGTCGTCGCCGTGCGATACGGCAGTCCCTCAAACCGCCTTCTGCCCTATCGCGCCATTCGATGGTCAGTAGAAACCACGGAAAAGCGCCTCGAACCGATGGGACACCGTCTGCAGGACAGCGGCAGACCTTCCTCGTGAAGGAATTTGTTCCGACGCCGACGGTTTTTTTCAATCGACGTAACCGGAGAAAACACCTTGCCTTTTTTCATTGAATTGCGCATTTTTGTGTGCAGATCGCACCAGAAGTCAAAGCAATGCTTTGCGGCCGTGGTCTCAACGACGGCCGGTGTTTTTCGTTCCTGTTCATTGCATTGGTGATAAAACGAATCATTCGACGGGAGGCACAATGAATAGAAAAAAGGTGCTGACGGCAATGACGGCGCTTCTTCTTGCCGCCTGCACGACCGTCCCTTTGACGGGTCGAAAACAGCTCAATCTCATTCCGCAATCGGACATGCTTTCCATGAGCTTCCAACAGTACGATTCTTTTCTCAAAGAGAACAAACTCAGCAACGATCAAGAAAAACAGGCCATGGTCAAGCGTGTGGGCGTCCGCATTCAAAAAGCGGTGGAAGAGTATTTTGCGCAGCAAAAGCTCTCGAGCCACTTGAGCGGGTATCAGTGGGAATTCAACCTTGTTGAGAGCGATGAGGTGAATGCCTGGTGCATGCCCGGAGGTAAAGTGGTGGTTTACACCGGCATTCTGCCGCTGACGCAGAATGAGGAGGGATTGGCCGTGGTCATGGGACACGAGATCGCCCACGCCGTGGCCGAACACGGTAACGAGCGCATGAGCCAGCAACTTTTGCAGCAGTTGGGCGGCATGGCGTTGTCCGTGGCTATGGAGGACAAGCCGGAAATGACGCGGAATCTGTGGCTTTCCGTCTACGGCGTCGGTACGACGGTGGGGGCGCTGCTGCCTTACAGCCGTCTGCATGAGAACGAAGCCGACAAACTGGGGCTCATCTTTATGGCCATGGCCGGTTACGACCCGAACGCGGCCGTCCCCTTCTGGCAGCGCATGGCCTCTCTGGGAGGGCAGAAGCCGCCCGAATTCCTCAGCACCCACCCCTCGGATGAGACGCGCATCCGCAAAATAAGAGAGGCGCTGCCGACGGCGATGAAGTACTATCGACCGCAATAGAGCGACGATCGAAAGCGGTCGTCGGCCGTTTTGCCTTCGCGGCAGGGCAGTCGGCGGCCGCAGATTTCCGCACGTGTCCCCGTCGGCGCCGTCAAGCGTTCCGGCATTCTTCGGTAAGGTGAAATGATGAACAGTCGGCAATTTTTCCTTTTTACGGCGGCGATAACGGTCGGCATAATGACGTCCGTCGTCGCACAGCCGAGGTTGTTCATCAACGAGGTGTGCGCCGCAAACCTTACCGGCATAACGGACGAAGCCGGAGAACACGACGACTGGATCGAGCTTTTCAACGCCGAATCGTCGGCTGTTTCTCTTTCCGGCTGGTTCATGACCGACGACCGCCGATTGTTGCGCAAGTGGTCCTTTCCGTCATCAGCCCGCATCAACGGTCGCGGCTTTCTATTGTTGTGGGCGGACAATGGACCCGAAGAGGGGGCGCTGCACCTCAACTTCAAGCCGGCGCGCAGCGGCGAATGGCTGGCGTTGGTGGCGCCGGACGGCCGAACCATCGTCGACAGCGTGAGATACGGCGAGCAGGCGCCGGACTTTTCTTCGGCGCGGGCGCCGGACGGCGGAGAAAAATGGCTGCCGGTAACCCTTCCGACCCCCGGCGCCGCCAACAGCCTTTATCCCGCCGCAGCACCGCCCCGCTTCAGCCTCTCTTCCGGCATTTATCCCGCGGCGCAGCAGCTCTCCATCATCCCTCAGGAGCCCGGCGCGACCGTTTACTATACCCTTGACGGATCGATGCCGGACCCCATGCGCCTCGGTTCCGCAACGTTTCTATATTCCTTCCCCCTGCGCGTGGAAAAAACGACCGTTGTGCGCGCCCGCGCCGAGGCGCCGGTCTTTCTGCCGGGCGTCACATCGGATCTCGTCCTGTTCATCGATCCGCCGCACAAGCTTCCCATCATCTCGCTCATCGTCGATCCCGACGATCTTTTCGATCCGGTGCGCGGCATCGATGTCAACGGCGACAGCAGCGGCAGCCGATGGGAGCGCCCCTGCCGCATGAGCTATTTTCCGCACCAACAACCCGCCTTTGAGATTCCTGCGGGCATTCGAGTGCAGGGCAACTCCGGCCGAAAGATGGAGAAAAAGTCCTTCCGCCTCTTTTTCCGCAAGCGCTACGGCCGCGAAACGCTCGACTATCCGCTTTTTGGAAAAGAGGCGGCCAAGCAATTTCAAACTCTGGTGCTGCGCGCTGGCTATGACGACGACCTTCAAAAAGAAACCGGCACCCTGCTGCGCGATCCGCTGGTCAGCGAGCTCTACCGCCGCCTGGACCTGCCGGTTTCGCACAGCCGTTTCGCTGCTCTCTATCTCAACGACCGTTTTTGGGGGATTTACGACCTCCGCGAAGACGTGACCGAGGATTTCATCAAAGCTTATTACGACCTAAAGGACCCCGACATCATTCGGCTGCGCTGGGGTTACAACCAATGGGAAGTCGACTGCGGCGACGGCCGCCGCTGGCAGGAATTCCTCGACTTCGTCGCCGCCAACTCGTTCGAGTCGGACGAGATGTTAGCCCGCCTCGCTCAGGAGATCGACGTCAACGCCTTCACCGACCTCCAGGCATTGGTGCATGCCTTTCAATACCGCAGTTGGACTTACGGCGGCTTTTTCTTCCGCGACCGCGTTGCGCCGGGGCCGTGGCGGTTGACCATTTGGGACATGGACCGCTCGTTGACCCTGCTCAATTGGAACGGCTTTTCCTACTATGAACAGCCGAGCGGCGAATATTGGATCAACTTCATCGTCAAAAAAATGCTGCAGAACCCCGGGTATCGGCGCTATTTTATCAACCGAACGGCCGACCTTCTGAACACCGCCTTCCTGCCGCAAAAAAGCACGGCGATCCTCGATTCGCTGGCGCAGGTCATCGAAGCCGACGTACCGCTGGAAGTGGAGCGATGGGCGCCGACGTCGGCCCGCTATGCCCGCAACCTCGAGGCGCTTCGAACGTTTTTGACCGTGCGTCCGGATACCGTCTTTCGCCAAATGCAGCGTTTTTTCGGCCTTCCGGAGGCCGTTCCGATTCGCCTTGCCGCACCGCATGAAGGAGGCATCCTGCGGTTCAACAGCCTGCTGCTCGAAAAGCAGTCCTTTACCGGTCGATATTTTCCTCGCAACGCCGTGGATTTGACGGCCCTGCCCGATCCCGGTTGGCTCTTTGCAGGTTGGAGCGACCCGGATCTGCCGCAAAAGGCCGCTGTTCGTTTCAACCCCCGCGAAGGACTCTCCATCGAGGCGCATTTCCTGCCGGAAGACATGGTTACGCCGGTCATCAACGAAATCTTTTATTCTCCTCAGCAGGATTGGGACTGCGGCTGCTGGGTCGAGCTGTACAACCCTGCTTCTCATCCGATTTCAGCGGCAGGATGGACGCTGGCCGGCCTACGTTCCGAAGCAAAGCTTTTTTTCCCCGCAGCAGGCGTTCTGCCGCCTGACGGATTCATCGTGTGCGCGCAGCGGCCGGCGGATTTTAAAGCGTTCTATCCCGATGTTGAAGCGCCCGTTTTCGAGCTGCCGTTCGCCCTCACTTCAAACGACGGCCTATTGCTTTGCGACGCCGAGGGCAGAGTCATCGACCAGGTCCGCTACACGTCCGAACCGCCTTGGCCTGAAGAGCCCGGAAGCCGTGCCGTCTCGCTGGCGCTTATCGCCTGGTTTCTGGATCGCCGCCTGCCGACCTCATGGAGCGCCGCTGCCGACCGCGGTTCTCCGGCTTCCGAAAACCGTCTGATGAGCATCAAGGACACGAACCCTTCGATCCGCTCGTTCGAACTGCGCAGCAACTATCCGAATCCCTTTAACGAGCGCACGGCGATTCCTTTTTCGCTGGCGAAAGACGGCTGGGCCGAACTTTCGATCTTTGACCTTCGCGGCCGCCTGGTGGAAACGCTGATCTCGGCGCCTCTCACCGCCGGCGAGCATACGGCATGGTGGTCCGCGCGACATCGGCCGTCAGGCATATATATTGTGCGGCTGCGCAGCGGCGGGGCATCCGTCGTTCGCAAGATCGTGGTGCAAAAGTAACGCATCGGCCGCTCAGGGCCGGCGCCGCCGCTTTCATTCCCACTGCGGGTTTTTTATTCAACGAATTCAAGCGCCGGCCGCAGGGCCGAGAAAGCGCTTGAAATTGCCGGTGAATTTGCAGAAATTGATTTCGGAGGCCGGGGAAGGGTCGGTCACCGCAACGGGTAGGACAATTCAAAGAGGGCATACCATGATGCAGGACGCATTGGCAGACACCACGACGCAAGCAGCGGCGATCATCTACCAGTTTCGCTGGATCGCGCTGAACAACACCATGCCTTACCTCATTGCCGCCGTAATGGGGATTTTCATCATTCTCATCTCTTACGCCTTCGGCGGCGGCAGCCGCAACCGCGCAAAGATCTTTTTCAGCATTTTTCTTGGCGTTCTGATCGGGGTTTTGACCTTGCCGCTGCTTCTTCGATTGGCCCAGCCCGACGAACCGATGCTCGTCGCCTTTTTCGTCTTTATCGACCTGGTGTTCGCAGCCGCTGTGGCCGTCCACTTTTACGAACTCGTGGTCATCGGAGCCCACGAAGCGCTGACGGGCAAATAGCCTTCAGGCGTTTATTAGCTTGCTTTTATGGTTGAAGCTTCTTATATTTTCTCGCTAAAAAGAACAACGCCAACTCAGGGATCGATATGCTGACGCCGAGAAAACGCATCCGTAAAAAGGATCTGAAAGAAGACAAGCTTGTAACCTTTTATGTCCGCGCGCGCGCCTGGGTGGACGATCATTTCCAGACGCTGCTCCTCAGCCTCATCGGCGTTCTGGTGGTGCTCGGCGGACTTGCGGCATACGCCTATCTTCAGAGCAAGTACGAACGGACCGCAAGCGTCGAGTTCTCCAAAGCGTCGCGGTTGTTTCAAGCGAGCGACTATCGCGGCGCCGCCACCCAGTTCTCCACCATCGTGAGCAAATACGGCCGCACTCGCAGCGGTAAACTGGCCCGCTTCTATCTGGCGCAATCTCTGTTTCAAACGGGCGACTATCAGACGGCAAGAAAGCATTTCAAAAAGGCGGCATCGGCACTGTCCGGCGATCCGCAGCTCAAGGCCGCCGCTCTCGGCGGCGAGGCCGCCTGCCTGGAACAGTTGGGCAATTGGCGGCAGGCTGCCGAAAAATACGAAGCGCTGGCGAACAAGTACAAGAGCCAGCCGCGCGCGCCCTACTTTCTGCTGCGGGCCGCTCGTTGCCGGCAGCAGCTCGGCGATACGGCCAAGGCCCAGACGCTCTTTCAGCGGTTGATCAATGACTATCCCGATTCCCGTGAAAAAGAGGACGCGATGCTTCTAAGCGCTCTGAAGTGATCCGGCAGCGCCATAGAATATTGCTTGATTTTCAAGATATTAATCTCTATATTGAAGCGCAAGTGGGCCTACAAGCCCACTTTTTTGTTGTCTATTCAAAAAGCGACGGGCGATGGACGAACGGGTAGAGCAAATCGTTTCGCAGGTGCTGGCCGAGATGGGCGTCGAACTGGTCGAACTGCAGATCAGACACGGCAAGTGCAGCACGGTTCGGGTGTTCGTTTGGGAAGAAGGAGGCATCAGCCTCGACCGCTGCACCGCCGTCAGTCGCCGTCTTTCGGAAGCCCTTGACCGCGAGGATCCGATCGAAGGACGCTACTTTCTGGAAGTCTCTTCGCCCGGAACGGATCGACCGCTGCGCAGCCGTCGGGATTTTGAACGCCAGATCGGCCGAACGCTTAGAGTAACGCCTGCGGACGAAAACGAGGCCCTCGAAGGGCTCCTGACCGCCGTTGAGGAGGATCGCATCCTTCTGCAAATAGGGGACGACCTCCGCCCCGTTCCGCTCGACCGGATCAAGTCCGCCAAAGTGAAGGCCGTGTGGTAGAATCAGTTTGAGATCAAGTTTTAGGAACAAAAGATGAAGAGTGAAATCGCACAAGCTTTTCTTTCCCTCGTCAAAGAAAAAGGGTTGGAAAAGGAAACCCTTTCCAGGATCATCGAGGAAATTTTCCTGGGGATGATCAAGAAAAAGTACGGGACGTCGGATAATTTCAACGTCTTTGTCAACATGGAAAAGGGCGAGATAGAAATCAGCGTCAGCAAGACGGTAGCGGAGGAGGTCGTCGACGAGCTGCGGGAAATCGACCTGGCGTCGGCTCGGGCGGTGGAAGAGTCCTATGAACTGGGCGACGAATATCTGGAGTTCATTCCCATCGAATCGTTCGGCCGGCGGTTGATCATCAGCGCCAAACAGCAGTTGAATCAAAGGATCAAGGAAGTCGAAAAAGAGCATATTCTGAACGAATTCAGGAACCGCGTGGGCGAGATCATCCGCGGCGATATCCGTCAGATCAATCGCGATGAAATCTTTTTGGTGGCCGACAACACGGAGCTGGTGCTGCCGAAAAGCGAACAGATTCCCAACGAGCGTTACCGTCGCGGCGAATCGCTGCGCGGCATCATCAAGGAGGTGCGCGAATCGCCGCGCATGCCCGAGATCATCATTTCACGGGCGGACCCGCAGTTCATCGTCCGCCTTTTTGAGCTGGAAGTGCCGGAGATCAACGACGGCATCATCGAAATCAAGGGCATTGCGCGCGAGCCGGGTGAGCGCACCAAAATTGCCGTCTATTCATACGACAAGCGCATCGACGCCGTCGGCGCCTGTGTCGGCATGAAAGGGATGCGCATTCAAGGCATCGTAAAAGAGTTGAACAACGAAAAGATCGACATCGTCAATTGGAGCGCCGAGCCCGAGATCTTTATCACGCGGGCGCTCAGCCCGGCAAAGCCGAAGCGTCTGGCGATCGACGAGGAGGCGCGCCGCGTCATCGCGGTTTTCGACGACGATCAAATCTCGTTGGCCATCGGCAAGGGCGGCCAGAACCGACGCCTGGCTTCGCGGCTGACCGGCTACGACATTCAGACGGTTCGGGAAGAAGAGTACAGACGCCTGATGGCCGAAGAGGCGCCGCCGCAAAAGCCGCTCACCGACGTGCCCGGGCTTTCGGAAAAGCTGCTCAACGTGCTGCACCTGGCCGGCTATGAAACCGTGGAAAGCGTTTTGCAGGCGGGTGTCGACAAGTTGACGGAACTGCCGGGAATCGGCGAAAAAAAGGCGGAAAAAATCATCGGTCTTTTGCAGAACCTCCCGACGGAGGCGTGACTCGATTTCGAGTTGACGTTTTAAACGATCATGAGTAGGAGTTGCACTTTTGTCCGCTAAAAAAAGACTATTTCAGGTTGCGCGCGAACTCAAGATTTCGAACGAAGAGCTCATCGACTTTCTCGTCAAAGAGGGCTTTGAGATCCGCAATCACATGAGCCCCCTGACGGAAGAGGAGTATGAGCGGGCGGTTCAGAAATTCGGAGAAAAGCCGGCGCCGGTGGATGCCGAGGGTGAATTCCGCCGACAACTGAAGCTTCGCCAGGAAAAGGAACAGGAAGAAGCCAAGAAGGCGGCCGAGCTGCTGAAGGAGCGGCTGCGCGTGGCTCAGGAAGTGGCCAAAGAACGGCCGGCCCGCGGCGTTAAAGCGGACAAAAGCCCGGCGACGGTGCCCGAAACGGTGGAGGCTGCAGCGGAGATGCCGCCGCAGGAACCGGCGGTCAAGGCGGCACCCCCGGCGGAAAAGCCGTCGGTCCGTCGTCCCACCATCAAAATCGTCGAAATTCCGACGGTGGAGGCGGAAAAGCCTGTTCACGAACCGGTTGTGCCCGCGGCCGTCGAGGAGTCGACGACCGAAGCGCCTCCGGCCCCCGTGGAGACGGCCAAGTCCGAAGAAGCGGCCGAGAGCGGTAAGAAAGGCAGAAGGAAACGTCGACGCGACCGGAAGAAGCAGCAGGAGCTTGTTGAGGATCAGGAGCCCGTCCTCGAAATCATAAAGCCGAAGAAGGACAAAAAGAAGAAGAAAAAGAAGCCAAAGCCGGTCTTTGACGAGCAGGAAATCAGGGAGTCCATACGCCAAACCTTCATTTCCATGGAAGAGAGCGGCCACGGCCGGAAAAAGCGGCGGCGCGACGACAGCGGAGCCGAAACGGAGACCGTGGAAGAGCGGGTGATCCGCGTCAGTGCCTTCATGTCCGTCGCCGAATTGGCCAAACTGATCGGCGTCGAGTCCACGGAGCTGATCCGCCGCTGCATGGACCTGGGCATGATGGTCACCATCAACCAGCGTCTGGACATGGACACCATTGCGCTGTTGGCCGAAGATTTCGGCTATAAAGTAGAGACTGTTCTGCCCGATGAAGAGCTGATCGAAGAAGAGGAGGTCGACGATCCCTCTCAGCTGGTGCCGCGGCCGCCGGTCGTGACCATCATGGGCCACGTCGATCACGGCAAGACCTCGCTGCTCGACCGCATCCGCGAAAGCAATATCATCGCCGGAGAAGCCGGCGGCATTACGCAGCATATCGGCGCCTACGAGGTGTCGGTCAACGGACGCGAGATCACTTTTCTGGACACTCCCGGTCACGAAGCCTTTACCGCCATGCGCGCCCGCGGCGCTCAGGCGACCGACATCGTCGTGCTGGTGGTCGCCGCCGACGACAGCGTGATGCCGCAAACGGTGGAAGCCATCAGCCATGCCAAAGCGGCGAACGTGCCGATCATCGTGGCCATCAACAAGATCGACAAGCCGAACGCCAACCCCGACCTCATCCGCAAGCAGTTGGCCGAACACGGCGTGCTGGTGGAACAGTGGGGCGGAAAGCATCAGTCCGTGGAAATTTCCGCCAAGACCGGCCAAAACGTCGACAAACTGCTGGAGATGATCCTGCTCGAAGCCGACATTTTGGATCTGAAGGCCAATCCTTCGCGCAAGGCGCGCGGCGTCGTCATCGAGGCGCGGCTGGACAAAGGCAAAGGCGTGGTGGCTACCGTACTGGTGCAGAACGGCACCCTTCGCGTGGGCGATCCCTTCATTGCCGGCAACTGCAGCGGAAAGGTTCGCTACATGACCGACGAGCGCGACCACCGGGTAAAGGAAGCCGGACCTTCACGTCCGGTTCAGGTGTTCGGCTTCGACAGCCTGCCGCAGGCCGGCGACCGCCTGGTGGTGTTGAAAAGCGAACGCGACACCAAAGAAATCAGCCAGAAACGGCAGCAACTGCAGCGAGAGTTGGAACGCTGGAGCGCCAGACCGCGCACCTTGGACGAAATTTCCAAACAAATTCAGAAAGGCCAGTTGAAGAAGCTGCCGCTGGTGCTGAAAACCGACGTCGACGGTTCGCTGGAAGCCATCTATGACTCTCTGCAGAAGCTGGCTACCGAGGAGGTGGCGGTCGACGTGATTCATAAAGGCGTCGGTGCGATCACCGAATCGGACGTCCTGCTCGCCGCCGCTTCGGGAGCCATCATCATCGGCTTCAACGTGCGGCCGTCTCTGAAAGCGCGGCAACTGGCCGAAAGCGAAAAAGTCGACATTCGCACCTACAACGTCATCTATGACATCATCGATGAGGTCAAGTCGGCGCTGGAGGGCTTCCTCACGCCCACTCAGGTCGAGCGCAACGTGGGAACCGTCGAAGTGAGGCAAACGTTCAAAGTGCCGAAAGTCGGCGTGGTGGCCGGCTGCTATGTGGCCGCGGGGAAAATCGCCCGCAACAACCGCATCAAGCTCTATCGCGACGATCGGCTGCTTCACGAAGGCACCATCGCTTCGCTGAAACGATTCAAGGACGACGTGCGCGAAGTGCAGGCCGGTTTTGAATGCGGCCTGACCATCGACCATTTCAACGACATCAAAGTCGGCGACGTCATCGAAGCCTACGAGATCATCGAAGAAAAGCGGGTGCTGTAATGCTGGTCGGCACGCTGCAGGTCGAGTTCCTCATACCGGCGAGCGATTCGCTCAAGGCCAAACGGATGGTGCTCAACAGCCTCAAACAGCGCCTGCAAAACAAATTCAACGTATCGGTAGCCGAAGTGGATCACAACGACCTCCTGCAGCGCGCCGTCATCGGCGTAGCCATGGTCGCCAACGAGAAGCGCTTTCTCGATCAGGCCATGTCGCAGATCCTTTCGTTCATTGACCTGCAGGATGATATCGACGTTGTGGACCATTGCATAGAAATTTTGTGAGTCGAACAAGATGAATTTTAAGCGGGCGGATCGGGTGGCCTCGGTGATTCATCAAAAGATGGGCGACCTGATGATCCGCGAACTAAAAGATCCGGCTCTGAGCGCCGTCACTATAACCAAGGTGAAGGTGACCGACGACGTGCGCCACGCCAAAATCTATTACAGCGTGTACGGCGACAGCCGGCAGAAGGAAGACGCCGCTGCAGCGTTCGAACGCGCCAAAGGATACATCCGCTCCGAAATCGGTGCGGTGCTTACGCTGCGCTTCATACCCACGATCACCTTCTGCTTCGACGACTCGATCGAATATGCCGACCGCATCGATCGGCTGATCCGTAAACTTCATCAAGAGTCGAAGGAGTGACCGCCGCGAACCTTCAGCCCGCCGTCGCCGCGGCCTCAGACCTGCTGAACGTTCGCAAACCGATCGGGTGGACGTCGAACGACGTTGTGCGCCGCGCCAAAAGGCTGCTGCGCGGCGAAAAGGTGGGTCATGCCGGCACGCTCGATCCTTTCGCCGAGGGCGTCCTTCTTTTATGCATCGGCCGCTCCGCCACTAAACGAATCGAAGAGCTGCAGGCGATGGAAAAAGAGTACCGCCTGCTCATGGAATTGGGCGCGGAAACCGACACGTTGGATATCAGCGGCCGCGTCATCGAACGGCGGCCCAGCAGACCGCTGCAGCGTTCGCGGGTGACCGCCGCGCTGGCTGACTTTATCGGCGAAATCGAGCAAACGCCGCCGCTGTTCTCTGCGGTTCATGTCGAAGGTCGGCGCGCCTATGAGCTGGCGCGGCGCGGCGAAACCGTCGATCTGCCGCCGCGGCGCGTCACGGTCAAGCGGCTCGAACTGATCGATTTGGCCGAAAACCGCATGACGCTGGAAATTGTCTGCTCCAAAGGCTTTTACGTGAGGGCACTGGTGCGCGACCTGGCGCGAAAACTGGGCGAACTCGCTTATCTGAAAAAGCTGACGCGCACGCGCATCGGGCCATACAAAATAGAGGACGCTCTCTCCATTTCGGAAATGGAAACCTTGTTAAGCAAAAGACCGACGACCTTTTGAAGATCATTTGGAATCTATCGGAACGTAAGCTCGGCCGGGAAACGGCGATTACCGTAGGAACCTTCGACGGCGTTCATCGCGGTCATCAGGCGGTGCTCCGTGCGGTCATAGACGAGGCGAAACGTCGATCGCTGGCGGCGGCTGCCGTCACCTTCGAACCGCCGCCCAAGTTGGTTGTTGCGCCTGCAAACGCCGAAGAAAACGGCATCCTCACCACCATCGAGGAAAAGATCGAGCTTTTGCAGCGCACCGGCCTCGACGTGCTGATCGTGGCCAACTTTACGCAGGCCTTCGCCGCCACCAGCGCCGAAGAGTTCGTGCGCCGCTTTTTGGTCGAAAGGTGCCGCGCCAAGGCCGTGATCGTGGGGCCCGACCACATGTTCGGCCGCAGCAAGGAGGGGTCGCTCGAGCTGCTGAAGCGCCTGGGAGAGGAGTTCGGCTTCACCGTCGATTCGCTTCCGCCCATGGAAATGGAGGGCATGACGATCAGCAGCACGGCGGTGCGCCGGCTTTTGCTGGAAGGCCGGGTGGAAACGGCGGCGCAACTCCTCGGTCGCCCCTATGGGCTTCGCGGCCGCGTGATCCCGGGACGGCGAGAAGGTCGTCAATTGGGATTTCCCACGGCCAATCTGCAGCCGATTTCCAGCTACAAGCTGCTGCCGCGAGAGGGCATTTACGCCGTCAAGGCGGCCATCGGCAAAGTAAGTTACGCCGCCGCCGCCTATATCGGCATGCGGCCCACCTTCAACGGGACGGAAAAGGGCGTTGAAGTGCACGTGCCGGGCTTTGCCGGAGACCTTTACGGCCGCGAGGTGGAACTCGAGTTTCATGCCTTTCTGCGGCCGGACCACAAATTCGACAGCACCGACGCCTTGGTCGAACAAATACGAAAAGACATCAAACAAGCCATAGATATTTTGGAACAAGGAGGACAACGCTAATGTCGATCACCAAAGAACAAAAAGCCGCCCTCATCAGCGAATACGGCCAAAAAGAGGGCGACAGCGGCAGCCCGGAGGTGCAGATCGCGCTGCTGACGGCGCGCATCAACGACCTGACCAAGCACTTTCAGGCGCATCCCAAAGACCATCATTCGCGCCGCGGACTGCTGAAGATGGTCGGCAAACGTCGACGTCTGCTCAATTACCTCAAGAATCAGGACGTCAATCAGTATCGCGCCCTTATCGAAAAGCTGGGCATCCGTCGCTAAGTTCGAAACCAAAATGCCTTAATTGTTGCCGCTGGTGTTCTGCGAAAGGAGGACTCTGACATGATCCGAGTGCAACAAGTATCGAGGTACTTTGGTAATGTGACCGCGGTTCAAGATGTCTCGTTTGAAGTGGAAAAGGGCGAGATCGTCGGTTTTCTCGGCCCCAATGCCGCCGGCAAGACGACGACCATGCGCATTTTGACCACCTACCTCCCTGCCACTTCCGGAACCGCTTCCGTGGCGGGCTTTGATGTTCACGAACAGTCCATGGAAGTCCGCAAACGCATCGGTTACTTACCGGAGAACCCGCCGCTCTATTCCGAAATGCGCGTTCGCGATTACTTGGACTTTGTGGCCAAAATCAAAGGCGTGGCGCCGGTCGATCGGAAAAAGGCCGTGACCCAGGCGATGGAAAAGACCGCCGTGGCCGATGTTTCCGAGCGCGTGATCCGCACCCTGTCCAAGGGCTACAAGCAGCGCGTCGGACTGGCGCAGGCGCTGGTGCACAATCCCGACGTGCTGATTCTGGACGAACCGACCGTCGGCCTGGACCCGAATCAGATCATCGAGGTGCGTCGGCTCATCAAGAGCCTGGCCGGCGATCACACCATCATCCTCAGCACCCACATTCTGCCCGAGGTCAGCATGACCTGCGAGCGGGTGATCATCATCAACAAGGGGCGGGTGGTGGCTCAGGACAGCACCGAAAACTTGACCAAAAAACACAGCGGCGCACGCCGCTACTCCGTGGTTGTCGACGCTCCCTTCGAGTCGGTGCGCGAAAAGCTGGCGCAGCTTCCCGGCGTCCGCAATGTGGAACGCCAAAAGGAGGGCTCGCAGTATACGGCGCTGACGCTCGAATGCGTCGCCGAGCAGGACATTCGGCCCGAGATTGCGCGACTCATCGTCGCCGGTCAATGGCCGTTGTACGAGCTCAAAGCCGAAGACGTCAGCCTCGAAGACGTCTTCCTGCAGTTGACGACCAAAGAGGAGGGCGTGAAACAATGAGAAACCTGACCGCTGTTTTTCAAAGGGAACTCAAGTCCTATTTCACCTCGCCGGTCGCCTATGTGGTCATCGGCTTGTTCCTGGCGCTGTCCGGACTCTTCTTCTATCTTATCATCTCCAATTTCGTGCAGATCTGCATGCGCTACGACATGCAGGCGCAGTACTATCGTATGGCGCCGCCCAATCTCAACGTTAATCTGATGGCCATCCGGCCGATTCTGCACAACATGAGTCTGTTTGCGCTCTTTTTCCTGCCGCTGGTCACCATGCGGCTCTACTCGGAGGAAAAGCGCACAGGCACCATCGAGCTGCTCATGACCTCACCGGTCACCAACTGGCAGGCCATTTTGGGCAAATTCAGCGCCGCTTCGCTGCTCTTTCTGCTCATGCTGGCCGGCACGTTTCTCTTCATCGGCTTCCTTTTCCTGTACGGAAAGCCGGAGCTCGGCCCCGTGCTCACCGGCTATTTAGGCCTCTTTCTCCTCGGCCTCTCCTATCTGTCCTTCGGCCTCTTTTTCTCCACGCTGACGGACAATCAGATCATCGCCGCGGTGAGCTCCTTCGTCTTCATTCTCTTCTTCTGGGCTATCGGCTGGGTCTCCGGTTTCATCAGTCCCTCGTGGGGCGAAGTGCTCTCCAACTTTTCGCTGATCGAACACTTTGAGGACTTTGCCAAAGGCGTGTTCGACACCAAGCACATCGTCTTTTATCTCAGCTTCATTGCCATGGGACTGTTCCTTTCCTTCGTTTCCATTGAATCGTCGAGATGGAGGGGAAGATGATGAAAAAGTACGCCGGTCTTTTCGGTTTATCGGGTCTCTTGTTCATGTTGGTCGGCCTGGTGGCCTATTCGATCTATTTGAAGATCAATGCGGTCGTCGGCGCAGCGTTGGGCCTCGGTCTGGTGCTGCTGATTGCCTTTGTTGTTCTGCGCTTTCAGGCGATCAAAACCGGCCTCTCGAGCCGCTCAGCCAAGTTCGGCAGCAACGCGGCGCTTATGACGCTGCTGCTGCTGGGCATCCTCATCGTCGTCAACATATTTGCCGCGCGCTTTTCCTACCGCTACGACGCCACCGCGGCTAAAGTCTTCAGCCTGTCTGAGCAGACCCGCAAAGTGATGAAGGGGCTGAAGCACGACGTTAAGGTGATCGGCTTCTTCAAATCGGGTGAGGAAAAACAGTTGAGCGAGCTGCTGACCGAGTACGCTCACTTTTCGCAGCGGCTCAGCTATGAATTCATCGATCCCGATAAAAAGCCGGGCGAGGCCAAACGCTACGGCATCCGTTCGTACGGCACCATCGTTGTGGAGTGCCGCGACAAGCAGGAGAAAATCAACACCGTAAGCGAGCAGGAGCTGACCAACGCCATCATCAAGGTCACTCGCGAAGGTGAGAAAAAGATCTATTTCACCACCGGCCACGGCGAAAAAGACTACGAAGACACGCAGCAGAACGGCCTCAGCAAGGCCAAAGCGGCGATCGAAGAGCTCAACTACAAGATCGAAAAGATCTTTTTGGTTCAGGAGCCGGATTCGATTCCTGCGGACTGTGCGCTGCTGGTGGTCGCCGGACCGCGCACCGACCTGCTGCCCCCCGAGAAGCAAAAAATCGAAAGCTACCTCAAACGGGGCGGCAAGCTGCTGCTCATGCTTGATCCGGAATCGCCGTCCGCTTGGGTCGAACTTGCCGCTCAATACGGCATCAGCGTCGGCTTCGATTTCATCGTCGAGCTGTCGCCGGTGGGACAGCTTTTCGGCGCCGGCCCCATCATGCCGGTGGTAACCAACTATGAAAAGCACACCATCTCCGAAGGCTTTCAGGGGATGATGACGCTGTTCGTCGAGGCGCGCTCCGTCATGCGTGCCGAAGAGGTGCCGGCCGGTGTTACCGTGACGGAAATCGCCAAAACCAGCTCCAGCAGTTGGGGCGAGACTTCCCCCCTGACCATGAACGCGCGCGTCGGCTATGACGCCGGCAAGGATCGTATGGGACCGCTGGCCGTTCTGACCGTTGCCGAAAAAGCGGCGGACAATCCGGCGGCCGTCAACGATCAATACAACCTCGGTCTCGGCGACGTCAAGACGCGGCTGGCGGTGTTCGGCGACTCGGATTTCGCCATGAACGGCTACTTTAACTTCCAGGCGAACGGCAACCTCTTTATGAACGTGGTCAACTGGCTGGCGGAAGAAGAAGACCTGGTCAGCATACGGCCGCGCGACCCGCAGAACCGCCGCCTCAGCCTCACCGCGCAGCAATCCAAGCTGATGCTCTGGTTCGGCGTCATTCTGCTGCCCTTGGCCGTGTTCGGCGCCGGCATTTATGTTTATGTAAAACGCAACAAGTAATCGATCGCGGGCGGCTTGATTTAAAAAGCCGCCCGTGCTTTTCAAAAAACAGCAGCCTTATCGAGAAGGAAAAGGGCGAACGGCTTCGAAAAGCTCACTCTCTATGCAAATAATACGCTTTGAAGCCTCCTTTCCCTCTAGACTGCTGACTGCTCGAACGAACTTTGGAACTTCTCATTTGGGGAAGGCGAAAACCGATCATTACAGAGCGTTCTTCAAATCGGGAGATCGATATGAACTTTAAAACGACAGGAATTCTGGCGATCATTTTGGCGCTCGGCATCGGCGGCGTTCTTTTGATGAACAAGCAGGATGCCCGCAAAAAGGAAGAGAAAAAACTCGAAGAGCAGGTATTAAAGCTGGAAACCGCCGAAGTAACCAAAGTGCAGTTGCTGCCCGCCGGCATCGAGTGCGTGAAGGACAGTGCCGACTGGCGCATCACGGCGCCGATTACGACCGACGCCGACAAATATGCTGTGGAAGCGGTGATCAACGCCGTCAAATCGGCGCAGAAAGAACGGCTCATATCCTCGGATCCGGCGGAATATGCGGTTTTCGGTCTGGCGCCGGCACAGGCCGAACTGGTGCTGACCCGCCCCGGCCGCGTCGATACGCTGTACATCGGCGACGAGTCGCCGACCGGCAGCTATATCTTTGCGCGGCTGAGCGGTTCACCCGACGTCTTTTTGACCACCACCTATCTGCGCACTCAGGCGCAGAAAACGCTGTTCGACCTGCGCAACAAAGCGGTGCTCGGCTTCGAGACCTATCAAGTCCGCGCATTGCAAATTCAAAACAAGAACGGCCGCTTCAGCCTGACGAAAAAGGCCGGCGAATGGTCTTTGACCGAGCCTATGGAAACGGCAGCGGACAAATCGGAGGTGGACAAGATCATCAACCGGCTGCAGAGCGAACGCATGCGCAGCGTCGTCGACGAAAACCCGGCAGACCTCAGGACCTACAGCCTGCATGCGCCGACGGTGCGCGTCGATTTGTCCTTGGGCGAAAACCTGGCGCGTAAAACCCTGCTCATCGGCAAGGCGAGTGAGGACAAATACTACGCCCGCGACGATTCGCGGCCGGCCGTCTTTCTGGTGGACTCTTCTTTCGTTTCGCTGCTGCAGCCCACGCTTTTTGATCTGCGAAATAAAAAACTGGCGAATTTCAACAGCAGCGATGTGGCGAAATTCGAGCTGGAATTTTCAAACAGCAAAATTGTTTGCAGCAGGGACACATCCGGAACGTGGACGATAGAGCAGCCCGCCGGCCGCAAAGCCAAGAGCTGGAAAATGTCGTCCATCGTCAGCGAGGCGGCCGATCTTAAGGTCGCACGCTTCGCCGACAACGTTACCCCGGCCGCCGCAGGTCTGACGTCGCCTCAGGCGCACGCAAAATTCTATGATGAAGAGAAACTGTTGTTGCATGTAAAGCTCGGCAAGACGGACGGCGACCATGTATACGTCCAAATCGACGACCAACCGTCGGTTTACCTTGTCGACAAAAGTGTTTTAGAAACGTGGACGCCCAAGTTGGAGGACATCAGCGAAGAGCCGTAAGCGACCGCGAAAGGGCGGTTGTCGGCACGCTGAACGGCTCTCGGTTCCGCATTGAAAGGATCAAAAGCGGGAACGGGCGTTCCAGTGACACCTATTGGAGGACGAATGATTTACAAGAAACAGATCGAATTTTCCGGCCGGCCGTACAGCATCGAAACCGGGCGGGTAGCCAAACAGGCGAACGGCTCGGTTTTGGTGCAGTACGGCGAGACCATGGTTCTGGCCACAGCCTGCGCCGCTGAACAGCCGGCGCCCGACCAGGACTTTTTCCCGCTTCAGGTGGAGTATCGTGAGCGGGCTTATGCCGCCGGTAAAATTCCCGGGGGATTCATCAAGCGCGAAGGGCGTCCTTCGGATCAGGAGGTGCTCGCCGCACGCCTCATCGACCGCCCCATTCGACCGCTCTTCCCCAAGGACTTTTTCAATGAAGTTCAGGTGATGGTGATGGTGCTGTCGGCGGACGGCGAGAACGACGCCGACGTGCTGGGAATCACCGCCGCGGGTACGGCGCTCAGCCTTTCCGACATCCCCTTCGAAGGCCCCATCGCCGGCGTCCGCGTAGGACGCGTGAACGGCGAGCTGATCGCCAACCCGACGTTCGCCCAGCGCGAAGCCGGTGACCTCGACATCGTCATCGCCGCCTCGGAGGACTCGATCATCATGGTCGAAGGCGAAGCCAAAGAGGTCAGCGAGGCGGACATGCTGAAGGCGCTCGAGTTCGGCCACGAACAGATCAAGCGCCTGATTCAAATGGAAAAAGAGCTCATCGCCGAGGCGGGCAAGCCGAAGATGGTACTGCCGCCGCCGGAAGACCTGAGCGAACTGACCCGACGCGTTCGCGAACTCGCCGGCGACGAACTGCGTGCCGCCCTTTACATCACCGAAAAGGCGGAACGCCGCAAGCGGTTGAACGATTTGACCGCATCGATCACCGACCAGCTGGCGGCCGAGTTCCCGGAGAAGGAACGCGCGATCAAGAACATCTTGCACGACTATGAAAAGGAGCTGATGCGCCGCATGGTTCTGCAGGAAAAGCGCCGCCTGGACGGCCGCGGCCTGGACGACATTCGCCCCATCTCGATCGAGGTCGGCGTACTGCCGCGGGCGCACGGCTCGGCGCTCTTTACCCGCGGACAGACCCAGGCGCTGGCGGCCACCACGCTCGGCACCAAAATGGACGAACAGATGATCGAAGGGCTCAACGGCGAGTATTACAAGAACTACATGCTGCACTACAACTTTCCGCCCTTCTCTACCGGCGAAGTCAAGCCGATCCGCGGAACCAGCCGGCGCGAAATCGGCCACGGCAACCTGGCCGAGCGTTCGCTCAAGCCCTCCATTCCGGCCGACGGGCTCTTCCCCTACACCATCCGCGTCGTCTCCGACGTCCTCGAGTCCAACGGCTCGTCGTCGATGGCCACGGTCTGCGCAGGCTCGCTGTCGCTGATGGACGCCGGTGTGCCGGTGAAGACCCACATCGCCGGCATCGCCATGGGCTTGATCAAGGAAGGCGATCAGGTGGCCATCCTGACGGACATTCTGGGCGATGAGGATCACCTCGGCGACATGGACTTTAAGGTTGCCGGCAGCCGTGAAGGCGTGACCGGCATGCAGATGGACATCAAGATCAAAGGCATTTCGACGGCGGTAATGGTCGAAGCGCTCGAGCGCGCCCGCAAAGCGCGCATGTTCATCCTCGAAAAGATGGAACAGGCGCTGCCCGGTCCGCGCGAAAGCCTCTCCAAGTATGCGCCGCGGATCCTCACCACCCGAGTCGCCGTCGATGAGATCGGCACCATCATCGGGCCGGGCGGCAAGACCGTGCGCGACATTCAGGACAAAACCGGCGCCGTCATCAACATCGACGACGACGGCACGGTCACCATTGCCCACACCGATGCCGAAATGGGCGAGCGCGCGTTGGCCATGGTCAAGGCGCTGGTCGCCAAACCGGAAGTGGGCCAGGTGTACGTCGGCAAGGTGAAGCGCATCACCACCTTCGGCGCGTTTGTGGAAATTCTGCCCGGCAAAGAAGGCCTGCTGCACATTTCCAACATCGCCAAAGAGCGCATCAACCGCGTGGAAGACGTGCTCAAAGTCGGCGACACCGTGGAGGTCAAGCTCATGGGCCTGGAGCCGGACGGCAAGATGGATCTCAGCCGCAAAGCGCTGCTGCCGTAGAGGCGTTTGTGCCTTTTATGAACGAACATGCCGTCCATATTTCCGAGGAGCCGATCCAACGGACGGTTTTGGACAATGGCATCCGCGTTGTCAGCCAACGGATGCCGTCATCCCTTTCAGCAGCGGTCGGCGTGTGGGTGCGCGCCGGTTCGGCCGACGAAACGGAAGCGAACAACGGC
>FWPV01003247.1_pt1 | contig 37387 bp, 28 predicted proteins | sample 2228371 | NCBI WGS metagenome assembly FWPV01 (sample SAMEA103939776, study PRJEB20133) | metagenome | reverse complement strand
GGGAGTCTGAGGTGAACATAGCCCGCCCGCGGGAGGGTTGGGGAGGGCGAAGCCCTGCAACGGGTTTCACCTGCTCTGGAATGGGCTTCCCGGGACGCCGAGGGGAAATGGGCCAACGAATGGGAAACGAATAAACGAATGCGCAAGGTGTGCCTGACTCTGAGGTGAACATCGCCCGCCCGCGGGAGGGTTTGGGAGGGCGTAGCCCTCCCATGAAAAAAACCTGTCTTCATCGTGTCAGAGGATGGGGAAACGGGGTTTCCCCACGCCCCGCCAATCTATTCCTGAGAGTCCTGGCTCCCCCCATCCCACAGGTAGCGCTCCAGATCAACGCGGTCGCTCTCGTCCACCTGAACACCTTCGGCTTCAAGGCGCGCCCGTTGCAGCGTCGGCTCATAGGCGTTACTGATAAAGCCGTTGCGATTGATGACGCGCCACCAGGGCACGTCGTCCTCGCCGGTGGTGCGGAGAGCGTGAAGGGCGTAGCCCACCAGCCGGGCGTGGCCGGGGTACCCCGCCAGCACGGCTACCCGGCCATAGCTACACACCCGTCCATAGGGGATGCGCCGGACCACCGCGTAGATTGCCGCATAGCTGTTCATCGCTCAGGCCAGGCGACCGCCGTCCACGGCAAGGGTGGCGCCGGTGACGAAGGAGGCACCATCGGAGCAGAGCCAGAGCACCGCCGAAGCCACTTCCTCAGGGGTGCCGAGGCGCCCCACCGGCTCGCTCTCGGCAAACTGCTGGAGAAGGCGCTCGTCGCCACCGGTGAACACGTCAATCAACGGCGTGTGGATGGTGCCGGGCAACACGGCATTGACCCGGATATTGTTGCGAGCATACTCGAGGGCGGCGGCCCTGGTCAGCCCAATAATGCCATGCTTACTCGCCACGTAGGCCGACACACCGCGAGAACCGGCCTGCCCGGCTGTCGAAGAGGTATTAACGATCACCCCGCCGCCCTGCCGGAGCATCTGCTGCAATTCGTACTTCATACACAACCAGACGCCCTTGAGATTGATGCCGATCACCCGATCCCACGCTTCCTCGGGATAGTCGGCCAGCATCGCCTGGGGGCCGGAGATTCCGGCGTTATTGTGCGCAATATCGAGCCGGCCGTACATCTCCAGGGCCGTGCCGATCAGCGCCTCGACGTCGGGGCGCTGGGATACATCGGCGCGCACGAAGATCGCATCGGTATTCTCGGCGCGGGCCAGCGCCGCCGTCTCTTCTCCCGCCTCGACCTGAACATCGGCTACCACTACCTTCGCGCCGGCGCGGGCGAAGGCGAGGGCCGAGGCGCGCCCGATACCCGAGGCGGCGCCGGTGACCAGGGCGACTTTACCTCCAAACTGGGGCCACATAGATCCTCCTAATAGCACGTGCGCCCCGAAGGCGCGAAGACCACGATGGTGGGGAGGGCGAAGCCCTTCCAAGTATACACTTTTTTTCACACACTGCCCGCTTGTCTTGCGCGCAGCGCGACGCTCCGCTACAATCCCCTTTATGAAGCACTGCCTGATCTGCTTTCTGGGCATGGCGCTGGTGCTGGCCGGCGCTGGCGCGCTCCCCGCGCCGCGTCGCGCGGCAGCCACCGATGTGCGAACCTTCGTGCTTGGCTATTCCGCCCAGGGCCGCCCCATCGAGGTGACGCAGGTTGGCGCCGGTCCGCGCAAGCTGGTGGTGGTCGGCAATACCCATGGCGCCCCGGAGGCCAACACCTACCGCCTGACCATGGAGCTGATCGAGCATTTCCGCGCCACGCCCACGCTGGTGCCGCCCGGGGTGCGTCTGGCCTTCATTCCCTCGATCAACCCCGATGGTCTGGCCCTTGGCTGGCGCTTCGACGCCGCGGGCGTGGATCTGAACCGCAACATGAACACCAATCTGGACGCCTGCCCCGAGAATGACTGGCGCGTGACGGTGCAGGGCGCCTACGGCATAGTTTCTGACACGGGCGGTCCCTACCCCGACTCGCAGCCTGAGGTGCGCCTGTTGCGCTCCTTCCTCTGGGACGCCGCCGGGGCGATCTTTCTGCACTCCAACGCCGGGCTGGTCTTTCCGGCAAGTTGCGAGCATGCCCCCTCGATTGCCCTGGCCGAGCGCTATGCCGGTAGCGCCGGCTATGCGTACAGCCGCCTGTGGCCCAACTACACTATCACCGGCGGTATGCACGACTGGGCCGGCAGCCTTGGCATTGCAGCCATCACTCCTGAACTGGTCACCGGCGATCAGACCGAGTTTGCTCAGAACCTCGCCGCTCTCCAGGCCGTTCTTGCCGACGCCGAGGCCCTGCTGCCGCTCCCCGAAGACGGGCTGGTAGCCGGGTTGAGCGTGCCCGCGCCGGTGTATCGCTACTGGCGCGCCCTGGGCGGCGAGGAACGCTTTGGCCCGCCCCTCCAGGCGGCCCGCGTCACACCCACTGGCCTGAGCCAGACCTTCCGCAACGTCAGCATTGCCCTGCGCGACGACCTGCGCGACACGCCCTACTACGTGCAACCCGAGCCGTTGGGTGCTGCTGCGCTCCGCGACCTGGCTTACGGCGGCGCAGAGGCGCTGGCCGAGCCTGGGGGTGAGGTGGAGGGCCGGCAATTCCTCGAGACCGGGCATGCCCTGCGGGGCGCCTTTCTGGACTTCTGGGAGCGGGGCGGAGGAGTGGAGGTTTTCGGGTTGCCGCTATCGGAGGAATTCACCACCATCGCCGCCGATGGACAGCCGAGGGTGGTGCAGTACCTTGAGCGCGCCGTGCTGGCCTTCTACCCCGAGGACGGTGGAGTGCGCCTCGAACCCCTGGGGGCGCGGGCGCTGGCCCTGGAGCGCCTGAAGCAGCCGACGGCGCCGTTGATGGTGCGCTGAATGCGCCAGATGGGCGCCTGAGCGTGTCTGGCGCGTCTCCCCGACAAAAACCCGGCGCGAATGTGGCGTTCGGAGGCGCCGAACGCGCACGCACCGCGGCGGGCGCGCAGGGGCGCAGAGGGCTTCACCAGGCCTATTCGCCGTGCCCCTCTGCGGGCATCTGAATAGATACGCTTACCTGCGATCCGGATACGCGGGCCTCCGGGGCGCGTGTAGCACGGCCGCCCTTGCGGCTGCGCCACACAGCGCGGTGATGCCAGAGGGAGTGGCGCAGAGGCGCCGCGCCCCGAGGCGCAGCGGCGATGGCCTCAGGACGCAGCGGGTGGGGAAACCGGGTTCCCGTGTTCAGGCTACGCGCTCAATGTACTCACCGGTGCGCGTATCGATCTTGAGTCGGTCACCCTCGTTGACGAACCCCGGCACCTGGATCACCGCGCCCGTCTCCAGGGTGGCTGGCTTGGTAACATTGGTGGCCGTATCGCCACGCACCGCGACCGCCGTCTCGGTGACCTCGAGGATCACAAAGATCGGCAACTCGACCCCGAGCAGCGTCTCCTTCTCCGAGTCATAGACCAGGTCGGCGGTCTCATTTTCCTTGAGGAAGCGCGCGGCATCGCCTACCATCTCCGCTGAGACGGGGATTTGATCGTAGGTGTTATTGTCCATGAAGATGAAACTATCGCCCTCGCGGTAGAGGTACTGCATCGGGCGCCGCTCGATGCGCACAATATCAATATCTGCGCCCGCCCGCAGTCGATCCTCAATCACCTTGCCATTGGCGAGGTTCTTCAGCTTCACCCGCACGAAGGCGCGCCAGTTGCCCGGCGCCACGTGCTGGAACTCAACCACCTGATACAATTCGTTGTTGTAGCGGATCACCATGCCGTTACGCAAATCTGATGTTGTACCGGCTGCCATCTGTGTATCTCCCGTATAACCGTGTAGCGTGTGCAACGGCAGGTTTCGGCGAAGCCGTGCCGCTGTCCGCTACCACTATAGCCGCGCTCGGCGATCTCGGCAAGTAGAGGATTCACGCCAGCGGGGGCTGCGTTATCCAGCACTGAGGTGAAAATACGGGGAAACCGGGTTTCCCCACCTGCGGTGAGCCTGTCGAACCGCACCCCTGCCTGTGGGGCGCCAGCCGCTCCCAACAGCGGTTGGGAAATGGGGAAACCGGGTTTCCCCAAACCCTCTCCGAGGGGAGGGTTGGGGAGGGCGCAGCCCTCCCCCGCCATCGTTTCCTGGCCCGGGGCCGGCGACGAACACCCTTCGCCTCGACCAGGTTTCTCCGGCTCCCTGTCCGTGGGGAGCAATCGGACCTCCCGGGTCTCCCAACCTTCGAGACCGGCGTGCCTGCGAGGGGGATCAGCCACCCTACCGCACGCCGGCGACCACCTCGATCCCATTCTGGGCCATGTGGTGGAGGAAGAGCACGTGGTGCAGATCGCCGTCGTGGGCCATGATCCCCAACTCGCGAGCCACCGACACCGGCGTGTCGTAGGTGTCCACCGCGTTCGCGGGCACGATCACCCGGCGTTGCAGATTCAGGGCGTTGGCTTCGAGGCGCAGGTGCATCGCCGCGCTGTACACACACAGGTCGGTGCAATCACCGACGATGATGAACGTGTTCAACTCAGGCCGCTCGCGCAGCCAGTCGCCCAGGCGCGTGCCGAGGTGGGAGCTGAGAGAGTTCTTTTCGATGGTCGTGATCGTGTCGGCAAAGGGCAGTTCGACCAGCTCGCGCACGGTCTGGCTTTCAGACGTGCCGCGGATGCAGTGCGGCGGATAGGCGGCAAACTCAGGCGTATCGGGATCGTGGGTGTCCTGGGTGAGCACGAACTGCCGTACTCCGAGGGCATAGGCCCGGGTGAAGACATCCACCACCGGCTGAATGAGCGCCTGCACTCGTGGCCCGGCCAGGGGGCCTTCATTGCAGAAGCCATTGATCATGTCAATTGAGAAGACCGCCACCCGCTCGGGGTGCTCGGCAACGATTGTCGCCAGTTCCACCACCGGCAGCCCGGCGTACCACTCCTCCAGGTAACGCAGAAACGGCTCGGCGGCACTCAGGTTTATGCTCCGGTTCATAGGTGCTGCTCCTCTCTAAGGGTTTTTATGACGATAAACATAGGGGAAACCGGGTTTCCCCACCTGCGGTGAGCCTGTTGAACCGCGCCCCTGCCCGGGGGAAGGGTTTGGGAGGGTGCAGGTCCTCCCGGGCGCCTGTAACGACGTTTGCGCCGTGGGGTGGCATCGAGACGGCCCGGCGGGGCGGCTACGGCGGACGGCGCGGCCAGAGTGGGCCGGGCGGGGCGCGGCCCGCGCAAGCATATCCGTCACATCCGCACCTCCCGGTTCTTGTGCGTGTTCACATGTGGGGTAAGGCGTCACCCCGGGAGCGCGGGCGTCCCGCCCGCAAGGGCCTGGATGCGGGCAAGATGCCCGCGCTCCCAGGAGAAGTGTGAACACGTACCGGTTCTTTTGCATTTCCTCGCGCCCCGTGCTAGACTATAGGCGGCACGGGCCGGTAGCTCAGTGGAGTAGAGCACTAGTCTTCGGAACTAGGTGTCGGGGGTTCGAATCCCTCCCGGCCCGCCACCCGCGACGCTGCGACAGCGTCGCGTTTGTTTGTTGAACGGTAAGCAACGATGGGACGAGGACGCTACCCCGCCCGGCTGAACGTCACCCCTCCGCCGCCTGATCTCGCCGCGCGCTACCTGCACGACTGGCCGGGGCGCGCGCTGTACCTGCATCCCGAACGATTTCCGCCGCTCTCCTCGCCGGGGTTATTTGGTAACACACACCCGCTGGAGCTGGACATTGGCTGCGCCACCGGCGACCTGGTGCTGGCCCTGGCCGCTGCCCATCCCGAGACCAACTATGTTGGCGTAGACATCGTAGCCAAGCCGCTATGGCGCGCCGTCGCGCGGGCGGCGCAGGCCGGCCTGTCGAATGTGCGCTTTATCCACGCCGACGCCCGGCTGATCTACCGCACCGTGCCCGACCAGGCCCTGCGCGCCGCCTATGTTCACTTCCCGGCGCCCCTGTTGCGCAACCGCCAGCGCAATCAACTGCTCATTTCCGCCGATCTCCTCGTCCAGATGGAACGCTGCCTGGCGCCGGGCGGCCTGCTCAGCGTCATGACCGATCACGCCGAGGTCTACGCCGAGTTGCTCAACCTGTTGCCCGTTGCCCCCGGGCTGCGCCTGGTCGAACCCCATACCTGGTCGGCCTGGCTGACTGCGGTTGTAACATCGCACTACTATCGGCGCTGGGAGGCGCGGGGCCGCCAGATCTGGCGGGCGGAGCTGGTCAGGTGCGAAGCCTCGGATTGCGCGCCCCCCGGCGGGCGGTGATGCGGCGCCGGGCAGCCCCGCGGGCAGGGTATGCAGCGTTCTGCCCCCCTCCCAGGAGAATCTCTCACAATGAACATCGGGAAACCGCGTTTCCCGTCATCACGCCAGGCCCCGTGCCGCGCGGTAGCGCCGGATCAGCGCATTCGTCGAACTGTCGTGGGCCAGATCTGGCGTGTCAGCGCTCGCCAGTTCCGGGATGATCCGCCCCGCAAGGACCTTTCCTAGCTCCACGCCCCACTGGTCGAACGGATTGATGCCCCAGATGACCCCCTGGACGTAGACACTGTGCTCGTAGAGCGCCACCAGCGCCCCCAGCACCGCAGGCGTGAGCCGCTCGGCAAGGATGGTGCTACTGGGACGGTTACCGGCAAAGGTGCGGTGCGGCGCCAGTTCGGGGGCCACACCCTCCGCGGCGACCTGCTCGGCAGGCTTGCCAAAGGCCAGCGCCTCACCCTGAGCCAGCATGTTCGCTATCAACTGGTCGTGGTGGTTGCCGATCGGGTTCAGACTATGGCAGAATCCGATAAAATCGGCAGGCACGAGCCTGGTGCCCTGGTGCAACAACTGGAAGAACGAATGCTGGCCATTGGTTCCCGGCTCGCCCCAGTAGATCGCCCCGGTCTGATAGTCTACCGCTGTGCCGTCGAGGCGCACCGCCTTGCCGTTGCTCTCCATGGTCAACTGCTGGAGATAGGCCGGCAGCCGCTTGAGGTACTGGTCATACGGCAGTACCGCGTGGGTTTCTGCGCCGAAGAAATTGGCGTACCAGACATCCAGCAGACCGTGGATGACGGGCAGATTGTGCTCCAGCGGGGCAGTGCGGAAGTGCTGGTCCATCGCGTGGAAGCCTTCGAGCAAGGCGCGAAAGCCCTGCGGGCCAATGGCGATCATCGTCGAAAGGCCGATTGCCGAGGTCATCGAGTAGCGCCCGCCGACCCAATCCCAGAAGCCGAACATGTTGGTAGTATCAATGCCGAACCTCTGCACCTCGGCGGCATTGGTGGAGACAGCAACAAAGTGACGCGCCACTGCCGCCTCATCGCCCAGGGCGGCGAGCAGCCACTGGCGCGCGGTACGGGCGTTGGTCATCGTCTCCAGCGTGGTGAACGTTTTCGACGCGACGATAAAGAGCGTCGTTTCGGGATCGAGGTCGCGGGTCGCCTCGGCGAAATCGGTGGCGTCAACGTTGGAAACGAAGCGCAGCGTCAGCGTGCGCTCGCTGTAGGAGCGCAGAGCCTCATAAGCCATCACCGGGCCGAGGTCGGAGCCGCCGATGCCAATGTTGACCACTGCACGGATGGGCTTACCGGTATGGCCCTTCCAGGCCCCCGCGCGTACCTGCTCGGCAAAAATGGCCATGCGGTCAAGCACGGCATGAACCTCCGGCACCACATTCGCGCCATCAACCACGATCATCGCGTCGCGCGGAGCGCGCAGGGCCACGTGCAGTACAGCGCGACCTTCGGTGGTGTTGATCTTCTGGCCGCTGAACATGGCCTCGATCCGCCCTTCGAGGTCGCAGGCCCGCGCCAGAGCGATCAACAGGCTCAGCGTCTCATCGGTAATGCGGTGCTTACTGTAGTCGAAGTACAGCCCGGCAGCTTCGGCGACCAGGCGTGTGCCACGCTCCGAATCACTGGCGAAGAGATCGCGCAGGTGCAATGGGCGCACCGCGGCGAAATGATCCTGAAGCGCCTGCCACTCCGGACGGGTGGTGAGCAAAGGCATTGACACGGTCATCTGGCTCCTCCGTTGGTCAAGGTGGGCCGCACCGTCATTATAGCGCGCCGGGACCGATCAGGTACAATGGAGCCTCCCAAAACCTCCCCGCGCGGAGGGCGTGCCACCCCGGCGGGCAGGGGGTATGGGGAAATCCGGTTTCCCCGATGTTCAGCAGCGATTGGGAGGGCTGCGCCCTCTCACACCTGCGCCAGAGGGAGGGGCATGGGGAAACCCGGTTTCCCCATATGTTCACCTCAGTGTAACAGGGGTAAGGCCATGACTATTCAATTCGGCACGTTTGTGCCTCAGGGTTGGCGGCTGGATCTGGCGGAGATCGCCGATCCGGTCGAGAAGTACGAGGCTATGACCCGCGTGGCTCGAGCTGCTGACGCCATCCCGGCCTACGACTCGATCTGGGTCTACGACCATTTCCACACCGTGCCGAGCATCGAGCAGGAAGCCGTGTTTGAGGCCTGGACGATCACCGCCGCGCTGGCCCGCGATACGCAGCGGGTCAAGGTCGGCCAGATGTGCACCTGCATTGGCTATCGCAATCCGGCCCTTGCGGCCAAGATGGCCTCTACGGTGGACGTGCTGAGCCACGGGCGGCTCTACTGCGGCATTGGCGCCGGCTGGTACGAACACGAGTGGCGCGCCTACGGCTATGGTTTTCCCGAACGGCGCGAACGCATGCGCGCCTTCCGCGAAGCGACCCGGATTATGGTCAGCATGTGGACCGAGGAGACACCGACCTTCGAGGGCGAATACTTTCACATTCGCGGCGCGATCAACCAGCCCAAAGGGGTACGTCAGCCGCACCCTTCCCTCTGGATCGCCGGGGGCGGGGAGCAGGTCACACTGAAACTGGTCGCGCAGTACGGCAATGCCGCGAACTTCATGGGCAGCCCGGAGGAGTTTCGGCGCAAGTGTGACGTGCTGCGCGCCCACTGCGAGGCCCTGGGGCGCGACTACGACTCGATCATCAAGTCAACCAACGTCAACATCATCTTTGTTGGCCCCGGCGAGGACGAGGAGCGGGCTACCGCGCCGGTTCGCGCCCTGTACAATTGGAGCCTGGAGCAAACGCAGCGCAACTACATCGTCGGCACGCCTCAGCAAGTTGCCGAGCGTCTGAACGCGCTGAAAGAGGCCGGAGCAACCTACTTTATCACCTACTTCCCGCGCGTTGCCTACGACCACACGCCGCTGTACCGCTTCGCAGAGGAGGTGATTCCGCTGATGTGAACATACGGGGAAACCGGGTTTCCCCATCCCCCTGCCGGTGGGGGGTGCCAGGCGCTCCCACCGGCGGTTGGGACATGGGGAAACCGGGTTTCCCCAACCCCCTGCCGGTGGGGGGTGCCAGGCGCTCCCACCGGCGGTTGGGACATGGGGAAACCGGGTTTCCCCATCCCCTGCCGGTGGGGGGTGCCAGGCGCTCCCACCAGCGGTTGGGACATGGGGGAAACCGGGTTTCCCCATCCCCTGCCGGTGGGGGGTGCCAGGCGCTCCCACCAGCGGTTGGGACATGGGGAAACCGGGTTTTCCCATCCCCCTGCCTGTGGGGGGTGTGGGAGGGCTACGCCCTATCAGGAACTCGTGTGGCAATCCTCTGCCGGGCCTGATCGAGCTGCTCAGGGGTATTCAGGCTGAACAATGCCAGACCATCGGGATCGTAAGTGGCATAGTCTGCCCGTTCCAGCACCCGTACCCGCAGCCGCGGAAAGAGGGCCGCCACCTGACGCTCACCGGTTTCCAGCGCCTCGCGCATCGTCGGCAAGCAGGCCCGGCTGTAGACCGCGTGCAACGGCTCGATGCCCAGATCGTTGCGCGTGGCCCGGGGCGCGCTGGCTCGTAGCGCCAGCACGTCGTAGTCGCGCGGCAAGGCGAGCATAGCTGCCAGCAAGTCGCGCTGCAAGAACGGCATGTCGCAGGCCAGCACCAGCGCATAGCGGTGCGCGCAGGCCAGCAGGCCCGCGTAGATGCCCCCGAGCGGACCCGCGCCGACACAGGCGTCGCGCACCAGCCGCGCCGGCAACTCCGGCCACAACTCGGGATCGTTCAGCGCCACCAGCGCCTCGTCGCACAGCTCGTTGGCCAGCGCCAGGGTACGCTCCAGCAACGTTGGGCCATGCGCGCCCCAGAGCCGCAGGCGTCGCTTATCGCTCCCCAGCCGCCGGCTGGCGCCACCCGCGAGGATAATCGCGCTGGTCGGTTCGTTCGACATAGTATAATACCATTTTGGATTTTAGATTTTGGATTGTGGATTGCCACGCTGGGCAGCACAACGCCTGAAATCGCTTCAGGCAATGGCGGCATCATCAACGGTAATTGGTATAACTTGCTTGATTCGGAGCGTGCCTGTGCCGGCTCAGACCTGCCAGGGCCGGGGCAACGTTGTTGGGGCAAGCCCCACACTCCCCTACCGGAGGCGGACGTTGCGCAAGCCCTGGCAGCCCTGCTCCCGGAAACGCCTGGTAACGTGTATAGTATAGCCGCTCCGTGATGCTGTGCAATGGATGCCCGGCGCTATGCAGAACCCCGAGTACGATGCCATCAGTAGCAGCGAAGCGCGCCTGCAACGCCTGTTGCGCCGACGCGAGCCCTTCTGGCGCCTGGTTGCGGCAAGCATTTATGATGTATATGTGCTGGCGCGCGAGGCCCGCGTCACCCTGATCGGCTTCGCCGTCCTGGCCTGTGTCAATGTCGCCTATCTCCTCTTCTTCTACGACCACGCCGCTGCCGGGGTGCGCCGCTTCACCGTGCTCTCGGCGCTCTACGAAACCCTGCGCATGATGTCGCTGGAGACCGACCTGCCCATCCCCGACGGTGATGTGCTCGGCGACGTGCTGTTTTTTATTACGCCCCTACTCGGCCTGGCCCTGCTGTTTCAAGGCATTCTCAATTTCGGGCGCTTTGTGCTCGACAAGGGCAGTCGCCGCGAGGGCTGGCAGATTTCCCTGGCGCGCACCTACCGCAATCACGTGGTCGTATGCGGCCTGGGCAGCGTCACCTACCGCGTCATCCGTGAGTTGCTCGAGGGGGGCTACGAGGTGGTGGCCATCGAGCGCGACTGGAACAGCGAATTTCTCGAGGCTACCCTGGCCCTCAGTGTGCCGGTGATCCACGGCGACGCCCGCAGCCGCGAGGTCCTGCGCAACGCGGGCATTGTCCGCGCCCGCAGCCTCATCGCCGGCCTCAACGACGACCTGGCCAACGTCGAGATCGGTCTCTCGGCCCGCCGCCTGCGCCCGGGCCTGCCCGTCGTCCTGCGGATTTTCAACGACGAACTCGACCTGAACCTGGAGCAGAGCTTCGGGCAAAACAGCGTGTTCAGCGCCTCGGCGCTGGCTGCTCCCACCCTGGCCGCCGCGGCTCTGGGACGCTCGATTGCCCATGTGCTGCCACTGCCACCCCAGTTCAACCACGCTGACGGGGCGCCGCGTTTCCTGGGCGTGCTGCAACAGCAGATCGTGCCCGGCAGCGAGTTCGTCGGCCCGCCCGAGGAACTGGAGCAACGCTTCGACGTGCGGATGTTGCACCACGTCAAGGGTGGCCCGCCGCGCCGCAACGGCCCCCAGAACCACCGCGCGCCGCAGCGCATCGAGTATGGCGACCAGGTCGCCCTGCTCGGTCCCCTCGACCAGCTCGAGCGGGTGCGCCTGCTTGACCAGAGCGTGCTTAACCACCGGCAGCCAATTGTCGGGTTGCGTAGCTTCAGCCTGACGCCCCTTCCCGGCGTCGAACAGGCCTTCGATACGGTGATCGTCTGTGGCCTCGGGCGGATCGGCTTCCGCGTGGTGCGCGCCCTCTCGCTGATGCGCCCGCGCCCGCGTGTGACACTCGTCTATCAGCACCCTGACACCGACCGCGAACTGGTCGAGGAGGTTCGTGGCCTGGTTGCCGACTGCCACCAGGGTGACGCCCGTTTGGGCACGGTGTTGCAGCAGGCGGGGATCGAACGCGCCTGCGCGGTGATCGCCGCCACGGGCGACGACCTGACCAACATGCAGATCGGCCTGGCGGCGCGACGCCTGGCGCCCGACATTGACCTGGTGTTGCGGGTCTACAATGAGGACCTGGCGGAACGCCTCGAAACCCTCTTCGGGCGGCACACCACCTTCAGCGTGCCAGCTCTGGCCGCGCCCACCCTCAGCGCTGCGGCGGTTGTGCGGGGCGTTGATTACGCCATCGAAGTCGCCGAGCAGATCTACTCCACCACGGCGCTCCGCGTAGAGCCTGGCGACCGGCTGGAGGGGCGCACGGTAGCCGAACTCCGTCGCCAGCAACGAGTGCTGGTACTGGCGCTGCGGCGCGCCGAGGAGTATGTGCGGGTGACGATGGACACGCGGTTACAGGCCGGCGACGAGGTGGCCGTGCTGATCGACCTGCGCCGGCTCGAGCAACTGCGGTTCGCACAGGCGCCAGGCCCCCTGCGCCGCTTCCGGCTCAACCCAGGCGGGGAAGCGCGGGTGGGCCGCTGAGGGGGGCGGCCAGCCAGGGTCTCCAGGAGGGGCTTGCTCCCTCCAGAACGAAATGGGCCGACGAATGGGAAACGAATTGGGCCAACGAAATAGGCCAACGAATAGGAAACGAAATGGGCCAACGAATGGGAAACGAAATGTGCCAACGAAATAGGCCAACGAATGGGAAACGAATAAACGAATGCTCAAGGCGTGCCTGACTCTTTCAGGGAGGCGTGCCAACCCGGCAGCCGGGCGAGCACGGGCGCCATAATCCGCGCATGCCGTGAACGCGATGGTCTCGTGATACCCTTTGAAGGCTCGCCCCTTCTCCTGGAGGAAGCATTAAGAGCGGACGGAACATCCGCGCCAACGCGGCTTGTACCGCATTGGAACGCCGACGCGCGCGGCGCTGGCCTCCCCGCTTCGACAGGCTCAGCGCAGGCGCTCCAGCGAAGCTGGAGCGGGGCCGGGGGCGAGGACCAACCAGCGCATCTCAACGCATCGGAATGCTTCGTTCACCGGCCAGGCTGGCGCGGTCACGCGACCTGGCGAAGAGAAGCGCCCGCTTCGTAGCGCTCATACTCGATCAGGGCGCAGAAGGCCCGCACCACCCGGGGATCGAAGAGCGTACCAGCGTGGGCCTTGAGGTAGCGCAAGGCCCGCTCCTGGGACCAGGCCCGGCGGTAGGGCCGGTCGGAGCACAGGGCGTCCCACACGTCCACCACCGCAAAGATACGCGCCGCCAGGGGGATCTGCTCTCCGGCCAGCCCCATGGGGTACCCGCTGCCGTTCCAGCGTTCGTGGTGATAGTAGGCGATTTCAAGCACCGGACGCGAGAACCCGATCGGCGCCAGGAGATTGTAGGCCAGCTCGGGATGCCTGCGCATCACGGCCCACTCGTCATCGGCGAGGGCGCCCGCTTTGCGGAGAATAGCGTCGGGAACCCCGATCTTGCCGATATCGTGCAACATCGCCCCCTGACGGATCTGCTCCAACTCCTCGGCCTCGATTCCCATCGCCTGCGCCAGACGCACCGTCAGAGCGGTGACGCGGGCACTATGTTCCTCCGTCTCATGATCGCGGAGATCGAGCACCCGTGACCAGCCCGTCAGGGTGGCTTCGGAAAAGGCGCGCAGGGTGCGGTTGGCCCGTTCGAGGGCCTGTCGCTCGGCTTCGAGCCGTGCCGCGGCGCGCCGTTCACGCTCGATGACCACGGTGATCATTCTCGAGACGGCAGTAAACAACAGGCCCCCCGTGATGCTCACAAACGCGAGTTCATGCAGCAGATGGGCCTGCACCGCAGCGGGGTGGAGAGGAGGGACGCTCATCAGCAACCAGGTCAGCGCCAGGAAGGCATAGCCGAGGGCAATGATCCCGGCCAGGCGGCGGGGGCGCGCCCCACAGCGGCGCGGCGCTGTCGGGAGCAGTTCGTGGCACACGTTCTCGGTGCGCTCGTTCACACGGTTCACAATCAGCACAGGACCTGATCCTTCCGCCGCGGATATGCAGCTACCGCGCACGGGAAGCCGTGGTGAGGAGCAGCGTGGAATGGGCGCCGGGCACGACGCATACCCGGATCGGCGACTAGGTCGCGGCGACGTCGGCGCGGGCGCGAGATCCGTACACGTATGCGAATAATTCTAACTTTTATTTTACCACACATGCGCACCGTGCGGGGCAACGCTACCCGGCGCATCCGCGGGGCTGATGCAGCATCGTTGGGGCGGCGGAGCCGCCCTACCCCCCACTGCCGCAGGTTTGGGGGCGGACAGACCATCTGGGCGCATGCGGAGGATAGGGCTTGAGGACACCCTGGAGGCCCTCACCCCTGGCCCCTCTCCTGCGCGCGGGGGGGCCAATGCGGTACAAGCCGTGTTGGCTCGGATGTTCTGTCCGCCCCTGAAGTGGACAACACAGGGGGTGCCAGCCGCATCGTTGCATCAGCCCCGGGCGCATCCGGCTGCTGCGCGCGGTCGAGAAGCGAGGTTCCGGGAGGGCGTAGCTCGCCCGGGAACTTGCCGGAATGCATTTCTACCCCTCCGTGAACAAAATACCACCTCTGGTTATCGTTCTATTGACAGAGATGCACCAAAATGACAGAGATCTCAGCTTCCCGGTATGCCGTTTGTAACAGACTTGCGGTATGATAGGTATACGAGATGTCGTGACGCGGCGAACAACGTACACCGCAGTACGCGCCCACCGGCACTCATCGCGAAGCTCTGGATTGGGTACCGGAGCGGATCAGCCGACATCCTTCCCCGCATTCCACCCGGCGTCGCAGCAGCCCGGCTGAACCGGCACCCACAGAAAGGACGCCTGCTGTGACCGACATCGACATTGAGGCCATGAGCATCGAAGAGCTAGAACGGCTGCGCGACGCTGTGAACCAGCGCCTGCTGCGGCTACGCTACAGCAACCGGCACACGTTGCCCGAACTGCTCCGGATGCTGGAGGAACTCAAAGCGGTGCTCAACGACCAGGGCAAGCATTGGCGCTCACTCGAGCGCTGGCAGTGGATGGACGGTCAGATCCGGTTCTGGCTGAACCCTACCGACCAGGTCCAGTACCAGCCCGGCTGGTACACGATTGACGAACTCATCCAGTGGTCGCAAGGGTACGGCCCGGTCCTCGTTCGTGAGGAAGAGGAGGAAGAAGAGGAGGAGATCTGGACTGATGTCGATGGGGTGCGGATTCGCTGGCTCCCCGATGGGACGATGCAGCGGGAGGGTTAGCGCATAACGGGCGGGTGCACCACTGCACCCGCCCGTACCTGTGATTATCGGCCTGGCTGGTTGTCTCTCCCCCGCTCTCCACCCTTCTCCAGGCGCAGCGCATTGCAAGAAGATGGGCCTATGCGCTCCGATCTGTTCGGTCTGTACTTCGATGGCCCGCCCTTCACCCTGTTCTCCCTGGCCCACCTGCTCCCCCTCATCGCGATTATTCTGATCTGTGTGCTGATCGGTCTGCTCACGCCCCGCCTGGGTTTGGTGGGGCAGGAACGCCTGCGCTGGGGTCTGGCGCTCTTCGCCTGCGCCAACTGGATCGGCTGGGACCTGTGGCAACTCGCCAACGGGATCTGGAATGTGGCCTATTCTCTCCCCCTGCATCTCTGCACCTTCTCGGTGCCCCTGTCCGCTCTGATGCTCGCCACGCGCAACTACCGCCTCTACGAGGTCCTCTACTTCTGGGGCTTTGCCGGGGGCACGCAGGCCCTGCTCACTCCCGACCTTACGGCCACCGGCTTCAACTTTCCGCACTTTGTCTACTGGATCTTCTGGACCTCCCACGGTGTCGTGCTCTGGGCAGTGGTGTTCGCGGCTGCCGCCTGGCGCTACCGCCCGACCTGGGGCTCGATCCGCCGGGTTGTGGTCTTTACCGGCCTCTTTGCGCTGGGTGTGGGGCTGGTTAACTGGCTCACCGGCGGAAACTACCTCTTCATTGCCCGCACGCCGGAGTTCCCCTCGTTGATCGATTACCTTGGTCCCTGGCCCTGGTACATCATTCCCCTGCTGTTCCTCAGCCTGCTGGCCTTCGTGCTGGTGTACCTGCCCTATGCCCTGAGCGATTGGTTGCGCGAACGGAGGTCCCTGGCCCCTTCACGGCGCCTGGGGCAGGAGTAGGTGAACCGGCGGGCCAGCGCAAGCCCGGGCCAGCGGGGGCGCTATGGCACTTCCTACAGCAGCGCCGCAACGGGCACCCGCTCGATCCGCAGGTTCATCTGCGACAGCCGCGGCACCACATCGCCGTAGCCCCGCTCCAGCAGATGAATGCCGCGAATGATCGAGACGCCTCGCGCGATCGCGGCTGCGATGATATAGGCCAGACCGGCGCGCAGGTCGGGGATGGTGATGATGTTACCGTCGGCGCGCAGCGGGGTCGGCCCGACGATGATGGCGCTGTGTTCGTGGTTGTGGTCGCGGAAGCGGCAGGGTAAGCCCCCGAGGCAACTGGTCGTTAGCTGGGTGTTGGCGCCAAGCTGGTTGAGGGTCTTCAAGTAGCCAAAGCGATTCTCGTAGACAGTCTCGTGGATAATCGAGATCCCGTGGGCCTGGGTGAGCATCACCGCAAAGGGTTGCTGCCAGTCAGTCGAAAAGCCCGGGTAGACATCGGTTTCCACCACGGCAGGGGAGAGCCGCCCGCGGCGGAAGAAGCGCACGGTTTCGGCATCGAGCAACTCGAAGCCGCCGCCGACCTGCTGAAAATGGGCCAGAAAATTGCCGAGAATATTGGGGTTGATGCCCCGCACGGTGATGTCACCGTTAGAGGCCCCGGCAAGGCAGGCCCACGAAGCCGCCTCAATCCGGTCGCCAAGGATCGGCATGCGCGTGCCGCTGAGGCGTTCAACGCCCTCGATGCGGATCTCGCGGCCCGCCGAGGTGAAGATGACCGCTCCCATGGCCCGCAGCATGGTGATCAGCTCGATGATTTCCGGCTCGATCGCCGCGTTGACGATGACCGAGCGCCCCCGCGCCAGCGCCCCGAGGAACAGACAGGTTTCGGTAGCGCCGACGCTGGGGTAGGGCAACTCCACCACCGCCCCCTTCAGCCGCCCGCGACGGCGGGCCACATAGCCTTCAGCCGTGGCGCTCACCTCGCCGCCAAAGCGCTCCACCGCCATCAGGTGAAAGTCCACCGGGCGTTCGCCGATGCGGCAACCTCCGACAACGGGCACGGCAACCTCCTCGAAGCGGTGCAGCAGCGCGCCCAGCAGCAGAATAGGCACCCGATTACTGCCCGAGTCTGGAATGGGCACCTGCGACGTGTAGAGACCCCGCGGGTCAATCCGCATCCACCCTTCCAGCGCCTGCACCGTGGCGCCGATAGCTTCGATCATGGCGCGGGTGATCGCCACGTCGCCGATCGGCGGGCAGTTGAACAACTCGGATGGCGAATCGGCGAGCAGCGCGGCCACCATCGCCTTGGTTGCAAAGTTTTTGGCTCCCAGGCACGTAATCTGTCCCACCACGGGCTCGCCGCCGTGGATGCGATAGGCCAGTTCCTGTTCTACCATGCTCTCTCTCGCACAACAGCGCGACGCAACACGCGCCGCCTGTGGCGATGATACAGGAAAACATCGGTGCTGTCTCTTACAGGGAGATGATACGGGAGGTCTTACGATAGACACCCATACGGCTGCGCTGCATAATGCTAGAATGAAACTATGTGTTCCTGGGAGGGCGTAGAGGCGCGGCGCCGCCGCGCCTCTACGCCCATACCCCTCCCCGCTGGCGGGGAGGGGTATGGGGAAACCCGGCTTCCCCGATGTTCACCTCAGGGGTGGCAAGCCTCCCATACGCGAATGGTTCGGGAGGGCCGCGCCCTCTCCCGAGAAACGCCTACGTCCATCGTGAGCGCAGGCGAACCTGGCACATGTACCTCTGAAGTTTTCCGGTTCGCTCTGGCGAAAAAGTTGCCAGAGCGAATCGGAAAATCGAGGGTGAGGCTTGACCCGGCGAGATTGCGACGGCCGTATGACTTGTATAATCATAACAAGGACAGTTTCTCCGTCAGGCTGTCCTGGCGAGAAAGCCCGGGAGAACACGCCCTGCCGAACAAACCTTCGTTTCGCCTGTCGTTGTGTAGGAGAGCCGCATAGACGGCTGAGAGGAAAGGAGATATAGACCGTGGCGCCTTACCGCAGAATCGGTAGAATCGGTGTGCTGCTGCTGATCCTCGCGCTGCCTCTTGTTGTGGGTAGCGCTCCCGCACGTGGCCAATCGGACACAACTCGGGTTTACATGCCTCTTCTCGCTCGTCCACCAATCATTACCGTACAATTCGCGGCCGACGCCAACCGGGAAAGTGGTGAATTGCTCAACCCGGCAACCGAATTTGATGTCGGCCTTGACCTGTTGTGGGTTTCGGCGCGGCTCGAAGGCTACGCTACCGGGAGGCTGATGCGTCTTGACCTCACCTTCCCCGATGGCGAGAGCCTTACGGGCAGCAGTCGGACGATCACCGGTCAAGACTTCCGCTATACTACTGCCTATTGCCTCACTACGGCTTTTACATGCGATAGTGGACGGGTAACCCTGCCCTCTGGAGCGTACACTGCGCGCGTCTTCGTTGACGGGCAGCAGGTGTCCGAGGCGGTAGCAATCATCCGCTGACTCTTGCCTTCCCGTCGTGGCAGGGCGTGGAGCCGGGTTGCTCTGCGACCTCCTCGCTGGTGCGTGCTCAGAACCGGGGTGATCAGTCAGGGAGTGAGGGCATCTTGACCTTGAACGCTGACGAGGGCAAGGCGCCCTTGCTCCCAGGAGAAGGGTAAACACATAGAATGGCGTCAGGAAGTCATCACCCGGAGAACAGAGCGAATGGCGATTGTTTGCTTTTACCTGTCGCCTTTTACCTTCCACCATGGTCCAGCCTCGATCACGGCAAACACACCCCGCCAGCCACCCAGGATCAGCAGTGCCACCAGAAACGTAATGACGTAAAATGATACAGGGCTGAAACGTCCGATCATTACTGCGCGGAACACCGCCCCCAGAACCAGGCCGCCCGTCCAGCCGATAAGGGTGGTGAGCAGCATCGCGCCGGGCCCCCGCGTGCGATCCGGGGTGTAGGCGCCGGCCAGGGTCGCGGCGATCAGCCAGCCGAGAATGAACGGCGTGGCTGTGCGCGCCACTTCGAGGATGGCTCCCAGACCCGCGGCTTCGCCGTGGCTGCGCCGGCCAATCGCGGCGAAGACGAGCAAGGCGACGATGTCGCCTGCCACGAGAAAGGCCGTGCGCTGACCCGACGCGCCCGCCTCGGTTGGATGTGTGGCCATTGGGTTGCTCCCTTCTAATGAAAATGGGGGACTCGGCGTTCCCTCCGCTCCTGTCCACCGGGATGCCAGGCGCCCCCAACAGCGGTTGGGGGGTGGAGAAACCCGGTTTCGAATACGCTTGCCTGTTAGCGAAGCTGCAGTCTACCCCGGGAACGTATGGCTCCTCTTATTCACTGGTTTCGGCGTGACCTGCGCCTCGACGACAATGCCGCGCTGACCGCCGCGGCCCGCGCTGGTGGCGGCGCAGTGCTCCCGGTCTTCGTCCTCGACGAGGCAATCCTCTTCGGGCGCTTCGCCAGCCCCGGGCGCACGGCCTGGCTGCTGGAGAACCTACGCGCTCTCGACGCAGCGTTGCGCGCCCAGGGCCTGCGACTCATCCTGCGGCGCGGCGATCCGCTACGGGAACTGCTCACGCTGGCTCGCGAGAGCGGCGCCGCCGGGGTGTACTGGAACCGTGACTATACGCCCTATGCCATCCGGCGCGATAGCGCCGTTAAGGAGGCCCTGCGCGCCAGCGGCCTGGCTGCCCATAGCTTCAAGGACGCGGTAATCTTCGAGATGGACGAGGTGCTGACAGAGGCAGGGACTCCCTACAGCGTCTACACCCCTTACGCGCGCCGCTGGCGCCAGCGCCTGGCCACCCAGGGCTGCGCTGTCTACCCTCCGCCGCGCCTGATCCCCGTCGAGACCTGGCCCGCCAGTCTGCCCATTCCTGGTCTGGCGGATCTGGGTATGCGCTACGACCTGCCGCTACCCCCGGCGGGCGAGGCGGCGGCCCGGGAACGACTGCGGCGCTTTGCCGACCTCCAGCGCCAACCGGGCATCGCCACCTACGCTGAGCAACGCGAACGACCCGCGATCGAGGGCACCTCGCGACTGTCACCCTACCTGCGCCTCGGGGCGCTGGGCATCCGCACCGCGCTGCGCGCGGCGCTCGATCTCGAGGCAGCGCCGGAGGCGCTCACACCCCGGGCGCGCGATTCGGTCGAGCGCTGGATCGGCGAACTGGCCTGGCGCGATTTCTATGTGCAGGTACTGTACCACTTTCCTCACGTGCTGCGTGGCGCCTTCAAGCGCGAGTACGACGCCCTGGAGTGGGAAAACGACCCGGCCCTGCTCGCCGCCTGGCAGGAAGGCCGCACCGGCTACCCCATCGTGGACGCGGCGATGCGCCAGTTGCGCCAGGAAGGCTGGATGCACAACCGCGCGCGCATGATCGTCGCCTCGTTTCTGACCAAGGACCTGCTGGTGGACTGGCGCTACGGCGAGCGCCACTTTATGCGCCTGCTGCTCGATGGCGATCCGGCGGCCAACAATGGCGGCTGGCAGTGGGCCGCGGGCGCCGGCACCGACGCGCAACCCTATTTCCGCATCTTCAACCCCGTCAGCCAGGGTCAGAAGTTCGACCCCGACGGGGCCTACGTGCGGCGCTACGTGCCCGAACTGGCCGCCGTGCCCTCGAAGTACATTCACACGCCCCACCTGCTGCCCCTGGCAGAGCAGATCCGCGCCGGTGTGCGCCTCGGGCGCGATTATCCCATGCCTGTTGTAGATCACCAGACGCGCCGGGCGATGGCCCTGGATGTGTATGGTAAGGTAAAAGGCAAGCGGTAGGTGCAACGGCTTCCGGCCTTGCGGGGCTGTTCAGACAGGCTCGTAAGCGCGTGCCGGATGCGCGAGTAAGCGTCTCTTTCGCCAGAATTGTAGCTCCACGACACGCAAACCGCCAATGATCGGCTATACTGGCAAAAGGCAACAGGCGCGCAACAGTGCGTCACACCCGAACGGCGGAGACGAGCGATGAGCAGTGCAGCCACAACCCGGGAACTGCAGCGCGACTACCTCGACGCGTTGCTGGCCGGAAGCGGACGCGCCGCCGACCGGGTGGTCGAACGCGCCCTGGACTCGCGGCTGACCCCGCAGCGCATCTACCTCGATCTGTTCCAACCCACGGCCTACGCAATCGGGCGGCTGTGGCAACGCAACCAGGTGAGCGTTGCCCAGGAGCACCTGGCGACGGCAATCATCGAGCGGCAGATGGGCGAGTTGCATCCCCTCTTTCGCTCCCAGCACGCCCGCGGGCACACCGTGGTGATTGGCTGTGTGCCCGATGAATGGCACCGCGTCGGCGCGCGTATGGTCGCCGATTTCTTCGAAGCCGAGGGCTGGACAGTCCACTATCTGGGGGCGGCTGTACCGGTGCGCGACCTGGTGGCGATTGTGCGCGACAGCCAGGCCGACCTGGTTGGCGTTTCGGCGCAGATGCTCTTCAACCTGCCGCGAGTTCAAGAGCTGGTGCGGGCGCTCGACGCCGCGGGGTTGGCCGGGATTCCGGTGATCGCCGGAGGCATGCCCTTCGCCGAGCAGCCCGATCTCGCCCCGGCGCTCAATGTGCACGGCAGCGGCGCCGATGCCGCGGCGGCGCTCCAGGTGGCCGAGGAGGTGCTGGCCCGGTCCTCGCCAGCGCCTGCGCCCGCGCCCCCCAGCGCGGCGGCGGCAGCGCTCGAGCGCCTGCGTGAGCGTATCGTGGCCGCGGCTACCGCCCGCTGCCTGGCCGATGGTGATAGCGATGAGGAAGTGATCCGCGCCGGCTTCCACTTCACCACCCGTATGCTGGCGGCAGCCATCGCCGCTGGCACCCCCACACCCCTCGACGCCCAGGTGGCCTGGGTCAACGAACGCCAGCCCCACGATGGCGTCGCTCCCGCCCAGATCCTCGCCCGCCTGTCACGCTACGCGGCTACCCTGCGCGATCTTCTCCCCGGCCCCGAAGGCGCAACCGCGGCCCGGTACGCCGATTATCTGATCACCCTCCAGCGCCGGGCGCTGATCCCCGCTGCAGGGGCCTAGTGGTTTGTCACGATACTTGTGATGAACGTGGCGGGAGGGAGCGTGGGAGGGCGAAGCCCTCCCCGCAAAAAACCATCCATTATACCATTTTAGATTTTGGATTTTGGATTGCCACGCTGGGCAGCACAACGCCTAAAACCGCTTCAAGCAATGCGGCATCATCAACGGTAATTGGTATTACAACCTGGTTGACAAACCACTGGCGCCATCGCAGATCGCAGATGTGCGATTTGGGTCCTACAGTTGTATATCATAATGTTTCGCGCATATGTTTGCCACAAAAGAACATACAGCGCGCACCATGGATATGCACAGTAGACGGTCGTGCGCATGGCGCGCAACGCCGGAATGAAGATATTAATTGTTCCTGGGAGGGCGTAGAGGCGCGCCGTCGCCGCGCCTCTGCCCGGTGGCCGGCGCCTGAGAAAACCCGGCTTCTTCACGGTTGCCGAAGCGTCTAACTCGTGCTACCATACGCCGAAGACGCTCAAGAAGTTAGCACCCTGAAGCGTGGACCTGGCGTCCACGCTCTCTTCATACCGTATGAACATTGATGAACTGCTGACCCGCGGGGTCGCCGAAGTCATTGTGGAGTCGGAACTGCGCCAGCGCCTCGCTGAAGGCGTGCCGCTGCGCCTCAAGCAGGGCTTCGACCCCACCAGGCCCGATATGCACATCGGCCATGCTGTTGGCCTGCGCAAGCTCCGGCAATTCCAGGAACTGGGCCATCAGGTGGTGCTCATCGTTGGCGACTGGACCGCGCAGATCGGCGACCCTTCGGGCCGCGATGAGACCCGCCAGCGCCTCAGCGCCGACGAGGTGCGCGCCAATGCCGAGACCTACATGGAGCAGTTCTTCCAGGTGGTCGATCGCCAGCGCACCGAGGTGCGCTGGCAGAGTGAGTGGTTCGGCAACTTCACCCTGGAACATGCCCTTGATCTGGCTGGACGCTTCACCCTGGCGCAGATGCTCGCCCACGAGACCTTCCGCCGCCGCTACGAGTCTGGCGCCGGCCTGACGATCCTCGAGTTGATGTACCCGATGCTTCAGGGGTACGACTCGGTGGCAATCCGGGCCGATGTGGAGTTCGGCGGCACCGACCAGAAGTTCAATATCCTGGCCGGACGCGAGTTGATGGCTCAGTTGGGCATGCGCCCGCAGCAGGTGGTTCTGGTTCCGCTCATCCCCGGCACCGATGGGCGCAAGATGAGCAAAACCTTCCTCAACACGATTGACATTCGCATGCCGCCGGCAGAGATGTTCGGTCGCGTCATGTCGATGTCTGATGTGGTGATCCCCCTCTACTTCGAGGTGTTCACCGATGTGCCGATGGACGAACTGGCCGCGATCCGTCATGCCCTGACTGAGGGCAGTGTCAATCCGCGCGATCTGAAGGCGCGCATTGCGCGTGAGATCGTGGCCCAGTTCCACAGCCCCGCCGCGGCTCAGGAGGCCGAAGCCGCCTTCGTCCGGCAGTTCGTCCAGCGCGAAGCGCCCGCAGATATGCCCGAACACGCGCTCCTCGCCCCCACCCCGATTGTTGATCTGATGGTCGCCGCCGGGTTAGCCGCCTCGAAGAGTGAGGCCCGGCGCCTGATCGATGGTGGCGGGGTTCGGGTCAATGGCGAACGGGTCGAGGGCTACGACCTGGTGCTCCAGCCCGGCGCCAACGCTGTGGTGCAGGTTGGCCGGCGCAAGTTTGTACGCGTGGCGTAATGCGAAGAGGGTAAAGTACGGCTTGACTGTTCCCCGCTCGCGGCGCGGGCGCGGGAGGGTTTGACCCTATCCTGGAACGGCGTCTGAGGTGAACATATGGGGAAACCGGGTTTCCCCATCCCCCTGCCCGTGGGGGCCAAGCCCTCTCCACCGGGAGGGTTTGGGAGGGCGCAGCCCTCCCGGGAAGCAACCCGCCAGCGGGGAGGGTTTGGGAGGGCGCAGCCCTCCCAAGAACAAATAGTATGTTCATTCTGGCGTTGTGCGGCGCAGCCGCATGGACGCACGAGGGGAAAAGACCATGAACACGCACAAGGAGGTGCAACTCACGCCGTTGGACCCGGCCAGCATTCCGCACCTGACCCGGTTGATGGCCATGACCTTCGACGTTGACGCGCAATCCTTTGACGAGGTTAGCCCCGAACTGCTCCAGTGTTACCACACCGACGACCTGTTCCAGAAGTGGCCGCCGGGCTGCATTGACGCGGAACGCTTCAGCGTAACCGTGGACAACACCCTGGTGGGAGCGGTGGTCATCTGGCACTACCCCGACGACACCAGCGTGCTGGGGTTGCTGTTTGTCACGCCCGAATACCAGGGATACGGCATCGGCGCCTACATCTGGCGCTTCCTGGAGGATCGCTATGACGAGACCACGCGCTGGCTTGTGGCGGCGCCGGGGTGGTCGAGCAACACCCAGCGTTTCTATCGCTACACCTGCGGGTTCACACCGGTGCGCTTCGAGGGAGCTTACGTGATCCTGGAGAAAGCGATCAGGCGCTGACCTGGCTTCAATCCCCTTTGATCTGGCGGGTAATGTTGCGGAGGTTGTTGTTCCACCCGTCCAGCATATCATTCAACCCACCAAACAGACCCGACCCCTGACGCCGTCCTGCACGTCCGTTGGGCATTGAGTACACCGGCGGACGCTGGGAGTCGGCGCCGGGGGGAGGCGTGCCGGCGTGATGCTCGGAGGGCTGCGCGCCATTGGGGCGTGGGGGCAGGCCGGGCATAGACAGGTCAATCACCGGGGGAAGCCCGCGCGATGAACGCAGGAAATCGAGGGCTTCGAACTCGTTGCCAAACAGCCCGATGCCGCTGACCATCTTCACCAGGGGCGCGAACATCAGCAGGTGATGCTCGCTCACCACAAAAGCCAGGTGCCCCAGGCGCGGATGGTGGACAACTTGCTCCATACGCCGGCGCGCCCCGGGGCTGGCGCCGCTGATCCGCCGGCCATCCACCAGCAGGTCGGTCGGCTGCGTGCAGGCGTCGAACAGCGTCCACAGCTCATTGAAGTACGCATTCGCCTGATCCACGGCCAGATGGCCTTCAACCACGACCCACAAGAGGTCCTCGCTATGACGGGTGATCCGGTAGGGCATCGGCGCACTCCTCCCCAGGTAACTGCCCCGCGCTGGCGGGACGAGCGGGCTTGGACCAGGTGTGCCCATTATACAAGCTCATTGTCTATATGTCCATACATATACGCAAGAAAGAATAGGGGTAATATGCTATACTGGCGCCGGCAAAGTGGCGCGTCGGGCGCCTGATCGAGCGGAAGGGGCGGGGAGAAGCGCCGGGCGCTCCATCCTGTGAAGAGGAACGTGTGGAGGCCCGGGAGGGCTGCGCCCTCCCAAACCCTCCTTTCCGGGGAGGGGCGCGGTTCAACAGGCTCACCGCAGGCGGGGAAACCTGGTTTCCCCATACGTTCACGTTCGTAAGGTGCGGCTTTGCCGCACAGACACTGGCAAACTAGAGGAGTCCGTCATGATCTTCATTGTCGGCGGAACGGGAACGCTGGGGCAGACTCTGGTGCGCATGCTGCGCGAGCAGGAGCGCCCGGTGCGCGTGCTGGTACGGCCCGGCTCGCTTGCCAGGGCCGAGCCACTGCGCGCCCTCGGCGCCGAGTTGATCGGCGGCGACATCCGCGACCCCGGCAGCCTGGAGATCGGCTGCCGCGGCGCAACCCATGTCATATGTGCCACCAGCGCTGGCGCCGACCGGCGCTATGAGTCGCGCCGGATGGCCGAGTACCAGGGACCGGTCAACTTGCTGCGGGCTGCCGAACGCGCTGGAACGGTGCGACAGTTTATCTTTACCAGCACCCTCTTTCCGCGCAATCCCGTCGGCTATAAGTTTGTCTGGGCCAAACTCATGGCCGAAGAGGAGATCCAGCGCAGCGGCCTTCCTTACACCATCTTTCGCCCCTGCGGGCTGTTCTACGAGATCGTGCAACGTGGCGAGCCGATTGTTGAGCGCTTCGGCGTTTTCCCCGTGGTTGGCTCGGGCCGGAAGCGCACCCAGATGCTGGCGATGGTTGATGTGGCCCGCGCCTACGTCAATGCGCTGGATAACCCTGAGGCGATCAACCGCATCTTCGAACTCGGCGGCCCCGAACATTCCACCTTCGAGGAGATCGTCGCAACCTGGGCGCGGGTGCGGGGGCGCCCGATTCGCGTGGTCTATCTGCCGGTCTGGCTGATGAACACCATCGGCTTCCTGCTCAAGCCCTTCAACCCTTCCGCGCCGGGGGTGGTGGAGCTGCTCGAGTTCAGCTATGATGAGATGAGCTGTGATATGCGCGAGACCAGCCGCATTCTGCGCCTGGGCAAGATGCAGACCCTCGAGGAGTACTGCCGCGAGTACTACGCCAGCCAGGGTCAGGGCGCATCGGTGCCCGTCTGAGGCGCCGGGTGGCGGGGCCGCTGCGCTAGCCCCACCGGATAGCCCGCCATCTTCGCCAGGTCGCCCACCAGGCGAATGACAGGCACGAGGGCCAGAGCCGCGGCGCGCTCGCGCAGCGGGCGCCCGGCCAGATGTGGCCAGAGCCGGCGATACGGGCCGCATGTGTAGCCTGCCACCCCTGACCCGATCAGCGCTGCCGCGGGGAGGCGCAGCGCCGGCCATCGCGCCGCTGCCGCCAGGAGCGCCAGCAACCCGGCATAGGCTCCGTAACGCGCCGCATGGCGCCGCGGCCATAGCCCGCCCACGCCGTCGCCGCGCGCGTAGAGGTAGTACTGCCGCGCAAAGGCCCGTAGCGATGCGCGTGGTCGGAAGTGGACGATGGCCTCGGGCACAAATGCGCGTCGAAAACCGTGCCGCTCCGCCTCCAGGTCAAAGTACAGATCCTCACTGTGGCTCAACCACTCCGGAAACCCGCCCACCGCCGCCCACACCTCCCGGCGAAAGGCCATGCAGTTGCCGAAGGGCAGAAAGCGCGCCGGGTCGATCTCCTCCAGCCGGCGGTAGTTGGTCCAGGCCAGAACCAGTTCGAAGAGCGTCTGCGGATCGGGCGCATAAAAGCCGCCGGTCAGATCGGCCTCACCAGCCTCGATCGGCGCCACCAGGGCCGCAAGCCAGGCCTGATCGAGGCGCAGCCCGGCGTCCGTGCAGGCGATGATCGCCCCCCGCGCCGCCCGAATGGCGTTGTTGCGCCCCGAGGGGATGTTGTGCCCGCCCGCCACCAGCCTGATCCGCGATTCGCGAGCAGCATAGGCTCGCACAATCGCCGGTGTCGCGTCGCGACTCAGACAATCGTTGATCACGATCTCGTCGGGTAAACGAGTCTGCGCCAGCATGGAGTCGAGCAGCGCGCCGATGCTCTCGGCTTCGTCGCGCACCGTGCAGATGAGCGAGAGGTGGACGTCGGTCATAGGTTGTGTCAGTCAGGCGCCATTCACGGGGCGCACAACACGAATGAACATAGTTGTTCCCGGGAGGGCGCAACCCGCCCAACCCCTCCCCGCAGGGAGGGGTGTGGGGGAACCGGGTTTCCCCACGCCCCCTCGGGAGCGACGTGGGCGGGCGCAGCCCGCCCACCCCTTCCCGCTGGAAGGGGAATGGGGGAAACCGGGTTTCCCCGTATGTTCAACGCAGGGGCATCTGGTACAACCCGTATGGTACAATCTGCGCCGTCGCGCCCTGTTGCGGCAGCGGTTTGTTCCCCTTCCCTACCAGCGAGGTTGTTATGGCAAAGCCCGCGGAAAAGCAGCGCAAGCCTGGCCGCAACGATCCCTGCCCCTGCGGTAGCGGTCGCAAGTACAAGGAGTGCCATCTGCCCCTCGAACAGGCGGCCCGTTCCGAGCAACTGCTGCTCCGACAGGCCCAGGATACGCTGCTGCCGAAGATCATCGAGGCCGCGCAGAACGTTCCCGAGTCCTTCCCGGCGGCCTTCGCCCGCTTCTGGCAGGACAAGTATACCCTGGAACAGATGCCGGAGCTTGATCAGTTGGAGGACCGGGGCGCGGAACGCTTCCTTACCTGGTTTGCCTTCGATGTGCGCGACGAGAACGGCCAGACGCTGGTGGAGCGCCTGGCCGGGCAGGAGGACTTCACCGCCGATCCCTACGAGCGGCGGCTGCTGGAGCAGTGGCGCGCGGTGCGCCTGGGCGCCTATGTGGTGGAAGAGGTACAGAAGGGCCAGGGTCTCACCGTGCGCGACCTGCTCACGGGCGAGCAGCGCCAGGTAGCCGACCACCACGCCTCGAAGCGTCTGGCGCCGGGCGAAGTGCTGGTTGGCCACCTGGCGCCTGCCGACACGCCCCCGGGCGCCGCTGCGCCCACATACTACCTGGCCGGCGCCGCGGCCCACCTCACCGAGGATACTGCCGCGAAGTTGCTCGAGTATGCGGAGTTGCACCTGGCCGATATGCGCCGCGCCAACCCCGGGGTCACCTGGGCCGGCCTGATCGCCGCGCGGAGCGAGGTGCTCAACCACTTTGTTATGGCCCTGCCCACCGAAGCGCGCGACCCGACCGTCGTCGATCGGCTGATCAGCGAGGGCCGGATCGCCCTCCAATTGACCGCCGAGAGCGTCGCGGCCCTGCTCGGACGCCCCGCCGCCGATGCCAATGAGGAGCGCGGCTGATACCCTTACAGCTTCCTGATGTGAACATATGGGAAACGCGGGTTTTCCCATGCCCCTGCCTGTGGGGGCGCCAGCCGCTCCCACCAGCGGTTGGGACATGGGGAACCCGGGTTTCCCCATGCCCTCGCCCGGCGCTCCGCCGGGCGCCCTCAACCACGGTTGGGGATGGGGAACCCGGGTTTCTCCGGCGAGGCTTCATCTCCCCGCACTCTGCTGCTTCCGTCACCGCCCGCCTGTTGCGCCGAAGGCGTAGGCAATACCATCCTGGAGCGTACCGCGGGTCAGAATGCCGCTGAGATCCACCCCCAGGTGAACGAGGGTCTGCGCGACTTCGGGCCTGATGCCGGTGAGCACCACCCGCGCCCCGAGCAAGCGCACCGCCCGCGCCGCCTGGATCAGCATGTTCGCCACCTGCGTATCCACCACCTGCACCCCGGTAATGTCGATCAACGCGATAGCGGCGCGATGTTCGGCAACACCCTGGAGCAACGTCTCGATCAACTGGTGGGCCCGCGCGGTATCCACCGAGCCGATGATCGGCAACAGCGCGACCCGCTTTGAAAGGGGCAGCAGCGGTGTTGACAACTCGCGCAGCGCGTGCTGCTGGGCCTTGATAATCTCCTCCTGGAGGGCCAGCCGCTCCCGTTCGGCCCGTCGCCGCTCGGTCAGGTCGTCACAGATTACCAGCAGATAGGTGGGCTGCCCGCGCTCATCGTAGAGCGGGATCTTGGTCGTCCGTACGGTGCGCCGGCCAAGGTTGGGGCTGTCTACCGGCTCCTCGGGGATCACCTCGGTGATGCCGCGCGCGAGCACTTCGCGATCCTTAGCCCGAAAAGCCTCGGCCTGCTCCGGCGGAAAGAAGTCGTAATCCGTCTTGCCGACCACCTCCTCGGCGCGTAGCCCGAAGAGGAGTTCGCTGGCCGCGTTCCAGAGGACGAAGCGACCTTCTCTGGCCGTCTTCAACAGCACCGCTACCGGTAAATGCGCAAAGAGCGTCTGGAGCAAGTGCTGACTTTCCCGCAGCGCCTCTTCGGTGCGCTTCAGATCGGTAATGTCTTCGTAGGTTCCCAGAATGCCGATAACTCCGCCGTGACTATCACGCAGCGGGATCTTGTTCGTATTGGCCCAGGCAACCCGCCCGTCAGCCTGGGTCTGGGTCTCGACGATGTGCAGCACCGCTTGGCCCGATTCCATTACCTGCCGGTCGAAGGCGCGGTACGAATCAGACTCCTCTTTCGTCCAGGGCAAATCGTAATCACTCTTGCCGACAATCTCAGCGGGTGAAGACAGGCCGGCGAAGCGGGCGAAGGTCATATTGCAGCCCTGGTAGATCGAGTTGCGATCCTTCCAGAAGACTGCGCCTGGCAGGCTGTCGATGATCAGTTGCAGCCGCTCGCGGGCCTGGCGGAGTTCCTCTTCGATCTTGACCCGCTCGGTAATGTCGGTCGAGATCCCGCTGATGGCGAAGACATTGCCATGCTCGTCGTACAGCGGCACGCGAATGGAGAGGAAGGTGTGCAGGCCGTCGGGCATCGGCGCCGTCTCTTCCTGTACCACGGCTGTGCCGGTACGCACGGCTTCCTGCTCCGCGGCGCGCCACTGGGCGACATACGCTTCGGAGAAAAACTCGCTGTCGGCGTGCCCGACTAGCTCCTCCGGCTCCCGGCCCATTGTGCTGGCAGCGTTCCGATTGAGCAGGATGAACCGCCCTTCGAGATCTTTGATGTAGATCGCCGCCGGTGAGGTGTCGAGCACGTGGTGGAGGAACTGCTCGCTGCGTTCCAGCGCCGCGGTGCGTTCGGCCACCCGTTGCTCCAGCTCGGCGTTCAGCCGTCGCAATTCCTGTTCCACCCGTTTGCGCTCGGTAATGTTGTCGAACATCACGGCCAGTTCATCGTTTGGAAGGGGAACGGCGCGTACCGCAAAGGCGCTGCTGATCACCCGCTCGTCACCATAGGTCACTTCAAAGGCAAGAGGATGACCGGTACGCACCACACCGGCATAGGCTTGCGGCACTCCCTGCTCGCGCAGGCCGGGAAAGTTCTCGTCGAGGGTCCTGCCAATGATCTGCTCTGGCGCGACGCCGGTCATCTCCGCAACGATCGGGTTCGCCGCCACCATGCGCAGCGTGCGATCGTCGTCGCGATCTTCCAGCCGGTAGACATGGACTCCTACGCCGAGATGGTCAAAAATGGCCCGGTAGCGCGTCAGTTCGGCCCGCAGCGCATCATTATCCGCGCGGAGCTCCTCAGGTGTGGTGATTGTGCTAGCCATCGTCTGTTAACCCCCGTTCGCCCTTCGAGATGCCACCGACCAATTGCGATTGTAATCCAGGCCTGTAACCAGCAAGCTACGCGTAAGCGCCTTGTCTAATTGCACAGCTTTTTTTTTATAATTGCAAAAGTTGTATAATTCCTGACTTGAAGCATAATAAGAGAAGCTGAGAAGAAGAGACATGCTCACCACGGGGGAGACGGCCTGGCGGTTGTGCCGTCCCCCTTGGAGAGGCAGGCGAGCGCCCCCGGGCAGGGGTGTGGGAGACCCGGGCGCCCCATCCTCTCCAGATTTCGAGAGCGTCTCTAAGGAGGACTGCAATGGCGCGCCCGATTGAGTTTGTGATGATCCTCGGCCTTCAGCGCTACAGCCACGATCTGTTCCGCCAGGCTGAGGCCCAGGTACGTGCCGAGGCGCCGGAGTTCAAACTGCACCTGTTCGAGGATGGCGATGTGCAGCGCCGCCCTGCCGAAGTTGAGGCGGCCATTGCCCGCTGCGCCTGCCTGATAACCTCGATCATCACCCTTGCCGAGACCGCCGAGTGGCTCGTGCCAACGGTTGAGCGCCTCGACCCGCCGGTGGTGTTCTGCTTCGAGGGTCTCCCCGAGGTGATGCGCCTCACCAGAGTGGGCAGTTACTCGATGCGCGGCAAGAGTGGCGGTATGCCCAAACCGGTGCAGAACGTGGCCCGGCTACTGGTTGGCAATCGGGAAGAAGATGCGTTCTACGGCTACGTCAAGCTCCAGAAGATCACCTCGAAACTGGTCAATTTCCTGCCCGGCAAGCGCCTCAATGACTTCCGCAACTGGACCAATGTGACGACCTACTGGAACAACCGCAATGTCGCCAATACGGCGAATATGTTCAAGTTGATCCTGCGTGAGTACTGCGGCCTTGCGAAGCTCCAGGTTGCCCCCGCCGTGGAATTGCCGGGCATGGGTTTCGCCCACCCCGATGTGCCGCGCTACTTCGGCAAGCCCGAGGAGTACCTGCGCTGGGAGAAGGAGCGCGCCCGCGCCCGCGGCAAGGGCGCCGGGGCGCCGCTGGGGACGGTGGCGGTGCTCTCGTTCCGCGCCCATATCCTCGGCGGCACCCACTACCACGCCGACCTGGTGCGCGCGCTGGAGGCCGCCGGCCTGCGCGTGTTGCCGATCTTCGTCCAGGGCATTGAGAGCCACATTGTCGTGCGCGAGTGGCTCAGCAAACTCCCGGTGGATGTGGTGATCAATACGATGGGCTTTCCACTGGTGGGCGGGCCGGCCGGTTCGAGCAAGGCCGGGTTGACCGTCACCGTGGCCCGTGAATTGCTCAGCAAGCTCGATGTTCCGTACATCGTGGCCTCGCCGCTCTTTGTGCAGGACGAGGACCACTGGCGCGAGCACGGCGTGGGTCCCCTCCAGGCGACCATTCTCTACTCCTTGCCCGAGATGGACGGCGCGGTGGCCCCGGTGGTTCTCGGCGGCATGCGCGGCAGTGAGGTGGGCACCGTGCCCGACCGCCTCGAACGTCTCGCCACGCTTGCCCGCGGGTTCGCGCGCCTGCGCCATACGCCCAACCGCGACAAGAAACTGGCCCTGGTGGTCTATAACTACCCGCCCGGCCAGGGCAATACTGCCACCGCGGCGCTGCTCGATGTGCCTGCCACGCTGATCGCGATCCTCGACCGACTCAAGGCGGCTGGCTACAGCGTCGGCGAGTACCCGCGCGATCCGGCCCAACTGGCCCGCTGCCTGGAGGCCTCCATCCGCGCCGATCTGCCGGAGCTGCCCCCCGGTCACCCGCCGGTGTCGCGGCCCGTGGTTGGCCGCGAGAGCTTCCACGCCTGGCTGCGCCCCCGGGATCAGGAGCGCATCAACGACCGCTGGGGGCCGTTTCCCGGCGATATTGCCCCTGCCGGACGCGACGCCGTGCGCCTGGGCGGGATGACCCTGGGCAATATGTACATTGGCGTCCAGCCGATGATCGGTATGCCCGGCGACCCGATGCGGCTGCTCTTCGACCGCGAGAATACGCCGCACCACCAGTACGCCATGTTCTACAAGTACCTGACGGAGCAGTTCGGCGCCCATGCCATCGTCCACGTGGGTATGCACGGTACCGCCGAGTGGATGCCCGGCGTGCAACTCGGCGTGACCGAGCGTTGCTGGCCCGATGTGCTCCTGGGCGCGGCGCCCAACTTCTACATCTACCCGATCAACAACCCTGCCGAGGCCAATATCGCCAAGCGCCGCGGCTTCTCGGTGATTGTTGGGCACGCTATTCCGCCCTATGGCCGCGCCGGGCTTTACAAGGAGTTGCAGGCCCTCAAGGACGTTCTCGAAGAGTACCGCGAACGCTCGGTTGAGGATCTTGAGGCCGCCATTCTCCAGAAAATCGAACTGCTCAACCTCGACGTGGAACTGGCGCGCTACCAGGATGAACCCTTTGCCAGCTTCGCTTCACGTGTGTATGCCTACCTGCGCGATCTGGAGACCACGCTGATCACCGATAGCCTCCACGTCCTCGGCAGCGCCCCACCCCCCGAGGAACAACTGACCCTGGTGGTCGAGGCGCTCAAGATCCCACGCGATGGCAACCCCGGCCTGGGCGACCTGGCGATGAGCGCCGTGACCGGGCGCGCCGCTGGCGAAGGGCAGGCCCAGGATGGGTACACCGCCCTGCTCGCCCGGGCGCGCCGGGGCGACCTCGCCGCCCTGCAACTCCGCGACCGCGTCGAGACGGTCTGCAACGAGTTTGTGCGGCGGGCCGTGTTTGACGGCGAAGCGCCCGAACGGGCCTGGCAGGCCGTCCTGGGCATCAGTGAGGCCGGAGCCGCCGCCTGGAACCTCTTCCTTGTGCCGCTCACTGAACTGGGGCGGGCTATGCTCGCCGCCCTGCGCGACAATACCCAGGAACTGGATTTCCTGCTTCGCGGCCTGGAAGGGCGCTACATCCCCGCCGCCCCCGGCGGCGACCTGATCCGCGATGGTCTGGCGGTGCTGCCCACCGGGCGCAACATCCACAGCCTCGACCCCTTCCGCGTGCCCTCCGACAGCGCCTACCAGCGCGGCGTGCGTATCGCCGAAGCGCTGATCGCCGCCCATCGCGCCGAACACGACGGAGCGTACCCCGAAACTATCGCCCAGGTTCTCTGGGGCCTCGACTCGATCAAGACCAAGGGCGAGGCTATCGGCACTGTCCTCGGTCTGATTGGCGCCCGTCCGGTCAAGGATGGTCAGGGCAAGGTGGGACGCTACGCCCTCATTCCCCTCGAAGAGCTGGGACGCCCACGCATTGACGTGCTGATGACCGCCTCGGGCATCTTCCGCGACACCTTCGCCGGCACGATCGATCTGCTCGACCGGCTGGTCTGCGATGCCGCGCGCGCCGATGAGCCGGAGGAACTGAACTTCATTCGCAAACACGTGCAGGCGCTGGTGGCCGAGGGCAAGACCTGGGAGGCGGCAACGGCGCGTATCTTTACCCAGGCCGAGGGCACCTACGGCACCGATGTAGACGAGGCTATCGAGGGCAGCGCCTGGGAGGACCGCCGCGAACTCGAGGAACTGTTCATCAAACGCAATGCCTACGCCTTCGGCGGCGAAAAGGGCGGCGCGGCCCAGCCCGAGGTGCTGCGCTCTCTGCTCAAGACCGTCGGGCGTGTGGCCCAGGAGATCGACTCGGTCGAATACGGCCTGACCGACATGCAGCACTACTACGGCTACTCCGGCGCCCTCAAGGCCGCCGCCGAGCGTGCTACGGGCCACACCGTGCCTCTCAGCTACGTCGAGAGCTTCACGGCCGAGACCCGCGTGCAGAACCTCGAGCAGGTGCTACGGGTCGAGTATCGCACCCGCCTGCTCAACCCGAAGTGGTACGAAGGTATGCTCAAGCACGGCCACAATGGCGCCGCCGAGATTGCCCACCGCTTCACTTACATGCTCGGCTGGAGCGCCACCACCAGCGCGGTGGATAACTGGGTCTACGATCAGGCCGCGGCGACCTTCGTGCTCGACGATGCGATGCGTCAGCGCCTGGAAGCCGCCAACCCCGAGGCGGCTCGCAACGCTGTGGGCCGGTTGCTCGAAGCGCATAGTCGCGGCATCTGGCAAACCGATGAGGCGACCCTCGAGCGTCTGCGTGCGCTCCATGCCGACCTTGAGGATCGCCTGGAGGGGGTGCGGTAAGGGGGAAGCCTAGCGCTTGCGCCGGCGTCGGCGCACGTGCCAGCGCCAGACGATGTGACGCTGTTGCGGACGCAGCGACGAGGGTGCCGGCGCGGGCGTGGTCGGAGCGCTCTCGCCGGCCGGGGATGGCGTCAGCTCAGTGGCGGCGCCATCCTCGTTGCTCGCCGGCGTGTCGCTTTCCCGGCGCCCGTGCCGTCCCTGCTCCTCAGGCATACCTGCTCCCTCACGCGCTCGCTGCGATGGTTCGATTGTACTAACGCGCAGGGGAGCAGAGGTGTTGCAGGCTTGACAAAAGTGTTATGTACGACATAGCGCCAGACTCCGGTTGATGGACGCCGACCTGCTCCTACGCCGTCCGCAGCGATGCGGCGGCGCGCAGGTTCAGTTCCTCGATACTTTGCTCGCGCATACGGAACTTCTGCACCTTGCCCGTGACAGTCATCGGGAAGCTGTCCACGAACTTGACGTAGCGCGGGATCTTGAAATGGGCGATCTGCCCGCGGCAGAACTGGCGGATCTCCTCCTCGTCGGCGCTTTCGCCGGGCTTGAGCTTGATCCAGGCCATAATCTCCTCGCCATAGCGTTCGTCGGGCACACCGATCACCTGCACGTCGCTCACCTTGGGATGGGTGTAGAGAAACTCTTCGATCTCGCGGGGATAGACATTTTCGCCGCCGCGGATGATCATATCTTTGATCCGCCCGACGATGTTAATGTACCCCTCCTCGTCCATCACCGCCAGGTCACCGGTGTGCATCCAGCCCGCGGCGTCAATCGCCTTGCGCGTCGCCTCCTCGTTGTTCCAGTAGCCGAGCATCACCGAATAGCCCCGGGTGCACAACTCACCGGTCTGACCACGCGGCAGCACTTTGCCGCTGACCGGGTCAATGATCTTGATCTCGACGTGAGGGTGGACCTGGCCGACCGTGCCGACCTGCTTATCCAGCGGCGCGCCGATGCGGGTCTGGGTGCTGACCGGGCTGGTCTCGGTCATGCCGTAGCAGATCTCCACCTCGCGCATGTTCATCAGCGAATGGACTTTGCGCATCACCTCGACCGGGCAGGGCGCGCCGGCCATCACGCCGGTGCGCAGGCTGCTGAGATCGAAGCGGCTGAACTCGGGATGGTCAAGCTCGGCGATGAACATCGTCGGCACGCCGAAGAGGGCGGTGGCGCGCTCCGCCTGCACGGCCTCCAGCACGGCCAGGGGATCAAAGCCCTCGGACGGGTAAATGATCGTCGCTCCGTGGGTAATGCAGCCGAGGTTGCCCATAACCATGCCGAAGCAGTGGTAGAGCGGCACGGGGATCACCAGGCGATCCTTGTCGGTAAAGCGCATCAGGCGGGCCACGAAGTAGCCATTGTTGAGGATATTGTGATGGCTGAGGGTGGCGCCTTTGGGATAGCCGGTCGTGCCGGAGGTGTACTGGATGTTGATGGGATCGTCGAATTGCTGTTCGCTCTGCCGCGCGGCAAGGTCGGCGGCGCTGATCTGCGCGGCGGCGGCGAGCACGTCGTTCCAGGTGAACATCCCGGGGGCCGGTTCGTCACCGAGGCGAATGACGGTACGCAGCGCGGGCAGGCGCCCCGCTGACAGGTGGCCCGGACGGGCCTGCTGCAACTCGGGCAGCAGGTCATAGAGCATGGCGCTGTAGTCGGAGCCGCGAAACTGTGGAGCGAAGACCAGGGCGCTACAGCCGGATTGGTGCAGCGCGTACTCGAGTTCGTGCAGGCGATAGGCCGGGTTGATATTGACCAGGATGGCGCCGATCTTGCTGGTAGCGAGCTGGGTGATCAGCCATTCGGCGCGGTTGGGCGCCCAGATGCCAACCCGCTCGCCCCTGGCGATCCCCAGGGCCATCAGCCCGCGGGCACAGCGATCCACTTCGGTCTTCAAACTGGCGTAGGTGTAGCGCAGGCCCTGCTGACGCACCACGAGGGCCTCGTTGTCGGGAAAACGGGCGGCGATGGCATCGAAGCAATCGCCGATGGTTTCGCCGAGCAGGGGCACATCGCTTGTCCCGCTCACGTAGCTCCAGCGCACGGTCTCCATTCTGACGCTCCTCCGGGTGGCATCCTCGCCACAGATATCGGTACGCTGCAATCGGGGTGTAGTGTAGTGTACCGCATTTCGAAGGATCGTGAAAAGGGTGCAATGTCATGGCTTGTGTGACGCCCACGCGCGGCGGGGCAGGGCCGTGGGGCGGTGGGCGCGCCGGGGCGGGGGCGGCGGGCGCGGCGGGGCGACCTCGGGGCGCCTTTTCACCCCTAACGTGAAAATAGGCGGGCAGCGCCGTCAATCGGCGGCGACGGCCTTTGGCTCCAGATAAACGGTATAG